>Ga0310342_100002209_pt1 | contig 12448 bp, 9 predicted proteins | sample S15DNA20500_MG_FD_206155 | JGI IMG/M metagenome (GOLD analysis project Ga0310342, IMG submission 206155) | Marine microbial communities from station ALOHA, North Pacific Subtropical Gyre - S1503-DNA-20-500_MG | ecosystem: Environmental > Aquatic > Marine > Oceanic | place: Pacific Ocean: North... | reverse complement strand
CTGGCCATGGATGGTGCTTCTGGGGGTGGCCCTTTGGGTGGGAACCCGGAAGGCAGCCGGACCCTGGGCAGGACTGGCGGCAGTCGCGCTGGGCCCTGTGGTGGTCTGGTCCCTGCACATCCGCGGCAAGTTCTATACGGAGGTGCCCCTGGCAGCCTTGGCTGTGGCCAGCGTGGTGGCCTGGGTGGCGTGCGAGGGCTTCCGAAAACGACGAGCCGCTGTGGGACTGGGGGTCCTCCTGGGACTGGGACTGCTGACCAAGTGGTCCTTCGCCTTCTTCCTGGGACCTCCGATGGCGCTGGCCTGGGCCGTTGGACTGGCAGGACCGGTACGCTCCCGGCATCTCCAGTGGACAGCCGGGGCCGCAGTGCTGACGGGCGCAGGGCTGATCGCGGCGGGCGCCTCCGGACGTCTGATGGGTGGTCTGTGGCCGGGATTGTGCGTGCTCGTCGCAGCGGTGATCTGTCTATTGGTGGCCCGAAAACGATCGCCTCAGCGATTCGATCAAGACACATCTGTGCGTTGGACCAATCTGGCGCTCGCGAGCCTGGCGCTGCTGATCGTGGCCGGGCCTTGGTATCTGACACACCTTGGAGATCTGCAGACGTTCCTGGCCGACAACATGGCCCAGAAATTCCATGGAGATGTCATCGGCCCATTCGAGGGGATTCCGTTCTACCCCGCGGTACTGCTGACCCGGGTTCTCGGCGCACCTCTGGCACTGCTACTCATCCTGGGCGCCATCCGCGTGCTGCTGCCTGGCCGGACTTCGCTGGCCACCTGGAGCCTGCTGGCGCTGGTGAGCGGAATGCTGATTCTGGGTCTGCTGCCGTATCGGTCCGGACGCTATCTGGTAGCCGGACTTGGCCTGGCGGTACCGGTGATCATTATCGGCCTGGCCAGGCTTCCTCGAGTGGGGACCGCAGGTGCCGCGCTGGCACTGATGGCGGGGCTGCTCCACCAGCTCAGCTGGGTTCCGCTTCAAGCCGGCACGCTGCATGTGCCCCATCACTGGCCCATCTTCACCCTGCCGGAGCAGGATCTCTTCGGGAACACCAAGGACGGCATCGCCCAGGCCTCCCGCGATCTGATCCATCCCCGCTGGCGCTTTCTTCCGGTGGCCAGCCCTCCGGTGGACATCATTCCTGCCGCAAGACGGCTGGTTCAGGCCACCGCCATGGATACCCGGGGACCGTTTCTGCTGGTCGTGATGGATCCGGCAGGCCGCCTCAACGCCAACAGCTTGCAGACCGAGGTCACCGCCACCCGTGCGGCCATCCTGAGCGCCGCCGTCCCAGGAGATGTCCAGCCCACCGACAAGTCCCTGACCCACTGGCGCAACCAGGCCCGTCACCCACCGGACTCTCCAGCCACCGCCCACGCGGATGTCTCTCGCTGGCTCTACATCGCCACCGCCGTCTCGCCCGACGACCTCGATCACGGGATTCGGGTAGATAGATTGGTGACACACCTTGAGTCCCGAGGTTGGTCCCGTCTACTCGAACACACCATCGACAACCCCTTCAAGCCCACAGCCATCCAGCTCTGGAGGGAGCCCCAGTGAGACCGCCTGAGCACGATCTGATCACTGTCCGGGATCTCCAGATACGGGTCGCCCGCTGGGGCCACGGAAGTGAGAAGGCTCCGATTCTCGCCCTGCATGGCTTCGCGGGGTGTGGAGCAGATTTCATGCCCCTGAACGCAGGTCTGGACAGACCCATGCTCGCGCCAGACTTCGTGGGGCACGGTGGATCCGACGCGCCAGAAGAGGAATCACCCTACCGGACCGACGAAGTGCTGACGCAGCTGCAGGCGCTCATCGAGGAGCTCTTGCCAGAGCGCTTTGTCCTCCTGGGGTACTCCATGGGCGGACGTATCGCCTTGCAGCTCGCCCCTCGCATTCACGATCGCCTGGAGGCGCTTGTGCTGGTGGGAACCCACCCGGGACTTGAGGATGACCGCTGGAGAGGTCACCGATTCACCGGGGATGATGAGCTCGCGAACCGGATCCTGAGTCGAGGAATGGACTGGTTCCGGAGCTACTGGGCCACCAATCCCATCATTGCGACCCAGGAGCGCATCCCCGAGCCTGCCAAGACCGCCATGGCGCAGAGCCGGTCGGCCAACCGGCCCCACGGGTTGGCTGGTGCGCTCCGAGGCATGGGGCTGGGTGTGATGACTCCGACCCAGGAGTTCCTGGGAGACATCACGGTCCCGACACTGCTGTGTGTCGGAGATGAGGACGAGAAATATGCGGAGTTGGCCACGACCATGGAGGAACTCCTGCCCAATGCTCAGATCAGCCGGATTCCGGGAGCCGGCCACTGCGCCCACCTGGAGCGCCCCGCAGCAGCAGCCCAAGCCATCCGGTGGTTCCTGGCTCGTTCGGCCCGAGCGGTCAGCCCTGCGCCCGAGTGAAGGTCCAGCGGGTCAGGTCGGAGAGCGCCGGGTCGTAGCGATAGCCCTCAGCGGCAAAGTTCTTCAGGCCATCCGGACGGTCCAGCCGCTGCTGAACCATGAACCGGGTCATTAATCCGCGGGCACGCTTGGCCATGAAGCTGATGACCTTGGGCCCACCTTCCCGGATCTCCTTGAAGACCGGGGTCACCACAGCGCCCTGGAGGATCTTCGGCTTCACTGCCTTGAAGTACTCCTGGCTGGCCAGGTTCACGATGGTGCGATCGGTGTGGGGGGCAAGCTGGGCGTTCAACGCTTCAGTGATCCGATCGCCCCAGAAGGCGTAGAGGTCCTTGCCGCGACGAGTCTGCAGGCGAGTCCCCATCTCGAGGCGGTAGGGCTGCATCAAGTCGAGCGGGCGCAGCAGACCATACAGGCCGGAGAGGATGCCGACATGGTCCTGGGCCCAGGCCAGATCCTCCGCCGAGAGCGAGGCGGCCTCGAATCCCAGGTATACATCCCCGTTGAAGGTCAGGGCGGCGGGCTTGGCGTTGGCCGGAGTGAACGGGGTCTGGAAGTCCTGAAAGCGCGCATGATTCAGTTCTGCTAGCTTCTCGCTGATGCCCATCAGATTCCGGAGGTCTTCCGGCCCCAGGCGGCGCGTGGTCTTCATCAGCTCTTCCGCCTTCTCGAGCAGCGGGGGCTGAGAGAAGGGCAGGTTGAGTTCAGTCGGCGCAGTGTCGAGCTTCTTGGCGGGAGAGACAAGGGCGATCATCGGGTGTCTCCTGGAATCTCCCTTTGACTAACTCACTCTTCCGTCACCGTAGCCCTCGATGTTCCTGTCGCGATGGTGAGTGCTTTCAGCCCAATGGTAGCCAGGACCAGAATCCAGGCCAGGGGCAGGCCCGCCACATTGGCGGCAGGCGCGATCCACAGGAGCGCCGCTGCGGGCACACACAAACTGCCTGTAGCGATCACCACCGGCCATTTCACTCCCCGTACACGCTCAATCTCCAGCAGCATCATCCACAGGAACCCCACCAATGCCACGCCGCCCAACCAGCCCAGTACAGAGAGTGGCACACCTGCATTTTGCTCATCTGCGCCAATGGAGATGAGCTCCACCGCGCCACCATCCACCGCCAGTTGCGGACTGGCGGCACCGACCGCGGCCGTGCACGCCAGTCGCTCCTTCCCGGTCTTGATAATGTAGCCGTCCTGGGTCCGCGTGAAGATGACGGCCACAACCCCTGCCTTGGACGCCAGAAGCTCTCCTGAGCAATCGTGATCCTCTGCGCCCAGTGCGAGGGGAACCTGCCCGAGACCAAGCTGAATTCCCGGTCCGGACGGTCCGTGTCGCACGGTCAACTCGCTCTCCGTGCTCAAGTGAGCCCGCAAGAACCACTGATCCGCAGCAGTATCAGCGGTCCATCTGGAGCCGGGAGCCAGCACCCACCGGCTGTTGGCGATCCGGGGGCGCCATATCGAGGCATCGACGACCTGTGAACCCTTCCAGCCGTCAGGAGTCCGCACCGCCCGATACTGCTCCAGGCCATGAAGCAGCACCACGGCCGCTGCGATCGCACACACCGCTGTGATGACTCGCCATCGACGCTCAGTCACTGGGCCTCCGTGCCTGCAGAGGCCTCAGCATACGTGGGGAGTGGCCCTCCGCGCGAGCTACCGCCTACAGCGTCACCTCGAATCCACGCACCGAGGACTCGCGCCAGATCACGGCCGATCAACCTGTGCCCCAGCGCAGTCAGGTGGACCCCGTCCAGCCACAGCTCTTCCGGTGGACGCTGGGTCTGCGCAAAGACCTCTCCGCTGTCCACCAGAACGGCGCCGGACCAGTTCGCCGCATCCTGTAGCACCTGCCGATGCAGCTTCACGTCCGTGGGTACAGGGTCATCCGTGAGGTCTTCTGGGATGGGCGCCAGCACGAATACCAGCCCCACATCGTGGGCCTGAGCCCGCTCCACCAGGGAGCGGACAGCCCGAGCGGTCCCATTCACCCCCAGGCGGGGCCGCTTTGCGGGATTTCCCTGTCCGTTTCCCCGGATGACCTCCAGGTGGCGTTGGTAGTGCCGCCCATGAAGCACGCTCAGCCGGTAATCCAGCACTCGAAACAGCGCCGAGCCCGCCAACCATCTGGCCCACACACTGGGTGGGCGCACCATTGGAATGACCTCTTCATCCAGGAAGTGGCCGACGCTGCGGTCGGTGGGATTTTCCAGGATGACGATCACATCTGGCTCCAGCGACCAGCCACGAAGCTCCATCAGGTTCCACATCTGCAGCGTGCTGTAGCCAGGCAATGCGCCGTTGACAGCCTCAAGCCCCACCCGCTCACCGCCCAGTTCGTTCACTGCGACCTGACTCAGGGTCTGGTGGGCTTGAACCTGTGCCCCAAAGCCGAGGCTATCCCCGAGCACCATCAGTCGGCGCATCTCAGCGGGCTTGGGCCGATCCAGTAGTGGGCCGCGCAACCCCATCTCGTTGATGTGGATCTCGATCCCCTCCTCCTGGCGAACCCCTGGAGGCTCCTCCCAGAGCAGGAATGGGTGAGGCTGGGCCTTTCCGTCCAGGCCGCTGGTATGGCTCACGAGCGGAGAGGGCACCCACGCCTCTTCGACGGTCCTCGCCCACCATTCACACAGCCCCAGCACCCCCCCAGCCAGTGTGAAGCCAAGCAAGAACCTGGGGATCTGCAGCTTATCGAGCCATGCCACGAGCGCACTCTATCTCGGCAGGACCTCGCCGTTCAGCACAAGGCGCCAGCCAGACGTCGGGGCAGCGCACGCTCCAGGGATCGGATTTCCCCCGTGATCCACACCGTGACCTGATTCCCGTTCACTGGACGCCTTCTCTCCTCGGTTCACTCCCCCAAAATGTCATTGAAAAGTCTAGTTTGTTTATTAATTATCCATATGTTATTAAATAGTCATGATGGACCATGCAGCATCTAACCTCGCTTCAAACATCAAGGATCTGCGCAATTCCAGGCGACTCAGCCAGGCTCAGTTGTCCAAAATTGCTGGCATTCCACGCCCAACATTGGCGAATCTAGAGTCTGGATCGGCCAACCCCACCTTGAGCGTGCTGATCCGACTGGCCAGCGCACTCCAGGTCCTGATTGAGGAGTTGATCGCGCCCCCAAGAGCAAGCGGCCGCCATTACTCAGCAGCAGAACTGCCCACCCGGAGCCGGGATCGAGTGGAGCTGCGCAAGCTCTTGCCCAACCCCATTCCAGGTCTGGACATCGAGCGCCTTTTCATCCCACCTGGCGCCACCATGGTGGGGGTTCCCCATACCCGAGGTACCCGGGAGTACCTCACCTGTGAATCAGGCACTGTGCATCTGACCGCATCCGGCGAGCAGTGGACGCTAGAGGCGGGCGATGTGGTGATCTTCCGCGGCGACCAGCGCCACGCCTACCGCAACATCGGTCAGATGCCCGCAGTGGCCTACAGCGTGGTCATGCTGGCCCCAGGTCCCGGCTAAGCGATTGCGGAGGTAGCGTCAGTCCGGGTAGCCTCCCCATGTGCTGATTTGGCTGCTGATCCCCACCGCGCTTTCCCTGCCCACCGATGTGGCCCGGCAGGCACTGTCCGCTCCCCTCCCCGAGGGACTGGCCCTGCACCCCCACGCCCTGCACTGGGCCGGAGGCACGGTCGTCCGCTTTTCCCAGTCCCTCGACGGCCTGGAGGTACTCGGTTCCGGCCCTCGGGTCTCCCTGAATACCCAATCTGAGATCCGCAGCATCCATGGCCGTACCCTCGGGAAGCGCCCCGATACCCTGACGCCCACGCTGCGTGCACCGGAAGCCGTCCTCAGGGCCCAGGACGCCCTCTTCATCGACCCCTCCGAGAGCCTGTGGCCCGGCCGGTCTCGGCTGGCTGTGTTCCATGAGGGAGAGTCCCAGCTGGTGTGGGTGGTGGACCTCTCCCGAGCGCTGCCATTCCAGACCTGGCAGGTCCTCGTAGATGCGGTGGACGGCACAATTGTCCACGCTGAGCTCACCTCTCAGACAGCTGAGGGCACGGTGTTTCCGGAGAGCCCGCTGCACTCAGATCCCCTGAACGTGACGCTGGACAACCTCACATCCAGTGAGCGACTGGCCGGAGTCTATGCGGAAGCATTTTCCTGCGTGGAATGGGACATCGATCCCAAACCCTTCGGCCGCCGAGACTGCCTAGAAATCTCCCCCACCGCCTCACCCGACTACAAGAACAACTACCACTACGACCCCGCCTATGGCGCGCTCGACGACCCGTTCTCCGAGGTTCACACCTACTTCCACACAGATCGGATCAGCCGCTGGGCAGACGAGCGCTGGGGCATTCACCTGGGAGGGCCCATCCGGGTGCTGACCAATTTCCCGCTGACCAATGCCTTCTATGGCGACTTCGACGGAGATGGGCGCCGAGACATCTCGTTCGGGATCAGCGACGACGGATTCAATTTCGCCTACGACTCCGACGTCATCTACCACGAGTTTGGTCACGCCATCGTCCGCACATTGGCCGGGTCCATGGGCATGTCGGCCGACGAGATCGGTATCGATTGGACCTCGGGCGCCCTGAATGAGGGCACCGCCGATCTGTTCTCCATGGTCCTGAACGGTGACCCCTTGCTGGCCGAGTACCTCGGTCAGAGCGAACGCTGGGATACCGCCATTCGCGATCTGGATCCGGACCGACGCTGCCCAGATGACCTCCAGAGCCAGGTCCACCGCAGCGGGGAGATCCTCGGTTCCGTGGGCTGGAACCTCATCGAGGTCATGGGCACAGAATTGGTGGCGGAGCTGCTCGTGGGTGCACTCTCTACGTGGTCCAATCAGACCGACTGGGCAGCAGCCGGCCATTCCTTGTCCGACGCGGCCACCGACCTGCACACCGCCGGCGAGATCGATGCATCCACCCTGGCACAGGCCGAGGACATCATCGCAGCCTCCGGGATGCGCGACTGTACCCGCATCATCGATCTGAGCCAGGTGGAGACCAGCCGACAGTATCTGCTGAACCTGGGCCTGGATGACGCCTACGCCCGCTTTCCAACCGCGGTCCAATTCAGTCTGGTCGCCCCGCCCGAGGCCACGGCACTGCTCCTCGACGTCCACGACTTCGACGGGGCCAGAGAAGGTACCGGCTGGACCATCTACATCCGCGCTGGCGCTCCAGTCGAGCACCAAGCATCAAAGGTGGAGGGCGTGGGATTGGCATTTGCCGAGCCCGTGGAATTCGACCTCTCGATCGACGGCAGGGCCGCCCGACGCACCATCCGCCTGGATGCAGAGAGCCAGCTTGCGCTGGTTCCTGGAGAAATCTACTACTTCGCCCTGGCCTCGAGGAACCTCTCCCGAGAGGCGCTGGACATTGATTACTCGGCCATCACAATCTCGGGAACCATCCTCATCGGAGGTACGGCGCAGGCAATCGAGAAGCCAACGGCAGGCTGTCATACCAGCCGCAACCTCCCGTCGGGTCCACTTGGATTCCTGCTCCCCCTCGCCCTCATCCGACGGAGAAGAACCCCACCGCCCCAGTCCCCGGCAGGGCACTGAGCTTCCGCGCTGACTACACAGCGGTACAGTCCGGCGTTCCCTTCTCCACATGCCAGCGACAAGCTGATATATTTCCAGGACTGACCCGCTTCAGGAAGTTGCCCGCGCATGGACAAATCTACCCAACTGATGTTCGCGCTGCAGAGCCCGGTAGGTCTGCGATTCGGAGCCACACAGGCCGTCGAAGCTGAGCGCATCACCTTCGAGATGGACGTGGATCTGGACAAGGGCACCGTCTGCCCCTTCCGCATGGAGCTGACCGGACTGGTGGAGACGGTGATGGGCAGCGTGCGCATTGATCGGGTCCTGCCCAAGCGCCAGGGGACCCTTCCCCACTACATCGCAAAGATCGTAGAGATGCCGGATCTCGATCGGCGCGCCTATGATGGCTGGCGCCGAGATCAAGCGACCGGTGGTATCTCCCGCCGAATGGAACGAGACCCGGAGGCCATGAAGGAGCGCATCTCCGACCAAATGCGGGGGTCCACCGACGCCGAAGCCAGGATGGTTCTCGAAAAAATGAACACCAAGGCGATCTACCAGCGCAAGACAAAGGACCGCATCGAAGGCGACCCCTTTGGACTGACCCACGAAGACGAAGGACACCACATCGAGGACGGTGCCTCGATGCGTGAGAAGCTGCGGGCCTCTGCACACCAGACCGCCGAGCAGGCCGAGCAGCACGCCTCGGCAGCCCAGCCAGCGCAGACCGCAAGCGCCGACATAAACCCGCTCCCCCAGCCACCGAGCACCGCATCCGCTGCTGGCGGTCCGGAGTGGCTACGTCCCATGCAGGCGCCCGAGGCTACCGAAAGCACACCGGGCATGGACTGGCTGAGTGACACCGAGAGTCCGGCTTCCGATCCGGTCGACGCTCCCCCTGCAGCGGCAGAACACATTCCCGCGGCAGCGAATGCCGAGCCAGCCACTGCACCCGAGCCGGCGCCGGAGCTTGCCCACGAAGCCGAGGTCCCAGCCACCGGTCCCTCTCGGGCCCCGCTTGTGGTCGTAGATGGAGAAAAGCAGCCCATCGAGATCACGGTCGCCTACCTGACCACAGAGGCCCTCGCCATCGACTACGCCAAGAACCTGCGCACCTCTTCGATGTCCATTCAGCACCCACTGCTGAACACCCTCTACCAGCCGCTCAAGATCCTCTTCACCCTGCCCTCAGGTCAGCAGTTGAGCTGCAATGGCCAGACTGTTTCTTGTACGACCGACAGCACGGTGGTAGCGCTGGAGTTGGACAGCACCCAGCGCAAGATGCTCCGCGAGGCCAGCAGCTAGCGCACACCCCAGGTGCGGAGAAACACCCGCAGGTCCGGCTGGGGACCAATCCGTGCGGTGTCTGCGGCTGGCTGCGGGGTGCCGGTCTGCACCAGCGCATCTCGCAGATCGATCGGGTCCCACGGGTGACCCCACAACGCCCACGCCACTGAATTGGCCACGGCCGCGCACGCGGTCACCTGCGGCGATGCCCCGCTCGTCCCCCCGAAGTTGGAGGTGTACGCCTGACGGGAATCCCCGCCCGGAAAGAACAGGTTCGCTCCGGCCGATCCGTACTCATCAGTGTACGTCGTAGTGATCGAATCAAACCAACCCTGAACATCCACCCGACTCCCGTAGCTGCTGCCATAGGGATACCAGCTGCGCGGCACCATCCCGCTGAACGGAGAGGCGCCGCCCCCCACCATGATGGCCCCGCTGTCACGCTCCGTGCGATCGAACCAACCCGCCCACTTTGGACTGTCCAGGTCTTGGCCGCCATTTCCTGTGGGCTCCACCACCACAATCCCCTTGGCCACAGCCAGGGTGATCGCATCGAAGACGGCTGCCGTCACCTCTACTGGGGCGTAATTGTCAAAGGCCCAGGCCTGCTGTTCGATCAGGATCACGTCACCCGCGTCGAGCACCGCAGCGGCATCGTTGATCGCAACCGCGACGTTGTAGACGTCCCTCCCAATGTAGGGAGACACCATCACCATCTCCACATCGGGCGCCATTCCAGAAATGCCATAGCCATTGGCATCGCCTGCGATTTCTCCCACCACAGCATTGCCGTGACTGACGTAGGAGAAGGACAGCCAGCCCACTTCCAGCGGATCATCCAGCGCCGAGAGATCCTCGTGGCCCTGCTCCCAGCCGTACTCCACATCCGCCACGGCAACATGCTCCCCTGTACCCCCCGGCCACCGGGCGGCCTCATCTACCCCGAAGCCATCGGGAGCTGGCTGAAGGTAGGCCTGGTAATCGGTGAAATCTGGAGTAGTGGGCGGGATGTCGCCGGGTGGCGGCAGCGGCCAGGAGGCCAGCTCCACCGTCTCGACCAGAGGCTCAAGGAGCAGACGGTTGCCCAGAGACACCGCATCGGGGTGCGCGACTTGAAGCCACAAGCTGAGGTCCGCCAGGGCGCCCTCCGGGTCGTACACCCGCGAATCTTCCCGCAGAAGGTGGGCTGGACGATGAAACATAGGCTTTGCGTCGCCCAGGAGTCGATTGAGCAGGTCCAGGCGTCCGGAGCCGCGGACTTCTCCCTCATCAAATACCAGGCCCGCATCCTCGACCAGCTTTACGTACAGCAGGTCCAGTCGCTTGTCCGGGCCCGGAATGATCTCCTGTGCCTTGGGCAAGGGCGCGCGCGTCGGTGCAGCCTCTGCCACACCGAGCAAGACCCATAGGATCACGAGTGACTCCACCACCGTCCCTGAGAAAATTCGATTCGTGTCGGACCATCTACTGGAACATCCGATGGATAGCTTGAGTCTCCGGGAAGCACGATACAGACACCTTCCTCCCCCATGTCCAGCCGTGGCATCACTGGCCGGACATCTCGACGATCCGCCGCCATCATGATCGCCTTGCCCGTGTCATAGTCCACCAATTCTTCCAGCGTCCTGAAGGTAGGCGGTGCCAGAAAAAAGTCTCCCTTCTCGGCACGCAGCAGGGCCTGGGCAGGAGTAAGCCACACGCTGGAGACAGTCTCGATCTCATCGTGGATAGCGACTGCAGCTTCTTCTGAACTGAGGAGCGCGACAAAGAACCGGGTGTCGTAGCGCTTGGGCTCCACCTCAGGCGTGACCCACCAGCTCCACAAGCCCAGGCGATCCAGATCTGCGACCAGGTCCGGCGCATCCCGAAGGGTAGCGCTTCGCTCATTCAGCGCATCCCGAAAGGTCTGACTGGCATCCCCGGCGCCCATCCATACCCCGGCTTCCTCAAAGCACTCACGGATGGCCGCCACAGCAAACGCATCGTCGCCCGCTGGAAGTCCGCGGGCCTCACCCCGGGTCTGCGCCTCTCCGTCCGCCGGATCCACGCGGCCACCTGGGAATACCCACGCATCGGGAAAGAATCCAGCCTTTCCAGACCGCTTCAACATCAGAACCTCGGGACCGGACTGTCCATCCCGAAGCACTACCACTGTCGCTGCTGGGCGAGCCTCTGCAGTCATCCCCCCTCCTGCTCCGCACCATAGCAGGCACAGGCCTCACCGGCGCTGGAAGGCCACAACCTCCTTGTCACCCGCTGGCCAACGCCCCATCTCCACAAAGGCATGACTCATGCTCTCCACCTTCTCCGCCACCGGCGGCACCTTGCTCAATCGGTAGTGGTCACTCAACAGCTCTCGCTCAATGCCCGCCTGACTCGGCCACAAGGCCCCCGCCGGCCCTATCCACAGCAGCGAGTCCACCGCTCCCAGATGCTCATAGCTCCCGTGGGGATCAAGCACGATGCCGCGAACGTCCGCTTCCGGCCAAGCCTCGCGGCCGGCCAGCACCACAAAGCCCTCAAACAGGGTGTGATCCTCACTGAGCACCAGAATGGAGGCCGGCGGCTCGGATGTCGAGCGGGTCAGGGAATGCAGGGCATCCTCAAGGGGCCAGGACTGGTGGCTGGGCGGGCGCGACAGAGTGTGCCGAGGCTGTACCCAGGCGGCGGGCAGCCAGGGGCCCCCAGAGCCCACACCGATACCCACGGACAGGAAGGACCAGAGTCCGCCCACCACTCCCACCGCCACCCACCGGCCCCGGGTGGCGGCCAGCACGGCGAGCGGGGCGAGGATGGGCAGGGTGTAGAACACCTGGTTCTTGGCGATAAAGGTGAACACCAACAAGCCGCCCACCACACTCGCGACCAACACCGCATGGGATCTTCGCCAACGACCCACAAGGCCCCAGAGCATCAACGCGCCCAGCAGCGGCCCGGCCTGGGAGTCCACCAACACGAGCAGGTAGTAGATCCCGTCTAAAGCCCCGCCGCCAGAGAGCACGCCCGCACTATCGATCTCTCCCACCGGGGCCTGACTCAGCAACTCCTCGGAGTGCCGCAGAAAGAATTCCCGGTAGTACGCGCCGCACAGCAGCACGACCACACCCAGACTGAGGCCGGCATTCTTCCATGCCTTCCTGTCCGCCCGGACCAGCAAGAGCAGCATGGGCGGCACCAGGAAGAAGCCCACCGTCAGCCGATCCATCAACAGCCCCA
>Ga0310342_100002208_pt1 | contig 12449 bp, 10 predicted proteins | sample S15DNA20500_MG_FD_206155 | JGI IMG/M metagenome (GOLD analysis project Ga0310342, IMG submission 206155) | Marine microbial communities from station ALOHA, North Pacific Subtropical Gyre - S1503-DNA-20-500_MG | ecosystem: Environmental > Aquatic > Marine > Oceanic | place: Pacific Ocean: North... | reverse complement strand
GCGCCACGATCTGCACCGAAACTCCCCCGGCCAGGCGGGCGAGGATCTGTCCATTGGGGGTCCCGCGAAAATTCTCCTCCGCGCGCAAGCGTGCTAGGCCTTGTGCACGGACACCCTCGGCGCCCAGTCCGAGCAACGACACGAGGAGGAGCAACCATCCATTCGTAGTACCTTTCGGGTTCGGCATCAGGGCTGAAACGATCCGGGTCTGGTGGTGTTAGATGTGCGTTCGGTCAGCCTGAAATCTGCCCGGGCTGTCGATTAGCGTCAATCAATCCAACGTAGGAGAGGAGCGCTCCGCCCCGTGCGCGTTTCGTTTCGTACTCTTAGCAGCGCCGCGATGTTAGCGCTCACGCTAGCGCCGTCGTGGGTGGATGCCCAGAGCATTCCGTCTCCGTACTTGTATCTCACGGCCAAGAAGGAGACCGGTCCAGTCATCGGGTACATGAACGCCGCCACCGGTCGTTTCGGTTTCGGCCCTCCGGGAGGACGGTTGCTGGGAGTCCGCTGGGGAATCGAGCTCACAGGACCACTGTCCTTCGAGGTTGTGAGCGGCAGGGTCGAGGGCAGCCGAGACATCGTGAACCCCGGTCGCGACGAAGGAGAGCGCAAGGTTGGTGAAGCCGACGTGCGCATGATGACCGCGGACGCTCGCCTTAAGTTCAGCCTCACGGGAGACCGTACCTGGCACAGCATCGCGCCGTTCATCGTATTCGGGGGCGGCATGGCTTTCGATCTTGCCGATGTCGATGCGGTCGAGGAGGACCTGCTACCGGAAGACCGGTTCGCGTTCGGCAACTCCTTCTTCGGTACGCTCGGCGGGGGAACTCGATGGTTTCTCACAGATCGATTCGGTCTGCGCGCAGACGCTGTATTCTCGCTCTGGAGGCTCAAGACGCCCCCCGGTTTCAGTGATCCTGAGCGTGACTTCGGCAACGTTGAAGAAGGTGAGTGGGCCCGAGGCCTCACCTTCACGGTCTCTGGCGTTTGGCGCTGGTAGCGACAGAACGGTGAGCGATCCCCCTCCCACTCAGTTCGAAATCCGTGGCGCGGACTGGCTGAGTCTCGACGAGGCACAGAGCCGCATCTTTGAGGACGTCGGCCGACTACCGGCGGAACTCATCGACGTCGGTGACAGTCTGGGGCGAGCGTTGGCGGAGAACCTCAAGGCGACTGCGACCCTGCCGCCGTGGGACAACAGCGCCATGGACGGCTACGCCGTGCTCGGTGACGACATCGCGGGTGCGAGTGCGTCCACTCCGGTCGTGCTGACCGTGGCGGGGGCGGTTCGCGCGGGCGAAGTGCCCAGCACGCCCGTCGAGCCCGGGCAGGCCGTTCGCATCATGACCGGGGCTCCGGTCCCCGCAGGCTCAGATACCGTAGTGCGCGTGGAAGACACCGACGCCGAAGCCAATCCCGGACGGGTGTGCGTCCTGCGCGACCGGGATCGGGGCCGCAACATCCGGACCGCCGGAGCCGACATGCAACTGGGCGACGTGGTGCTCCTGGCTGGCCACGTGGTGACGCCGGGGTCGGTCGCGGCTCTCAGCGCCCTCGGTCTCACGTCGGTTTCCGTCGTGCGTCGCCCCTCGGTCGCGATTCTGGCCACGGGAGATGAACTGCGCACACCCGATCGATATGACGACGTCCGTATCGGCGCCGGTGTACCCGAATCGAACGGGCCGATGTTAGCCGCCGCGGTATTGCACGCCTCAGCGGTCCCAGTCCGACTGGGAACTGCCATCGATGACGAGCACGACCTGCGCGAGCGAATCGAGAGCGCGGCGGATGCCGACACGCTCGTGACCATCGGAGGCGCCTCCATGGGTGAGGCCGACCTGGTGAAGCGGGTTCTCGACGACCTGGGATTCGAGCAGAGCTTCTGGCGAGTCCGCATGCGCCCCGGCAGCCCGTTCGGCTTCGGCTGGCTTCCGCGGCAGGACCGCAAGCAGCCGGTATTCGGGCTACCCGGAAATCCGTCTTCGGCGTTCGTCACCTTCGAACTCTTGGTTCGACCGTTCCTACTCGCGCTGGCCGGGCACCGCAACATCTTGCGCCGAACCGTTCGGTGCGTTGCGGGAGAGCCATTGAAGGGTCCGTCCGACGTGACCTGTTTCCTCAGGGTGGGCCTCAATTCGGCCTCACATCCGCCACGCATCACTTTGGTCGGGCCGCAGGGCTCCGGACTGGTGCGAACGCTGCATGCTGCCGACGGGCTGGCGGTGCTGCCAGATGGAGTCCGAGAGATCGCGGAGGGAGAGCTCGTCGACGTGATGTTGATCGACGACGCTCCGGCGACCGAGCCGTTCAGGGCGGTGTGAGGGGCGTCTGCCTGGCTCTAGCGACCTGCGGGGTCGTCGCTTGCTCGGTGCCGCGATGGCCGGTCGATGCTCCGATGTCCTCTCCTTTCGGCCTGCGACTCGCCGGGCTGCGACCGAACATCCATCGAGGCGTCGACCTGGAGGTGCCGGAGGGGACGCTCGTACGGGCGATGAACGACGGCCGCGTGCGCTTCGCCGGCATGATGAGCGGATACGGGAACGTCGTGTGGCTCGAGCATGGGAGGAACGTGCTCAGCCTATACGCGCATTTGTCCCGGATCGAAGTCGCTCGCGGGGATCAAGTAGACGCCGGCGCCGTCATCGGGCTCAGCGGTGCGACCGGAGACGCAACCGGGCCCCACCTCCACTTCGAAGTGTGGAGATGGGGCCGCGAGGTCGATCCTGTGCCGATCTTGGGTGGGCGCCCCGGGCGCCACTACTTGGATTGAAGACGGACTGGTCGGCTTCAGTCGGCTGCTTTCAGGGCTGCCACTTCTTCCGCAAGCCGCGGTAGGATCTCGAAGAGATCCCCTACGATGCCGTAGTCGGCCACCCCGAAGATGGGTGCGTCCGCATCCCTGTTGATCGCCACGATCGTCTGGGAGGTGCGCATTCCGGCGAGGTGTTGAATCGCGCCTGAGATTCCGACCGCGAAGTACAGCTTCGGCGCCACAGTCTTGCCCGTCTGACCCACCTGCTCACCGTGTGGGCGCCATCCGGCGTCCACCACCGCCCTGGAGGCGCCGAGCGCCACGCCGGGCCCCAGAGCGTCTCTCAGCGACTCCAGTAGGCCCCAGTTCTCGGGATCCTTCATGCCGCGCCCTCCCGAGACGATGGTGGTCGCCTCGGACACGTCGAGTGCCCCGTCCGCCGCAGCCTTGCGTTCTATGACGCGAATCCGCCACGCGGAAGGGTCGATGTCGGGTGTGAACGTGCTCACGGCGCCCCCCGCAGCATGCTGCTCGACCTGGAAGACGTTGGGCCGGATCGTGACCATCGCCGGCACCGTATCGACCGACAGGTGCGCGAAGGCCTTGCCCGAGTACACCGGCTTGGTAATCGACAGCACTCCGTCGTCCACATCGATACTGGTGACGTCCGAGGCCAACGGTACGTCGAGCATCGCCGCGACGCGCGGGGCGACGTCCTTGCCGACCGTAGTGGCCGGCAAGATCACTGCCGCGAAGTCACCCGCTCGGACGTGGTCCGCTATGACCTGCGCGTAGCCCTCCGGGTTGTACTCCAACAGCGCTTCGTGCTCTCCAACTGAGATCAAGGCCGCACCGACCTCGCCGAGCACGCCGGCCGACTCGAACAGCCCTGGACCACCCAGGGTAATGACGTGCGCCGATCCACCTAGCTGGCCCGCCAGTCGCGCGGCAGTACTGACCGCCTCGCGCGCAGCACTCCCGATTTGTCCGGCCCTTTGTTCTGCGAAAGCGAGTACGTCGCTCATAGTGCGTTCGCCTCCTCACGCAGAAGCCGGAGCAGCTCGGGCACAGCGTCGGGGCCTTCGCCTACGATCCGGCCGGCCGCGCGCGCAGGAGGCTCGCTCAAGCGATCCACACGAAGACGCTCAGGGACGGAGGTGGCCTCTTTCTCTTCGAGCGGCTTCCGCTTGGCGGCCATGATGCCCTTCAGCGAGGCAAAGCGTGGCTCGTACTCACCCTTGGTGATCGTGAGCACCGCCGGCAGGTCGACTTCGATGACCTCGACGCCCCCTTCTACCTCGCGGTGACAAACCGCCCTGTCGCCTTGTACTTCAAAGGATGCCACCCCGGTCACGCAGGGGCGGTTCAGCAGCGTCGCCACCATCGGGCCGACCTGTTGCTGGTCGTCGTCGGCTGCCTTGACGCCAAAGAGGATCAACGCATCGTCAGAGCCCTGCAATTCATTCGCCAATGCCTTGGCCGTCGCCAGCCCGTCGAGGCCCACGTCCGCAGTCAGGAGAAGCGCGCTGTCAGCGCCCATCGCAAGGCCCGCACGCAGCGGCTCCGCCGTGGAGGCGTCGCCGAGACTCAACAGGGACACGGCCCCGTCGCCGGCGGCTTCCTTGGTTCGAAGCGCTGCCTCGACCGCAAATTCATCGTAAGGACTGACGATGAACTTGACCCCGGTCGTCTCGATTCCGGTTCCATCGATTCGAACGCGGGTCTCGGTGTCGGGAACCCGCTTCACACAGACTGTGACGTTCAACGAGGTGCACTCCGCTGTGGCGTGGACGCTACCGCCCACCGTGTTATTGTCGCGCCGGGGTACCCCTGTCGCAGGGTCGTGATCCGCTACAATGTCGCGCCTAGAAGACCGAAGCAGACCGTGGCGATCGCGCCACCGACCAGGGCGTAAGGCAGCTGAGTTCGAACGTGGTCGATGTGGTCGGTCGCCGACGCCATCGACGATATGATCGTAGTGTCGCTGATGGGTGAGCAATGGTCGCCGAAGATGCCGCCAGACAACGCCGCGGCCAAGAACGGAGCGATCGGCAGACCCAGTCCCGCGGCAGCCGGTACCGCGATGGGGAGCATGATCGCGAACGTGCCCCAACTGGTGCCAGTGGAGAACGCGATGCCTCCCGAGACTAGAAACACGAGCGGTAGGTACACGAAGTTGGGCATCGTGCCTCTGGTCACCTCGGCGACGTATTCACCGGTCCCCATGAGCTGAACGACATCGCCGAGTGCGATCGCGAGCAGCAGGATCAGGGCGAGCGGCACCAGCCCCCCTGCTCCCTTCAGCCCGACCTTGACCAACTCGCTGGTGGTGAACGCTCCTTGCACGCGCAGCATCAACCACGCCACCGCAAGCCCGAAGAGCACCGACCACAGCACGCTCGTCGAGCCGCTGCCGTCGGCAAACACGCCGTTCCCGGTGATAAAGAGCCCGATGGGCATGAAGAGAACCATCGCGGCAATCGGCGCGACCATGTTGATCGCTCTAGGCGGTATCGTGTCGATGGGATCCGGCGACAGCACGTCCTCGTCGATCATCGGGGTCGCGTCCGGCCACAGCAGCTCACCCGCCTTGGTACGCTCCTCTGCCTTCTTCATTGGCCCCAAGTTGATGTTCCATAAGATCACAGCCAGTACCAGCAGTACCGCCACGATCGCGTAGAAGTTGAAGACGATCGACTGCACGAAGACGCCCAGCGCATTCTCCACACCAAGACCCTCGAGAATCTGCAGGTTGTACGCCCCCCACGCGTTCAACGGGATGAGGATGCAGATGGGAGCGGATGTCGAGTCGATGATGTACGCGAGCTTTTCTCTCGAGCACTTGTAGCGATCGAAAAGAGGCCGAGCGGTCGAGCCGGCGACGAGCACTGTGATGTTCGATTCGATGAAGATCACGACTCCGGTTGCCCACGCGAGCAGTTGCGCGCGTTTCGCAGAATTGACCCACTTGTTCTGCTCCAGGAAGAGCACGAAGCCGCGTACCCCCCCGGAGGCCTCCACCGTCGCGATGAGCGCCCCGATCGCGATCGTGAACATGATCGCGCGCGCGTCGCCGTCGCTGCCGAATACGTCGACCGTACCTTGGATCGCCGCCGAGAGCCCGGTCAGGGGGTTCCAACCCGAGACGATGGTCCACGCCAGCCACAGCCCCCCCGCCAACGACAGATAGACCTGCTTCGTCCATATGGCGAGCACGATCGCGAGCACGGGCGGCAGCAAGGTGATCCAGGTCGGATCGCTCATTCTTGGCTTCCTTCGGTCGCGGTTGCAGACGGTTTCGTCGGCCCCGGATGACGGGACACTCCAGAGGCCCCGAGAACATAGAACCGATAGGGCCAGTCCGCCGCCGCGCTCACCCCGATACGCGTGGAGATGCCCACCATGTCGTGAGCCACGGCCCATCCGGCCTGCAGTCGCAGCGGTTCCTCTCGCAGGTCGTGTCCGTACAGCTCCCCGGTGATGCCAAGCGCCTCGCAGAGCCGGCCCGGACCCGTGCTCAACGGCTCACAACCTCGGCGTTGCTTCATCACCTCCTGCCCCTCCATCGCGTGCAATCCTCGCAGCAGCACAGCTCCCGCGTCGCCTTCGGGCCCCGTGACCACGTTCATGCACCAGTGCATGCCGTAGATGCGATACACGTAACTGAAGCCCGCTGGGCCGAACATCACGGCGTTGCGCTTCGTCGGACCTCGGAGAGTCGCGGCATGTGACGCGGGATCATTGGGGCCGTCATAGGCCTCCGTCTCGACGATCACCCCCGACGTGCGTCGTCCGCCGATCGTCGATACGAGTCGATACCCGAGCAGACCCCTAGCCACTTCGAGCGCGGGCCGAAGCAGGAAGCCCGCGGGAAGCTCGGCGCCAGGAGCGAGTCCGGACTGCCACGGCAGGGGGCTCGGCATCGCGCTGCTCAGGCGCCGCTCCTGTTAGAAGGCTGTAGCCGTCTAGGACCGACTCCGCGAGCCACGGCCTCGACCGCCTCTACGTCCGCCACGTCCGCTCTCGCTTCCGCCCCCGTCCGATTCGCCGGCAGTCCGCCTGCTGTAGTCGGCGCGCCACGCTTCGAGCACCTGCTCCGCGCGGGCGGGTGGGACGGATGCTGAGATCGCGGCCGGGTCATCGCGTAGGGTTCTGAAGAGGTCCGGGCCGAAGCGCTCGACCAGCGTCTCCGCGGTCTTGTCCCCCACGCCCTTGTAGCGGTGCGTCAGATAGCGGACGATGGCATCGGGCTCGCTCGGGAGACCGAGCGAGCCGAGATCGACTTCGCCGGCCGGTGCCGTCTCTGCGACTTGCGGCGACGCGGCCTCCACGAGCGCATCTTCAGTCGCCTCATCCGGCGCCACATGCGGCGCCGGACTCGAAGCAGCGAAGGCCTGGCCCTCGAACAGTAACGGCTGGTCCTCGGCCCCTCGGCGGCGCGTGGACCCACGCCGGGGACCGAGACGCAGACCCAGGTCTACCAGGTCGGAGGGCAGCACCTCGACGATCCTGGGCTCGCTGCTCTCGGCGACAGGCTCGGACGCCGACTCGGCGTCGGGCACGTCGTCAGCCGCCGCTTGGGACTCGAGTCCTCTAGGATCCTCATCCGCGACCGCCACCTCCGCAGCACCGGTCACCAGGCTCACCTGGAAGTTGCCGCGGTCCGTCCGCTCCGCTTCGATGATGCCGTGTTCTGCGGCCTGGGCCAGGAATTTCGAGAACTTCGGGAAGCCCAACTCGGCCTCGTCGAACGAGCGGTCTCTCTGAAGCATCTTTCGCTTCACGTCGGAGTCGCGAACGGACTCACGCCCCGCTGCTCGGAAATCCTCCAGCGCGGCCCTCAGCAAAGAATAGGCATCCCGGAGTGGGTCATCGGAGGCCTCCGGCGCGTCCGCCGACCCGGACCCCTCTTCGGGCTTGTCGCGGTCAACGCGATCACGTCTGCCTCGGCCGCCGCCCCGGCGAGTGCGGCTCTCACGCAAGTCACTCGTGACTGCGGGGCGCCGCCCGCGCCCTCTCATGGGCCCGACCTCGTACTGGCCGTTCTCCAGCTTCTTTAGCTTCACGAGCCCGCGCGAAGAAGCCTCCGCAAGGAACTTGCTGAACTTGCTGAAGCCCATACCGGCCTCGTCGAAGTTCGCATCCAACTCCTGCATGACTTGCTTCAGCCGATCCGAGCGCATGACGTCGCTTCGCGCCACCATTTTTTTCAGCGCCTCGCCGACAAGCACCCAGGGGTCCCGAGCCTTCTGGTGGAGTTCGGTCGTCTTGGTGAGACCGGTGAGGCTCGTGTAGGAGTAATACTCGTCGCAGTTCTGAACGAGGATGTCCGAACTCGATTCCTGAATGCCCACGCCGATGACGTACTTCCCGTACTCCTTGAGCTTGAGCACCAAGCTGGAAAAATCCGAATCCCCCGTGAGCAGGATATACGTCCCGATCTCGGGTCGAATGAAGACGAGTTCGACCGCGTCTATCGCCATGCGAATGTCGGTCGCGTTCTTCTTGTTGCTCCCGTACGCGGGCGCGAAGATCAGATCGACCGACGCCTCCGAGAGCGGCACGATGTATTGCGGATAGCGACGCCAGTCGGCATAGGCTCGCTGGACGCTGACCTTGCCCTTGATGACATCGGTGTCGAGAAGGCTTTTGAGTTCCTTCGAGAGGTCGCTGCGCACACCCATCGTGACGTTGTCGAAGTCGATGAGCAGCGCTGCGTGAGGCGTGTCTTGCGCCGAGGAGCCCGGTCCCCCTTGGTGGGGGGCCCTGGTATACGGTGTACCCATTTGATTTTGTCTCGCAAACTGAATTGTCTTGCCGCGAGACCTCCCCACCCTACTCGCGTTGTTGGATCACGAGCGGGGTCGGGGAAGCCTGCCGGGGGCGCCCACCGTGGACGCCGCGACCCCGTTAGACCGATTCGCTCTCCTACTGAACCACGCGGGAGAGTTCGACCCGCCGCACCTGACCCGTATCCGTTCGCGGTAGTCCGTCCAGGAAACGAACCAGATCAGGGACCTTGTCCTCCGCGAGGGTCTCGCGGCACCAGTCCACGATCTCGTGACCTGTGACGATCGCACCTTCGACCAGAACGATGCAGGCGCAGATGGCTTCTCCGAGCAGCGCGTCAGCCATGCCGATCACCGCCACTTCTTGTACCGCCGGGTGAGACTCGATTCGAGTCTCTACTTCGCGGGGGTACACGTTGAAGCCAGAACGGATGATAACCGTCTTGCGTCGGCCGACCAAATGCAGATACCCCTCTTCGTCCAGGAGCCCGAGGTCCCCCGTCAGGAAATATCCCTTCTCGTCGTGGGCGTTCGCGGTCTCCTTCGGTTGTCGGTAGTAGCCGAGCATGACCCCGGGCCCTTTTACGGCGATCTCTCCAACACTCTCGACGGGCAGCTCTTCCCCGCTCGACTCGACGATGCGGATTTCCGTTCCAGGAAGCGGCTTGCCTACGGTGAATCGGCGCTTGTCCGCGGGGTGATCTATGCGGGCGACAGCGAGCGTCGAAGCGGTCTCCACCAGCGAGTATGCGTTCAAGACCGAAACCCTCAGATCATCCCCGATGCGCGCAATGAGATCGTCGTGCACAGGCGCCCCGGCCACCACAGCCAACCGCAGCGAACTCAGGTCGCGGCGGCGAGCCGACAGCTGCGCGAGTTCACTCACGAAGAGCGTCGGGATCCCATAGTGGACCGTAGCATCGTGCTGCTCAGCCAAATCGAGCGTGGCGGCAGCGTCCGCTTCATCCTGCAAGATGATGCTCGCGCCGACGAGCACCGCGGAGAGCAGCCCTGGCCCCAGTCCAAAGACGTGGAAGAGTGCCGTCACACCCACCAGCCGATCCGATTCCGTCAGCCCGAGCGCATCTGCCGTGCCCGCGGCCGTGTGAATCAAGTTGGTATGACTGAGCTCGACCCCCTTCGGCTTTCCCATGGTTCCCGACGTATATACGATCGCGAAACAGTCGCGGCCCGGATCGAGTGCAGCGGCGGGAAAGTCGCGCCCCGCACCAGCGGAGATCAGGTCTTCGAACTGAAAGATGCGATCGTCGTACCAAAGATCCTCCTCTCCGACGGTGGCCAAATACTGCAGCTCCGGGAGCTGCGGCATCAGGTCCTCGAAGAGCTGGAGATAGTCGACCCCGAGGGCGTGTTCCACCGTGACCGCACAGACCGCCTCCGAGTGCCGCAGCACGTACTTCAATTCGGATATGGTGAGACGAGGATTGAGCGGCACGATCGTGGCTCCGAGCTTCGCCGCCGCGAACATCGCCACCACGAACTCCGGACACGGCGGCAGCAGCAACGCGACCCGGTCACCGGCCTCGATGCCCAGGTTGGAGAAGGCTGCGGCGAGCGCTTCGGCGTCGCGCTCGATCTCACCGTAGGTCAGCACGCGGTCGTGGAGGCGCAGGTACACATGTCCGGGATCGGAGGTAGCCCTGTTGGCCAGTGCTGCCGGGATCGTGAAGCCTCTGAAGCGCTCGGTGAGCGCCATGTCACCTCCAATCAAGACGGATACGTGCCGTCGGTCGTTTCGCAATTCAAGCGATCTCCGCGAGCACGTCGCGCACGAGCGAGTCCGGAATCTCGCGACTCCACCCTTCTTCGTCCTCCACCTCGCCGAGCCGACGAAGTAATACGTACCGTGGCCTCCCGGAACGAGCCTTCTTGTCCGAAGCGAGGAAACCCATCGCCGCTTCCGGATCGACCGATGGCACCGAGTCGAGCGACAGGCCCAGCCGGGAAAGACTGGATGCTATCTGGGCTCTCGTCCCCCCCTCGGTGATACCGAGGCGTTCCCCGAGCTCCGCTTCGAGCAACATCCCCGCCGCCACCGCGGTGCCGTGGCCCATGGCGTACCCGGTAGCCGCCTCGAGCGCGTGGCCCACCGTGTGGCCGAAGTTGAGCACTTGTCGAACACCGCCCTCCCGCTCATCCCTCGTAACTACATCCGCCTTGATGCGGACCGAGCGCACGATGGCCTCCGTTGCGGTCTCGGTGTCGACCGCCAGAAGCCTGTCAGCGGCGGTGGTGAGCCAGTCGAGGTAGGCAGCGTCGAGAATCGCTCCGTGCTTGAAGGCTTCCACCAGCCCCTGTACGCGCTCAGCGTCGGGCAACGTCGCGAGCGTGTCGGAGTCGGCGAATACAGCTCTTGGCGCGTGGAACGAACCCACGAGATTCTTTCCCGCTCGCACATCGACCCCGGTCTTTCCGCCGACCGACGCATCGATCATCGCGAGGTAGTTCGTTGGGACTTGCACGACAGGAATGCCGCGCAGATACGTCGAAGCGACAAAGCCAGCCAGGTCCCCGGTAACACCGCCACCCACTGCGACTACACAACTATCGCGACCATGCCCATCGTCGAGCATGGCGTCCGTGAGCATCGACCAATTCTCGCGGGTCTTGCTCGCTTCCCCGGGCGGGAAAGAGTAGAGCCGCGCGTCGACCCCGGTCGACGTCAACGCCTCGAGCACGGCAGAGCCGTACAGCGGCGCTACGTTCTCGTCGGAGATCACCGCGTATCGGTGTGCCCGGACGTTGTTTGGCAGCAACGTAGGGAGGCGAGCGAGCAACCCGGAGCCAACGACGACTTCGTAGCTCCCGCCGGAGACTCCGACCTCGACGCCGGTCCCATGGGCGAGGTCCGGCACAGGAAGGCCGTCCGTCACGGACGACCTGGAAGCGTAACCTCTACCGAGACGCCATCGGTGGCGCCGACGCGGAGCACGGTGGCGGCCCGACCACCTACCTCCATTACCTCGAGCGACGCGCCGCCGCCGAGCGAGCCGAGCGCGTCACGGAAGCTCTCCACAAATCGGTCTCGGGCTGCCTCGTCGTCCCAGACCGAGTACCAGATCAGACCGCGTTCGCCCGTTCCTACTTCGACGAGTACGTACCGGTCTCCACCCCAGCCGTCCGCGAAGCGGGCGCTCCCGGGCCCCAGGTGCTGGTCGAGCATCACGCCCAGTTCCAGGCGGCCGAGCACATTCTCGTGCAGGATGTCGGCGCCGGAGACCGACATCGCCAACTCGATCGGCACGTCATCGGCAGTGCCACCGAGGATCTGTTCGGTCGATTTAGGCAGGTACTCACCAAACGGCGCGACCCTATCCCCCTGCGCCCACAAGCCATGCACGTAACCCGCGCCCTCGAGGTACGGAAAGAGCAAGCTCTCCTGGATCACGGGGGGCGCGGCGGCGAGCGCCGGGAACTGATCTCTCGCGCCCTCAAGTTGAGAGCGCAGCAGGTTGGCGAAGTTGGGAAGCGCCCCCAAGTCAACTGGCGTGCCTTGCGCCTCCTCGGCCATGTACTCGAGCATCACGAGCGTCGCGTGACCTTCGATCGCCGCCTGAGCGGCGGTCGCCCGATCGCTCCCGAGCTTCGGGTCGGCAAGCGCGCCGAGGTCGACCCACTGGTCCTGCACTGCGTGCACGAGCTCGTGCACCAGCAGCCCCTCGAGCAAGGCTTCCGGTTGATCGTCCATCACGAAGAGCGCGGTGGAGTCCGGTTCATAGAAACCCGCGACCTGCTCCGTGTACAGCGCCAGCAACACCCCGCGCAAATCAAGCGTGTTGGGCACGAGACCGAAGAGTGCATAGGCTTCGACCGTGGCCCGGGCCTCCTCCTCGGGCAGCTCCTCGTCGAGCTTGCTCTCGAGGTAGCGGACCAATTCCTCGCGGCTG
>Ga0310342_100002205_pt1 | contig 12452 bp, 9 predicted proteins | sample S15DNA20500_MG_FD_206155 | JGI IMG/M metagenome (GOLD analysis project Ga0310342, IMG submission 206155) | Marine microbial communities from station ALOHA, North Pacific Subtropical Gyre - S1503-DNA-20-500_MG | ecosystem: Environmental > Aquatic > Marine > Oceanic | place: Pacific Ocean: North... | reverse complement strand
CCAGCTGCCGGTCGACCAGGTTCGCGGCCGTTACGTGATCCTGAAGGCGAAGTCGCTGTGGGCTCCCAGCAACTTCGCCGGTCTCTCCGAAGTGCAGGTCATCGGCTATTAGCTCGATGCCGATCATCGAGCGGTTCGCCCGGGATCCTCGACGGCCAGGACCGGGGCTGAGAGTCAGCGGGCGTTGGTCGGGATGACGATCTTCAGCACCCGCTTGTCGGATCCGGCAACGAAGACCTCGCTGCCGTCAGGGGCGAAAGCCAGCGACGTGGCTCGCCTGACGGGCAGCTGCTGATGGAAGCGGACGTTGCCATTGGTCGAATCCCAGAGGAAGAGCTTCCCCGAGCGGTCCAGGGTGACCGCGCGGTTGCCCGAGCCGTTGAAGGTCACCGCATAGATCGGGTTGGCGTGGCCGGGGAGGTCACGGACCGGCTTCAGCGTGTCTCGGGCCAGCAGTCGCCAGCGACGGTCTCGGCCGACCACCGCGATGCCGTTGCCGTTGGGCGTGATGTCCACGGCCAGCAGGCCCCCCTGGACACCGTCCCGGAAGATACGAACTTCGGCATCTCCCTCCAGTGGCCACACCCTCAATGTGCCATCCAGGCTGGTGCTGGCCAGTTGTTTGACCTGGGGGTTGAACGACACGCCGGTGACCTGGTGGGTGTGTCCCTCGAGCATTCCGGCCGCTGCGCCGGTCTCGAGGTTCCACAGCCGCACGGTGTGGTCGCCGCCGGCGGTGGCCAGCAGTTTGTCGTCGGGGCTGAACGCCGACGCGTAGACCGGCCCGGTGTGACCGGCCAGTTCGGTTCTTACCGGGCCCCGGGCTGCGAACCAGTGGCGGAGCGTTCGGTCCAATCCCACCGTGACCATGCCGCGACCGGCTGAGGCCATGGCGACGGCCGTGGCGTTCTTGGTGTGGCCGTGACTGTCCTGGTGGGCCACCAGTGCCGGCTTGCCGGCGACGGTGGCCAGGTCGAACTGGCGGACGATCAGGTCGCTCGAGACGGCGACCGTTGTTCCGGCCGCGTCCAGGGCCACACCGGTGATTGCCGTCGGCAGGGTCGACTGGGCCAGGGCCTGTCCTTCGGCCACCGCCCAGGTTCTCAGGATCTTGTCCTCGCCGCCGGAAGCCACTACGCGTCCGTCGCCGCTGACGGCCAACGCCCGGACCGGTCCGCCCGAGCCGGCGAATTCGTTGACCGGTTGACCGGCCGGGATCATCCAGCGGGCCACCCGCTTGTCGTCGCCGGCGGTGATCAGCTGTTTGCCGTCGGGTGTGAAGACCGCTGCGCGGACCGGACCCTTGTGGGCCTCGAAGGCGGCCAGTACCGACGGACTCCATCTGAAGACGAATCGATCGTTGGCCCCACTGACAACCCGACGGGCATCGGCAGCCAGGGCGACGGTTCGCAGTGTGCTGGAGTGACCGGGCAGCCGCTCCAGCAGCTTGCCGGTCAGGGTGTGCCACAGCGAGACGACGTTGTCGGCTCCGGCGGTTGCCACCACCGTCCCGTCGCCGTTGATTGCCACATCGGCGATCGCTGCGGGAGTGGTAATCGCCAGGTTGCTGGCGACAGCCGCCTTTCCGGCGTCGGCGGTGACGGTCCAGCCAAGGACCCGGTTGTCATTGGTCGCGGCGACCATCCGTTTGCCGTCGGCCGAAATGGCCAGGGCGACCAGTGGCCTGTTGCTGCCGGTGTAGGTGCGGGTGGCGGTGCCTGTGGTGGTGTCCCACTGCCGCAGCGAGTTGTCGGCACCGGAGGAAATCAGCCACCGCCCCTCGGGTGACCAGACGACGCCGCTGACGGCCCCCTTGTGGCCGGCCAACAGGTGGTCGAGCGACGACCGGACCACCCAGACCTTGTTCTCGGCTCCGGCCAGGTACAGGGTGCGTCCGGTTGAGGTGGCGACCAGGTCGGTGGCCACCGCGGTCGTGATGGATGTCTCCAGCAATCTGCCGGTGGCCGAATCGAACCAGTGCAGGGCCTTGCCCGAATCGGTCACGGCCAGCCGGCTGTTTCCCGACATCCCCATCGCCGTGACCCCGGCCGGCATCTGCACCGAAAACAACTGCTTGCCATCGGCCACCTGGAAGCCCCGGACCTCCTTGCTCGACGAGAGCGGGTCCCCGCCGGCGGCAACTCGCTTGCCGTCGGGGCTGACCGAGACGTGACGGACCGAAGCGGTCAGAGTCGACAGCGTCTTGATCGGCGTGCCGTCAGCCGACCAGTGCTTGAGCGTGCGGTCGGCACCGCCGGTGAAGTACCCGCTGCCGTCGGGGAGCAGGGCCAGGTCACCAACGGCGGTGGCGTCGGCAACGTGGACCGAGCCGGCGCTGATCACTACCGACCGCATCGACTTGTCGTCACCTCCGGTGACGACCGTGTCTTTGGACGTCCAGGTCACCTGCCGGACCGGTCCCTTGTGACCGACAAACCATTCGAGTTCGGCTCCGGCTACGAGGTCAACCGCGCGGACGCTTCCGTCGACGAGTGTCGCGACGGCGCGGCGACCGCTGGCGTCGACGGCCAGCCCGAGGACTGCCGCTGGAAGAGTCACAACCGGTCCGGCCGCTCCGCTGGAACGAGTCCAGTGGCGGACGGTCTTGTCGTCGCCTCCGGCGATGACCCGGTCCTTGGTCAGAGCGATTGCTTGAACGCGGCTGGCGTGACCCGAGTAGGTGCGGACAGCCTGGCCGGTGATGGCGAACAGCTTGACCTGCTTGTCGGCCCCGCCGGTCAGAATCTGGTTGCCGTCAGCCGAGAGGACCAGTGACGTGATGCCCCCGGCGTGCGCGGTGACCATCACCAGCGGCTTGATCGGATCGTCCTTCTTTTTCTTGGCCTTCTTGTCGGCCTGTTTTGCGGCAGTCGGCTTGGGCAGGGGCAACGCCCAGACCTTGAAGTTGCCGTCGGCACCGGTCGTGATCAGTCTCTTGCCGTCGGGATGTACGGCGACACCGGTCACCACGCCGGTGTGGACGGCCAGTTCACCGACGACGGTTCCATCGGCACTGTTCCAGATGCGGACCTTGCCCTGGTTGTTGCCCGCGACGACCAGCGCGGCGTTGCGGGCAAAGGCGGCCGAGGTGATCGTGCCGGGCAGGCCGGTCAGTGTCCGTTGCACCTTGCCGCCACCGGATGCCAGCAGCCGGACCGTGCCGTCGTTCGACCCGGTGGCCAGTCGCTTGCCGTCGACGGTGCGTGCGATGACCGTGAGCGGACCAGGGTGAGCCGGGAAGGTGGCCGCGGGTTCGGGTTTCAGCGTCCAGGTGCGGACCTTGCCGTCGGCCCCGGCCGTGATGATCGTCTTGCCGTCGGGGAAAACGGCCGCGGCGTTGACGGCCCCAATGTGAGCTCCCAGTGTCCGCGGCTTGGCGTTTCCCGCGGTCAATTCGAGATGTCCGACCGTGTCACCCCGGACCAACAGCGTCGCATCGGGACCGGTCGCCACAACGCGAACCGCGGCGACGGCGGCCGGCAGAGCCCGTCCGGGTTTCGCATCGGCGGTGGTCCAGGTTCGCAGTGTCTTGTCGGCACTGCCGGTGACCAGCGTCTTGCCGTCGGCAGCCAGGACGATCGAGGTCAACGACATGGTGTGACCGGCCAGCGGCTCGGGTGGTTTGACGAGCGTCCAGGTGCGGACCGTACCGTCGGCTCCGGAGGTGGCCAGTCGGGGGTTGTCAGCAGGAGATATGGCGATCGCCAGGATGCTCTGCTGGTGGCCGCCACGACCCGGCTGTGGCCGACCCTCGGTCGTTTCCCACACCTGCCAGGCTCCGATGCTGTTGCCGGTGGCGACCAGGGTTCCCCGAGGATGGAGATCCACCGAGGTGGTCGTGCCCTGTTGTCCGGCCAGGGTCTTGCCGGCCTTGCCGGTGGCGCCGTCGAAGAGCTGCAACTGCTGGTTTTCGCTGGCGCTGGCGATGGTCTTGCCATCGGGCGTGATGGCGACCGTCGAGACGTTGGCTCCGTGTTGAACCAGTTGCTGTCTCGGCACCGGGGGCCAGGCGAGGATCCGGATCACACCGTCGTTGCCGGCCAGCGCGACCAGCTTGCCCTCGGCATTGACGACGACGGAGTTGATCGGGGCGGTCTGGATCACGCCCCGCGATTCACCGTTGGTGAACAGCCACCCTCGCAGGGATCCGTCGACGGCAGCGGCCAGTACGGTGCGGGCGGCGGGGATGAAGGCGACGCCGCTGATCGCCGCGGCGTGGCCGGGCAGGTCGCGGGCGGCCGTCTTTTTCACGAGGTCGAAGACACGGACGATCTTGGCCGAGTCGCCGGAGACGGCCACCCGGCCGTCGGGAGAAATCGCCACGCAGGTCGGGTCACCGCTCAGGCCGGTCAACTCGGCCAAGGGGTTGCGGCGGGGCAGTTCGAAGATCCGTACCGGGCCGTCGGTCCCGGTGGCAGCGTAGAAGTTGCCGCTGCGGGAGACCGACAGGCTCAGCAATGGACCGGTGGCCGCCCGGAAGATTCGCACGGGTTCACCCGTCTTGCGGTCCCAGATGCCGATCGTTCCATCGACACTCCCGGCCATCACCGTCTGCCCGTCGGGGCTGATCGACACCGCGTAGGGCCTCTCCGACAGGCCTTCGAGATACTGGATCTGTGGTGGCGGGGTCTTGTCCTGCCAGGCCAGGGCGGGAGCCACGCACAGGATCAGTAGCAGGGCCCCCCCACAGATGCGCCGCGAGTCCATGACGGATTACTTCTTCTTCTTGGGGCTCTTTGGTGACTTGGGTTTCTTCGGCGTCCGGACATGGGCGTAAAAGCCGGCCTTCTGCAGAGCCCGGATCGCCTCGGCCAGGCTGATCTCCTTGCCGATCAGTTTCACGGTCCGCACCTTGCGATCGATCTCGATCGCCTGCAGGCCCTTGACCGATTCGACTGCCTTCTGGGCTCCCACGACGCAGGCGTCGCAGCACAGGTGCACGCCGCGAAGCGTGTGCGACTCGCCACGCACATTCTTCTTGGCGCCCGTGGCGGGAAACTGGACCGCCTTCTTCTCGTGAAGTGCCGCACCGTAGAATCCGGACTTGGCCAGTGACGCGATGCCGACGGTGACCGCCTTGGTGTCTGCGGCCAGGAAACTGATGACCTTCGAGTTGCGGTCGACCGAGGCCTTGGTCAGACCGGGGATGCCCACCAGTGCCTTCTCGGCTCGGGTTTGGCAGGCACCACAGCACAGGTGAGCGCCCTTGATGGTCACCTGGCCGGCCAACGTGGTGGTGGCCGATGAGATCACGAACAACGTGGCGGCGAACAGCGGTGTGAGCCTGTGCGGCATGACTGCGACCCTGCATCGGCACTGGAGATCAACGAACCTGTGTTCCCTGGTCCGGTGATTCTAGCAAATCCCGGGGCGTGGCGTCGTAGATCGGGCGGGAACCGGCAGTCAATCGGACCACCGTGGCGAATGAACCGAATACAAGTCAGTGGCTCAACACCTGTTGGTAGACCTCGCGGACACGGCGGGCCATGTCCTGGTACCGGAATGGCCCGGTCGACCTCCGCCGGCCCTCGTTGCCCAGTCGCTCTCTCAACGGTTCGTCTCTGACGAGCCGCGTCACCGATTCGACCAGTCCGTCGACCGATTCAGCCGGCACCAGTAACCCGGTCTCTTCGGGAATCACCACCTCGGGCGCTCCGTCGATGGCGAAGCTGACGACCGGCTTGCCCGAGATCATCGACTGCGGCAGAACACGCGCCAGGCCCTCCCAGCGGCTGGCGTGGACCACCAGGTCGGTGGCGTGGATCAACTCGGGGATCCGTTCGGGCGGGACCAACCCGGTCAGCACGAACCGGTCGGACAGTCCGTCTCTGGCGATTCGGCTTTCGAACTGGGACCGCAGTGGCCCGTCGCCGACCAGCAGGAACCTCGCCCGTGGACACGCCTCGGCAATCCGCCCGGCGGCCTCGAGCAGGTAGCGATGTCCCTTGAGATCGAACAGTCGAGCGATCTTTCCGATGACGACATCGTCAGCGGCGAATCCCAGTTCCGCCCGAACCTCCGCCCTCGCTCGTGGCGGATCCAAAAACGGTTCGACATCCATCCCGCTGTAGATCGTCGTGAACTTCTCGGGTGCGGCGATTCCGGCATCGATGTACTGCTCGGTCATGGCGTCACAGACGCTGATCAGCCGCCGGCAGCGGCGGGCGGCCCAGCGTTCGGCATGGCGGAAGACCGTCCGTGCCAGCATCGACTGGCCGACGTGGAAGGCGGCACCGTGGATCGTATGAACGGCCGGAATCCGTTGCCGCCAGGCGGCCGCCCGCCCGAGGATGCCCGCCTTGGAACTGTGCGTGTGGACGATGTCGGGAGCGAACTCGCCGATCGCCGCGGCGATTCGGCGGTAACTGGTCCAGTCGCTCCATGGACGAATCGCTCGACCCATCTCCGGGACCAGTCTCAACTCGAGCCCTCGCTCGCGGGCCCACTCGACCAGGCTGCCCTCGGCGCCGACCCCCGGCCCGGTGATCACAATCACCTCGTCACCGAAATCTTCGGCCTGTCCCGCCGCCGTCAGCAGGGTGTTCTGCTGCGCTCCACCGATGATCAACCGCGTGATGACGTGGGCGATGCGCATGGGCGGTGTGGCTGAAGGTGGCTGAAGGTGGCTGGGTGCAGGTCGGAGTTGCGGGTCAGAGGTTTCCCGGGTCCGAGGGGGTGGTCGCCGTCTCATCATACTCGACCCGCATCAGGTACAGGCCACACGCGGGTGCCGTCTCGCCCGCGTCGTCGCGTGTGCCGTCGGCCAGCACGGCTGACAATTGGTCGGCGGTCATCCGTCCACGTCCCACCTGCACCAGTGTGCCGGTGATGGCCCGGACCATGTTGTAGAGAAACCCGTCGGCGATGATGTCGATCCAGATGAACGGTCCGTTGTCATCGACCGGTTCGGACTCGACCGGCCACAGGGACCAGGTGCTGAACTGGTCATGACGGGTGACGTCCAACTGGCCGACGGTCCGTACACTCGAGGCCCGATTGGGGTGCTGAGTCTCGAAGGCTCGGAAGTCGTGTGTGCCGATCAGCCGTTCGGCCGCGACCTGCATCGCGTCAATGTCCAGTTCGGCCTCGTACTGCCAGGCGTAGTTGCGCAGGAACGGGTGCCGCGGACGGGCGTTGTGGATCACGTAACGGTACCACTTGCCGGTGGCCGCATAGGTTGCATGGAATTCCTCGGCGACCTCGTCAGCCTCGACCACCACGATCTCATCGGGAAGAAAGTGCTGGAGTCCCGAGCGGATGTTGTCGCTGGGAATTTCCGACTCGGTGGCGAAGTTCACGACCTGGCCGACGGCGTGAACTCCCGAATCGGTCCGCCCGGCCGCAGTGACTCGTGTGGCGGCCCCGGTCAACTGTTGGATGGCTCGCTCGAGACACGCCTGCACGCTCTCGCCGTTGGGCTGCACCTGCCAGCCGACGTAACGGGTTCCGTCGTAGGCCAGCCTCAGACGGATGTTGCGCATGGTGGTGTGCTTGTCGGTTCAGTCCATTCCCAGTGCCTGCCGCCAGTGGGCCAGCGATGCGGCGACCGCATCGGCTCCGCCCGATCCCTGGCTCTGCAGGATCGCCACCGCATTGGCCGTGCCCAGCACGTCGAAGACCGACTCGTCGATCGACTCGTGGATGTCCTGAAACTGCTCGAGTGTCAGGTCGGCCAGTTTTCGCTTCTCCGATTCGCACCGCGCCACCAGTCGGCCGACCGTCTCATGAGCGGTTCGCATCGGGACCTGCTGGCCAATCAGGTACTCCATCAGTGCGGTTGCGTCGAGGAAACCCTCTTCGAGGCGGGCGGTGATCGAGTCGGTGTTCAGCCGGGCGGTGTCGACGATCGCCGGAGCCAGTTCCAGGCACGCGACGGTGGTGTCGATCGCGTCGAAGACGGCGATCTTGTCTTCCTGCAGATCGCGGTTGTAGGCCAGGGGCAGTCCCTTGAGCAGCACCAGCAACTGGTTGGCCGCGGCGATCACCCGAGCCGACTTGCCACGAATCAGTTCGAGCACGTCAGGGTTCCGCTTCTGTGGCATGATCGAACTGCCGGTGGTGTAGGCCTCGGGCAGGCTGATCATGTCGAATTCGGTCGAACACCACACGATCCACTCCTCGGCCCAGCCGCTCAGGTGCACCGACACCAGGGCCAGTGCCGATGTGAACTCGACCAGGAAGTCGCGGTCGCTGGAAATGTCCAGGCTGTTGCCGGCGGGTGCGTCGAAGCCGAGTTCGGTGGCGGTCTGCTGCCGGTCGATCGGCAGGCTCGTGCCGGCAACCGCGGCGGCGCCCAGGGGCGAGAGATTGAGCCGGTTTCTGCAGTCGGCCAGTCGGCCGCGGTCGCGATCGAACTTCTCGCAGTAGGCCAGCCAGTACTGGGTGGCCTGGACCGGTTGAGCTCTCTGCAGGTGAGTGTAGGCCGGCAGGATCACTCCGGCGTCGGTCTTGCCGCGGGCCACGAATGCCCGCTGCAACTCCAACAGCAAACCGTCGATCGTGTCGATGCTGTCGCGAACGTAGAGCTTGAGGTCGGTCGAGACCTGGTCGTTACGGCTGCGGGCGGTGTGCAGCTTGCGGCCGACGTCACCCAGACGCTCGATCAACGCCGATTCGATGTGCATGTGCACATCTTCCAACTCGGTGCGGAACGGGAACCCTCCGGAGGTGATCTCCGAGAGGATCGTGTCGAGCTCGGCGACGATCGCATCTCGTTCGTCTCCGGTCAGCAGGCCGACCTCGGCCAGCATTCGCGCATGCGCCTGCGAACCGCGGACGTCGACCGCGGCCAGGCGATGGTCAAAGCTGATCGATTCGGTGAACGCCTCGACGCGAGGATCGGTCTCGCCGCTGAAACGTCCGCCCCAGGGTTTGTCAGCCACCGGCTGATCGCTCCTTGCTCCAATCGGTTCTCGAGCACTCCACGTATTGCTCGAGCCAACAATCCACTCTAGACGCCGTTTGAGGGGAGGGTCAACCAGCGGTGTTTGGCGGACGAGGGATCTGTAAGATCGGAGGTCCCCGGGGTGCGGTTGACGTGCTTCGGAGAGCGGGGAAAAGGAGGGAAGAGGAGATGGCGGGGGAGCGACTGGCAGTCGTGCTGCTCAGCGGTGGTCTCGATTCGGCGACCGTGCTGGCGATGGTCCGGGACGAGGGTTTCCGGCCGTTTGCGCTGTCGTTTGACTACGGCCAGCGGCACCGTTTCGAACTCGAGGCGGCTCGGGCGGTGGCCGGTGCGGGTGGTGTCCAGCGGCATGTGGTGGTGCCGCTGGACCTGCGAGCCTTCGGAGGATCGGCACTGACCGATGACATCGACGTGCCGAAGGACCGCAGCGAGGAGGAGATGGAATCGGGGATTCCGGTGACGTACGTGCCGGCCCGCAACACGATCTTCCTGGCGATGGCGCTGGGCTGGGCCGAAACACTGGGGGCGACCGACCTGTTCGTCGGGGTGAACGCCGTCGATTACAGCGGGTACCCCGATTGTCGGCCCGAGTTTATCGCGGCATTCAGCGACCTGGCCAACCTGGCGACGCAGGTCGGAGTCGAGGGGCGGGGGCGGTTCGAGGTGCACGCGCCGCTGATCGCGATGACCAAGGCCGAGATCATCTCGACGGGGCTGGCCCTGGGCGTTGACTACGGGCTGACCCACAGTTGTTACGATCCCGATGAGCGGGGTCGCTCGTGCGGGCGGTGCGATTCGTGCCGGTTGCGGCTGAAGGGGTTCACCGAGGCGGGGGTCGAGGACCCGGCGACGTACCAGTAGAAGTGGATGGAGGCGACCGGGATGTGGATTTCCGAGGTCTTCGGGTCGATCCAGGGCGAGGGGTTGTTCGCCGGGACTCCCTCGGCATTCATCCGGACCTGCGGCTGCAACTTGAGATGCTGGTTCTGCGACACGCCCGAAACCAGTTGGCGACCTCGCGGGACGCACCGCGAGTGGGAGTCGTTGGTCGAGGAGGTCGAGGGTCTCGAGTGTCCTCACGTGGTGGTGACCGGCGGCGAGCCGATGCTGCAGCCCGGCGTGGTGCCCCTGACCCGGGCGTTGAGCGAGCGGGGGTACGTGGTGACGATCGAGACGGCCGGGACGGTCGATGCCGAGGTGACCGCCGACCTGATGTCGATCAGTCCCAAGCTGGGCAATTCGACTCCGGTCGATGACCCGGCGTGGGCATCTCGTCACGAGGCGACTCGGGATGCACCCGGCGTGATCCGGCGGTGGCTGGACGCTTTCGACTACCAGTTGAAGTTCGTCGTCGATCGGCCTGACGATGTGCTGGAGATCGATCGGTACATCGAGCGGTTTGCCGAGGTGGAGGCTGGGCGAATCTGGCTGATGCCGCAAGCGGTGACCGGCGAGCAGATTGCCGAGCGGGCGAACTGGATCCGCGAGGCGGCCGAGTCGCGGGGGTGGCGGGTGTCGCCGCGGTTGCACATCGAGCTGTGGGGCAACCGGCCGGGCACGTGACGGGCAAGAAAAAGGGGTCGGGCCCGCTCGTGGCAGGTCCGACCCCGAGTGTTGATTGCTCCCGGCCTATGCGAACTCGGGCCGACGTTGTCGGAGTTGTCCCTGGAGGCGGGCGACGATGCTGGAGTGCATCTGGCTGACGCGAGATTCGGAGAGTCCCAGCGTGGTCCCGATTTCCTTCATCGTCTGCTCTTCGTAGTAATAGAGGATCATGATCAGTCGCTCGTTGCGGTTGAGGCCCCGCGTGACGAGCTTCATCAGGTCCTCCTGCTGGATGTCCTTGGTCGGGTCCTCGCCCTTGCCATCCTCGAGAATGTCGACCTCGCGGACGTCCTTGTAGCTGTCGGTTTCGTACCACTTCTTGTTGAGACTGACGGTGAGGACCGGACTCGCTTCGTTCTTCAGCTTGTTGAAGTCAAGCGGGTTGAGCTTCATTTCCCCGGCGATTTCCTTGTCGGTCGGTGGTCGTCCGGTCTTGGCCTGCGCACGTTTGCGAGCCGCTTCCATCTTGCTGGCCTTGCTGCGAACCAGTCGTGGAACCCAGTCCATCATGCGGAGCTCATCGAGCATTGCGCCGCGGATCCGCGGTACGCAATAGGTCTCGAACTTGACGCCGCGGCTGAGGTCGAACGCCTCGATGGCGTCCATCAGCCCGAACACGCCGGCCGAGATGAGGTCATTGAGATCAACGCCCTCGGGCAGCTTGGCCCAGACCCGCTCGGCGTTGTACTTGACCAGTTGGTAGTACTGTTCGATGAGCCGATTGCGGAGTTGCTGGTCGCTCTGGTCTTGCTTGAAGTCGATCCAGAGTTGCTGGACCTCAGGATCAATAGGCTTGACCGCCATGAATTCCTCCGTGAATTGAAGTCGGCAGGTAGTCCGACCGTTCGCCCAAGCGGTCAATCCGTCGAGTAGGCACGCCGGAAGCGACGACACCTATCTCCATCGTTATCGACTCACCATGAATTGGGACATGAGGTTGATTGCTGGTTCGGTGGATTTTTGGGGAAGGGATCAGTCGCTGGGTGATGGCTTGACGTCGGTGGACTGAGGGAACAGCCGCTGGAAGAAGGGAGGGGAGTCGTCGGTGACCGGTGAGTGGTAGACGAGGCGTGCGGCGAGTTGGCTGATGGCGCGTCCGGCCGGGCTGTCGGGGGCCTGAACCAACAGGGGCGTGCGGTCATGGATGGCCTGGGTCATCTCGGGGTCTTCCGGAATCCAACCGGCCAGGGACGGTTCGGATTCGAGGAAAATCCGAGTCGTGTGAGCCAGTCGCTGGTGGATATCCCGGGCCGCTCGCGCCGACTCGACGCGGTTGACCAGTGTCAGCAACCTGGTGCCGGTCCCCCGTGGCATCGACTTGATGGTGGCGTAGGCATCGGCGATGGCGGTGGGCTCGGGGGTGGTGACGACCAGCACGTTGTCTGCGGCGGCCAGGCAACGTCCGACGAAGGGGTGTCCGGTGTGACCGGCGTCGAGCACCAGCACGTCGTGAGCGGCTTCGAATCCGGCCAGTTGTTCGGAGACGTCGGGGCTGAGTCGGTCCCCGGAATTTCCTGTGTCGGCCAAACGTCCGGTTCCCGGGACGACGTGAATTCCGGCCGGTCCGTCAAGCGTGATGTCCGCCAGACGGCGAGTGCCGGACAGGACGTGACCGAGGTTCCAGTAGCCGTTGAGTCCGCACATCAGGTCGAGATGCCCCAGCCCGAGGCTGGCATCGAGCAGCCCGGTGCGGACATCGAGCCGGGAGAGGGCGATCGCCAGGTTCAAGGCCAGGCTGCTTTTGCCAACACCGCCCTTGCCGCTGGTGACGGCGATCACCGCGGCGGCGGTGGCCTCGTCGGCTGCCGGGTGCCTGTGTTGCTGCTGCTGGACCAATCCACGCAGTCGGCAGGCCTGGTCGACGCGAGCGGTTTCTGACAGCGGGTCAGTGGCAATTGTCATGCCGAGGCCTCCGTCGGGCTGCTGACCGAGGACAGCAGCC
>Ga0310342_100002204_pt1 | contig 12453 bp, 12 predicted proteins | sample S15DNA20500_MG_FD_206155 | JGI IMG/M metagenome (GOLD analysis project Ga0310342, IMG submission 206155) | Marine microbial communities from station ALOHA, North Pacific Subtropical Gyre - S1503-DNA-20-500_MG | ecosystem: Environmental > Aquatic > Marine > Oceanic | place: Pacific Ocean: North... | reverse complement strand
GATTCCTGTCCGGGGCCTGATGCTCGCCAAGCAGGGCTACATGTTCCGCCGGGCGGGTGTAATGGAGCGCGCGGTGCTCCTCTCCGTCAACGATCAGCCGGTCCCGACGCTGGATGCTCTCCAGGCTGCGCTGGAGGGGGTTCCCGACCTCGCAGAGGTCCCTGTGCAGTATTTCCTTCCACAGGAATCACGGCGTCTGCAGAAGAGCAGCATCACGATGGACCGACGCTGGTTTCGTATGCGACGATGCGCCCTGGAGGAGGGGACAGGGCGTTGGCCCTGTGTCGACATGCCGACGGCTCCGCCCACTCCCCCCCGCGTGCCTCAGACTGCGAGTGCCATCCAGGTGGATGAGCGGGCGGGCAAGGCACTGGCAAAATCGCTCGTGCAGGTTCAGTTCTCGATTCCGGTGAACTCTGATGGCGTAATCGGCATGAGCTTCCGCGGTGCAGGGCTGATTGTGGACGCAGAGGCAGGCCTCGTGATCACCGATCGGGACACTGTGCCCGTCCTGCTGGGGGATGTGCGATTGACGTTTGGGGGGTCGGTGGAGATCCCTGGCGAGGTGGTCGCACTGCACCCGGGCCACAACCTGGCCCTCGTCTCCTACGACCCTGCCCACATCGGGCAGACCGAGGTGCGTCAGGCGGAGTTCGTCTCGCAAGAGCTGGCCACCGGCGACGAGGTGAGGCTGGTAGGAATGCGCCAGAGCGGACAGTTGCTGGAACGCGAGGGAACGGTCTCCGACGTGGACCCGCTGTTTCTTCCTACCCCCAACATCCCGGCGTTTCGGCCGACCAATGTGGACCTGGTGGCGCTGCAGGATGCCCCCCACACGATGGGCGGGGTGCTGGCAGACAAGCGGGGTCGGGTCCTGGCAGTCTGGGCCTCCTTCCCGAATCTCTCCTCGCGGGAGAGCACCAGTTGGTTCCGAGGGATACCGTCGGCGACGGTGGTGCAGATGGTGGAGGATTTCCGCCCCGAGGGATCCCGATCGTGGCGCACCCTGGACGTGATGTGGAGCACTCTTCGCCTGAGCGAGGCCCGCCGAAGGGGCCTGTCGGTGGACGCTGCGGCCACGCTGGAGGCGCAAAGCCCGAAGCGTCGGCAGCTGTTGATGGCCTGGTCCATCAACGTGGATGGTCCCGCAAAGGGGAAGATCGAGGAAGGCGACATGCTGATCTCGGTAGATGGGGTGCCGATCACTCGCTTTCAGGCGCTGGAGGACGCGAGCCAGGTGGAGTCTGTGACCCTGGAGCTGTTCCGGGACGGAGAAGTGATCACGGTCTCTGTGCCCACCCGTGCGCTTGGGCCGGATGGTACGGATCGAGTGGTCCTCTGGAGCGGGGCGGTGCTCCAGGCTCCCCATGATGCAGTCGCGCAGCAGCACCACCAGCCCAGCACCGGTGTCTATGTGGTGTCGACCTACCGGGGGTCGACCGCGCGGCGCTATCACCTCCGGATCAGTCGGCGGATCGTGGCCGTGAACGGCCAGCAGACTCCGGATCTGGATGCCTTCCTCGCTGCTGTAGCGCCCCTACAGGATGGTGCGCCCGTGCGGCTGAGGCTGGTGGACCTCGATGGCCGCCAGCGTGCGATGACCCTCAAGCTGAATCTGGAATTCTGGCCCACCGAAGAGATTTTGCGCACACCGGAAGGATGGGAGCGGCGGTCCGTAGGTGCGTCAGGGACCACGAGCCGATAGCCACGTCCGAGGAGGGGCCATGTCCACCGAGATTGTTCAAGCGTTTCGCTTTGAGGCGGCGCACTCCTTGCCGAATGTCCCCGAGGGTCATCGATGCAAGCGTATCCACGGTCACAGCTATCGGGTAGATGTGCACGTCACAGGACCGGTAGATCCCCACACCGGATGGGTGGTGGACTTCTACGACATCGAGGCGGCCTTTGGACCGGTGATGGAGGCGCTCGACCATCAGTTGCTCAACGAGGTGGCGGGCCTCGAGAATCCGACGGCGGAGCGGATCGCATCCTGGATCTGGAGTCAGCTCTCCGCGCTGCAAGGGCTCAGCCAGGTGGTGGTCCACGAGACGGAGCACAGCCGCGCTGTCTACTGTGGGTAGGCGCTACTGAAAGGCTTGAATGCCGGTGATCCAGCGGCCCAGGATGAGGTTGTGGATGTCGTGGGTGCCCTCATAGGTGTAGACACTCTCCAGGTTCGCCATGTGGCGCATCACCGGGTACTCATCGAGGATTCCGTTGGCTCCATGGATGTCTCGCGCGAGGCGGGCCACATGAAGCGCCATGTCGACGTTGTTCATCTTGGCGAGAGAGACCTGCTCCGGAATCATGGTCCCGGCGTCCTTCATCCGACCGAGCTGCAAGGCCAGCAACTGGCCCTTGGTGATCTCTCGCAGCATGAAGGCCAATTTGTTCTGGACCAGCTGGAAGCTCGCAATGGGCTTGTCGAACTGAATCCGGGTGCCAGCGTACTGGCGAGCGGAGTCAAAGCAGGCCATGGCGGCGCCAACTGCCCCCCAGGAGATCCCGAAGCGTGCGTTGTTGAGGCAGGAGAATGGCCCCTTCAGGCCGCGGACGTGGGGCAGGATGCGATCCTTGGGAATCCGGGTGTCCTGAAAGACCAGCTCACTGGTGACGCTCGCCTTCAGAGAGTGCTTCCCGGTCATCTCGGGTGCAGTGAAGCCGTTGTCTCCCTTCTCCACGATAAACCCGCGGATGTCCCCGTCCAGCTTGGCCCAGACCACTGCGACATCGGCCAGGGAGCCATTGGTGATCCACATCTTGGCGCCGTTGAGGATGTAGCTGTCGCCGTCATCGACCGCCTTGGTGAGCATGCCGCCTGGGTTTGATCCGAAGTCGGGCTCGGTCAAGCCGAAGCAGCCGATGAACTCTCCAGCAGCGAGCTTGGGCAGGTACTTGTTCTTCTGCTCCTCCGTGCCGTGCTTCCAGATGGGGAACATGACGAGCGAGCCCTGTACGCTGGCAAAGCTGCGGATCCCTGAGTCTCCCCGCTCCAGCTCCTGGCAGACCAGCCCGTAGGCCACATTGGACATCCCTGCACAGCCGTATCCCTCGAGATTCATGCCGAGCAGACCCATCTCTGCCATCTGGCCGACGAGCTCATGGGGAAATGTCCCGGCTCGGCAGTGCTGCTCGATGATCGGGATGATCTGGTCTTCAGCCCAGGTCCGGACCAGATCGCGGACCATGCGCTCCTCTTCACTGAGCTGGGCATCGATGTTGTAGAAGTCGAGGCCTTGGAATCGTTCCATGTTGCCCTCGCTGGGGATGGGTAGAGGTCAGCTGCGCCAGCCGCCGAGTGCCCGCAGCGTCTCTTCGGCTGCTGATCGAACCTTGGGGTCTAGATCTTCCAGGCGTGCTTGCAGGTGGGCGATCGAATCGCGAGCCCGCAGATCCTCGAGGCCTCGGCAGGCCTCCGCACGGACCAGGGGGTCGGGGTCCTCCAGTGCGTGGACGACCGGAGGAATCGCGCGCGGGTCCTCGGAGAATCCCATGAGCTGCACGACATAGAACCGCAGGACGGGCTCATCCACGAATCGCTGGTAGGCCTCCACGAGATCCGGCAGCGCCTCGCCGCGATCAAAGAGAATGGCATCGTAGGCCTTGTCCACTCGGCGGGGGTCCGGATCAGAAAGGGCCCGGAGGAGGTCTGCATAGCGGGGTCGCAACACGATGCTCCTGGTGGAATCGGCGGCCGCATATAACCAATAATCTGGAGGATGGTAGAGGAAAGTCGGATGGAGATGGGTCCTGAAGGCCGACCGGTTACGGTGGCTCCCCATGACGATGCTCATCACCAATGACGATGGCCTGGTTGCTGACGGCATCGAGGCCCTGACCCATGCGCTTTCCGGATTGGGACCTGTGGTGGTGGTGGCGCCTTGGCAAGAGCGCTCGGGTGCCAGCCATGCCCTGACCATGCATGAGGCCATACGGATACGAAAGATGGGGCAGGACCGGTATGCCGTAGAGGGTACGCCGGTGGACTGTGTCTACGTGGGGGTCCACGAGATCCTCGACGACAGACCGTCCATGGTGGTCTCCGGCATCAACCGCGGAGCGAACCTGGGAGATGATGTCTACTACTCGGGTACGGTCGGCGCTGCGCGTGAGGGAGCCCTGATGGGCATTCCCAGCCTGGCGGTGAGCCTGCATCTGGACGGAACACGGGGACCTGGCTCTCCCAATTTCCAGACTGCCTGTCACTTTGCGCAGCGGGCAGTGGAGGTATTGGCCTCGGGGTCGGTGCCTCCGGACACGTTCCTGAATCTCAACGTGCCGGACCGACCGCTCGACATGGTGGAGGGGCTGAAGGTATGTCCGCTCGGGCGCCGCCACTACACGCCCCTCATCGATGCTCGCAGAGATCCCCGAGGACGCAAGTACTACTGGGTAGGCGGTGAGCCTGTCGAGGACGAGATGGCTGAAGGGTCGGATGGATGGTGGATTGCTCAAGGGTGGGCCACGCTGACCCCGATCACGCTGGACGTGACCGCGCATGATGCCCTGCAGCAGCTTGAGGATGTCCAATGACTGGGAGTACCGCTTGTTCCAACTGATCCGAAGACTCTATGACTGGGTGCTCTCCTGGGCGGATAGCAAGTATGGGGGCCTGGCGCTGTTTGTCCTGGCCTTTGCCGAGTCGAGCATCTTTCCGATTCCGCCCGACGTCCTGTTGATCGCCCTCTGCCTGGGCGCCCGCACCAAGTGGTTCAAGTATGCGGCCATCTGCTCTGTGGGCAGCGTGCTCGGCGGGATGGCTGGCTACGCCATCGGCATGTTTGCGTTGGACACCTGGGGAACACCGATCATCGAGTTCTATGGGAAGGTCGACAAATATGAAGAGCTTCAAGCCGTGTTTGATGAGCACGGCTTCTTCTACGTCTTCCTGGCTGGGTTCACTCCGATCCCGTACAAGATCATGACCATCACCGCGGGTGCGGTGAAGCTCGGGTTCGGCCCGTTTGTCGGAGCCTCGGTGGTGTCTCGGTCCGCCCGTTTCTTCCTGGTGGCTGCGCTGCTGTACAAGTTCGGCACACCGATGAAGACGTTCATCGATAAGTGGTTCAACCTCCTCACCATCGTCTTCAGTGTCATGTTGGTGGGCGGCTTCTTCCTCATCAAGCACGTATTGCACTGACCGGAGCAGATATGTCCAATCTCGACGCACGCCTGCGGGCAGCAGTCCGCGACATTCCCGACTTTCCCAAGCCAGGGATCATCTTCAAGGACATCACTCCTGTGCTGAGTGATTCCGCCCTGATGCAGGACACCATCGATCATTTCGCCGCTGCCTTCCAAGGGGAGCGGATTGATGCTGTGGTCGGAATGGAGTCACGCGGCTTTATCTTCGGTGCGCCCCTTGCTCTGGCACTCGGCACGGCCTTTGTGCCGGCCCGAAAGCCAGGAAAGCTGCCCTATGACTCCATCGGAGTGGAGTACGAGTTGGAGTACGGCACGGCTCGACTGGAGATGCACACCGATGCGTTCAAGCCGGACGCCCGGATTCTTGTCATCGATGATCTCCTGGCGACGGGGGGTACGGCGGCAGCTACCCACCAACTGATCAGAAAGCTGGGCGGAGAGGTGGTGGCCTGCTGCTTTGTGATTGAGCTGGGTTTCCTTCCGGGCCGGGAGGCCCTGGGCGATGTTCCGGTGCACAGCGTTGTGATCTACTGAAGTGGGGCGCCTCATCGTCAGTCTGTTGCTGGCGCTGCTTCTTTTTGGTCGCACCCTCAGCTATGACCTGATTCACCCCGTCGAGTTCACCGCCCAATGGTGGAAGCCGACGGGGTTGGTCGATGCCACGCTTGCGCTGGGGGCGATGGTCGGTGGGGACTGGGGCCACCGCCTGCTCCAGGTGCTGCTGCTGGGGCTGTTGGCCTGGGTGGCCAGTGGTGCGGTACCGCGAGGAATTCGACGGACCCTGGTGCTGCTTGGCGTCCTCTTCCATCCGATGATGCTCGCCTCGGTGATGGATCCGACCGAAAGGGCGCAGCTGCTCGTGGCCCTGTTCGGGACGCTGGCCATCACACGGACAGGCCTGTGGGCCGGCCTGTGGTCGCTGCTGGCTGTGGCCGCTCATCCGATCGGGTCGATCGTACCGCTGCTGGGTCTCTCGGTGTCCCGCAGAGCTTCTGCCTCGCGGCGCATTCCGTGGCGACTGGGCGCTGTGGTGGCGTGGTGGGGGAGCAGGCTGGCCCTGGAGGGACGCACTGCGGTGGAGTTGGGCTCTGGGTGGGCGGAGCTGCTCGGGTCCTCAGGTGCGCTGGCAGGGCACATGGCCCTGCAGCTCATCCTGCCCCTGCACCCGGTCTATTCTCGAATGCTGCCCTCCTTTACTCCCGCGGAGTTGGGCCTGGCGTGGGCGGGGTGGGCAGCAGCCATCGCATTGGCGGTCTGGCTGGGGCGCCGTCCGGATGCCCCGGGTCCCGGACTCCTCTCGGGCATGGCGGTGGTCACCGTCGTGCTGCTCCTCTCCTGCGGGGTGGGGGAGGGCGCGCTCGTCTACAGCGAGGCGTGCCTGGTCTGGCCGGTCGTCGGCTTGGCCTGGATGCTGGTGGCGCTGCCCCCGGTGCGCGTGGCGGCCTGGGCTTTTGTGCCTCTGTGGCTCGGAGTGAGTGGCGTCCGCTCCGGAGATTATCGAGATCCCCTCTTGCTCTGGCAGCATGCGCATCAAATCGTCCCTCAGGATGCCAGTGTTCGGTTGGCGCTCGGCCATGCCTTGGTGGACACGGAGCCCGAGCAGGCTGCGGTCCTGCTGGAGGGTGTGATGGAAGATGTGCACGAGGCGGGTCAGCGGTTGCAGATCCGACGGTCCCTTGTGGGGGCCTACATCGCGCTGGGCCGGGCGCAAGACGCGCGGCCGCACCTGGCCCAGCTGGCGGACCCAGCGGTGCCGGATCCCCACGGGGATCTCCGTCTGAGATGTACGCTGGCGTCCCGACTTGGAGACGTGATCTGGGACGAAGAGCGAGCGAGCATCACCGCCGTGTGCAAGGCTGCCGTCTCGCGGGCGCCGGATGATGTGGCGCTTCTCTTTGCCGCGGCGATGGTGGAGATGGACGCCGGCACACTTGAAGATGCTCGTGCCTACATTCTGCGGGCGGTGGCGCTGGCCCCGGAGCAGAATCACCTGCGTCAGATGCTGGCCAACCTGCCTTGGCCGGATGGGGATTGGGATGGATCGGGCGCTGCTAGTCAGACGCCTGCGCCTTGAGCGTGTTCCAGGCGAGTGCGACCCGCGCCTTCAGGGCATCAAGCGAGTCGTCGTTGTCGATCACAGTGTGTGCATGCCGCGCCTTTTCCTCCATCGGTAGCTGCGTCGCCACCCAGTCTCGAGCGGTCTGCTCGTCACATTGCTTGCGGGCCATCAATCGCTGAACCTGGTTCTCTACACTGGAGCGCACCACCCAGAGCTGGTCGTATAGCTGCCAGGAACCGGTCTCCACCAGCAGCGCTGCCTCCACCACCAGGAACGGGTCGCCGGCCGCCACGTGTACCTGCATGCGGGCGGCAATGGCCGCCTGAATCAGGGGGTGGGTGATGGCCTCCAGGTCCGCCTTGGCCTCAGGATCTGCGACCACGATGGCCCCGAGTGCTTCCCGATCCAGGTGTCCGTCCGCTTGAAGGATCTGTGCCCCGAATCGGGCCACCACCGCTCCGAGCCCATCGGTATCCGGTGCGACCACCTCTCTGGACACCGCGTCTGCATCGATGACCGGGACTCCCATGGAGCGAAGGTGATCGGCCACCGTGGACTTTCCACAGCAGATCCCGCCGGTCAGGCCGATGAGCTTCAAGACTGGGCCTCTTTGATGACGTCAATGGCGCGCTGAAGGCGCCGCTGGACACCCCTTCGGGTCTCCTTGGCCAGCTGGGAGTGAAGGGCCTCGAGTGCCGACTGGGTCTCCAGGAGACGGAGGATGTCCGCGCATGGACCTGTGAGCTCAGCGACGTGGAGGTCTGCGGTGCATCGCGGCGCGACCATCTGATCGAAATTGGTCAGCGTCTGCAGGGCCTCGGCCCGTGTCAGATCGTCCTGAGGCCCCCGAGCGGCCTGTCGACGGGCGGTATGGACCCACCGGAGCAAGACCCTGGCAGCGTATCTACGCTTGGCAGCGTTGGTGTTGCTGAGGTCGCTGACGTGCTTTTCCGTGGTGGGCGCCACCCTGGCAGGACCGATGCGGTTGCCCACGGCATAGGCGTGGGGGGATGCGCCGCTCAGGCACGCCGCAAACCACAGTGCGAGCCGACATGCTCGGCTAGCCATCGAATTTCTCGATGTACCGGAAGATGGTGCGGGGGTCGACACCGAGGTCGCGAGCGGTCTCTGCCTTGTTCCAGTTGTTGAGCTCGAGGGCCTCCCGGATGTACTCGAGCTTGAAGCGCTCCTCGGCATCCGCGAGCGGCAGGATCTCTCGCTTGTCTCCTGCCTTGATGCCCAGGTCCTCGGTGTTGAGCAGGGCACGATCGGTCATGATCACTGCTTTCTTCACTCGGTTCTCGAGCTGTCGGACATTGCCGGGCCAGAAATAATTGCGCATGGCCCGGATGGCCTCGTTGTTGAAGCCGCGGGTCTTGGAATTGTATTGCTCTGCATACTTGCTGAGGAAGTACCGGGCGAGCTGGTGGATGTCCTCGCCGCGATCCCGCAGCGCCGGGAGATCAATGGTCACCTCGTTGAGGCGGTAGAAGAGGTCTTCCCGGAACCGGGTCGACTCGATCTCTGCGTCGAGGTCCTTGTTGGTGGCTGCGATGATCCGGATGTCTACCGCTCGCGGCTCGAGGTCACCCACGCGCTCAATCAGCCGCTCTTGAAGCACCCGGAGCAGCTTGACCTGGAGGTTCATTGGCATCTCGCCGATCTCGTCCAGGAAGAGTGTGCCCGTGTTGGCCGCCTCGAACTTGCCGATCTTGTCCTGTACGGCCCCGGTGAACGCGCCCTTCTTGTGGCCGAAGAGTTCGCTCTCCAGGAGATTCTCGGGGATGGCGCCACAGTTGATGGAGACGAAGGGCCCCTTGGTGCGTCCGCTGAGCCGATGAATCTCTCGGGCGACCAATTCCTTGCCCGTGCCGGTCTCGCCGAGCACAAGGGCGGAGAGATCCGTGGGTGCGACCCGTCGAATGAGACGGAACGCGGCCTTCATGCCGCTGGAGCTCCCGATCATGTCGCCTTGGCTCGATCGTCGAAGTTGCTCTCTCAGGTTGCGGTTGGTGTTCTTGAGATCGTCGAGCAGTAGCGCAGCATGAACCGTCACGCTGGCTTGGGCAGACCAGATCTGGAGCGTCGCCAGATCCGAGTCCGTAAACAGACCCGTCACGGCATCATTTCCCATGTACAGGACGCCCAGGAGGTCATTCCGGAACATGAGGGGCACGCACATCACGCTGGAGAGCTTGAGGTCCACGACGCTGCGGGACCGGCCAAACTTCCGATCTGACATCGCATCAGACACGACCAGTGGGCGCCGGTGCTCAATCACCTGGTCGATGATCGAGTCGCTGACGCGGCTGAGGTCTGTGGCCTCATCCTTGACGTTGTGAGCGGCCGCCAGATGCCGCTCCCCATCCTTGAGGACAATGACGAAGCCCTTCTCCGCACCTGTAAGCTCCACTACGCTCTCGAGGAGCAGGCGGAAGAGGCGCTCCGGGGACTCTTCGCGCATCAACTCGGCTGCGAAGTCCACCAGGCGCTGCATGGTCTCGGTGCTGGCGGGTCCGACCTCGCCGGTCGTGGTCTCAGGCTGGCCCTCCATGAGGATGAGCTCAAACCGGCCCACAAGTACGCGGTCTCCTGGACTCAACTCTGCGGTGTGTTGCTTGCGCCCGTTGACGTAGATTTCCTGACTGCGGTCCACCACGTTGATGGACACTACGTCTCCCTTCCGCAGGAGGTTCGCGTGGGTGGGGCCTACAGAGGGATCCTCCAGGACGATGTCATTACCGTCCAGGCGACCAATGCTCACGACGGTCTTGCGCAGTGACACGTCCTTGGTGGTCTGACGAATCGGATCGTGGCACCGGACAAAGGCCATGGCGGGGAGGCTCCCGGGGGGTGCGTTCTATAACGGAGCTTAGCGGAAAGGGCCGGACAACCGCAGTTGAAGTCCGACGGGGTCGGATCGACCGGGCGTCTCTCCCCCTTGGCGCTGAGGGCGTACTGCGACGGTGGCGCGCCAGTGCTTTCCGGCATCCAGGACACTCCAGGCCCAGATGCCGTAGAACACTCCGGATGCGCTCCACTGGATGGCTCTGCGCCGAAGTACGGACGCCTCGTCGCCCTCGACATCGATGTTGTAGCCCCGGTCCTCCAGGAGCCCCGCGAACTCGATGGCGCTGAGGACGCCAGCGACACTCTGCCCCGCGAGCATGATGGCCCCCAGTCCGGGACGGTTGTGGCGCAATTGGTAGATCCCGAAGCCCATGTAGCCAATCATTGGAAGGGGAGGTATCGGCCCCCGGATGTTGGATTGGGACTCTGACGGTCGAATGTAGGCTCGGATGGTCTCAAAGAACCCACAGACATCCGGGGGATGTCGAAAGGGATCGATCCTGAAGTCGGGATCCGCGGTGAGGACCAACTCGAAGACTCTTCGTGCCGCTTCCTGGTCCTGCTGGCGGTAGAGAACCTCGCCCAGGTACACCCGAACCCGCTGTCGTAGCTCGGGATCGGAGTACGTCTCATCGTTTGCCAGGCTCGCCAGGAGGCCTTGTGCCTCGTGGATCTTCCCTGTCTGGTAGATGCTCACAGCCTCTTCGAGGCGGGTCGCGGGGGATTTGGCGGGTAGCTCATCCAGGTCTGACCAATCCATCGGAGTGGAAGGCGCTGAGGGGGCCACTGCCGGCGCCTCCTCGGGGGCCACTGCCGGCGCCTCCCCGGTCGTCTCTACCGGCGCCTCCTCGGTCGTCTCTACCGGCGCCTCTTCTGTCGTCTCTACCGGCGCCTCTTCTGTCGGCGTAGGTGCGTCTGAAGTGCTGGCGGGTGGGTCCTGGGCAAACGCACTGCTGCCGCTCGCCAGCAGGCCAGCGAAGAGGGCATCGCGGAGGAGAATGGCGGGCCGACGCATCGTTGCCGAAGGTACGCCGATGGCCTCAGGAGGTCAACTGGTGTCTGGAACTGAACAGATTGGAAAGTACGATGGGCTGTGTGTGGCGGGCTGTTATATGACGAAGAACTATGGGCCTGTCGGCCTCGGGGGGTTCTGTGAGAAAGAAGATTGAAGAACAGCCTTGGTGGCCCAAGCTGGTCAAGAAGAAGGACACCAAGTCGCTCCGCGAGCTCGGCGACGAATTCGGTGTGTCGGCCGCCGCCATCTCGAACGCCCTCAAGCGGAACAAGCTGACCCGGAAGCCGGCCCGTTCCGGTCCTCGTGGCACCAAAGGCACCGCTGGCGCGACCTCAGCCGCATCTGCCAAGAAGGCCGCACCCAGGAAGACCACGCCCAAGAAGACCGCAGCTCGACGAGTGGCACGGTCCAAGACGCCGACGGTCAAGGCCGCCCGCCCTGGGGGTCTCAAGCGAGGACGGCGCTCCGTCTTGGCCAAGTACCAGGATCAGATGGGGAAGGTTGTCGACCGGGAGATCGCCGAGAAGGCGGGCGTGACTGTCAGCGCGGTGACCAATTACCGCAAGCGTCACAATATTCCTCCAGCGACGGGCCGAGGCCGCCCGCGTCGGTCGCCTCTGGCTCCGGCGGTGCGTACCAGCACCCGTCGTCGCACTGGGGCCATGGCGTTTCAAGTGGCAATTGGAAGCGAGACCCTGGTGGTGGTCGCCAAGGACATTGTGGCCGCAGCCCAGCGAGCCACCGCTGCTGGACGAGGCGAAGTGACGAGAATCGAGTTGATCGGGGCAGCGATTACCTGATCAATCGTTGAGCTCCACCCGGACGGCGAACTGTCCATCTGGGTCGGTGATGGTGGAGGCGAGCAAGGCGCCATCGGCGTCTCGCACTTCCACAAGTGCGAAGGAGACGGGCACGCCGGCATTTCGTACATTGCCTGCGACTCGCTGACCTTCCTTGACCTTGAAGCTGGCGCCATCTGTGGAAGGGTGGAAGGCCATCCGGGTCACTGCTAGCTGTGGGGTGGGTGGGACGAGCACCAGCTCCATTGGCACAGCTGGGAGCTCGAGTTCCACGCGGCCGTTGCCATCGGCTGTGGCGGAATAGATGTAGCCGTCGAAGCCCATCTCATAGGCATTGACCACCGCGCCTGGCAGGGGGTTGCCGTTGGGGTCGACCACCTTTCGGCTGATCTGCACTCGGCTGGGCAGCGCGATCTCCTCGAGGTTCAGCGGAATGCTCTGATCGGTTCCCACCGTGAACTCGAGGGTGGCGGGGGAGTAATCGCTGTCGACCGGGGGGATCAGGCTCAGCACCCAGTCTCCGGGCAGGATGCTGCGGCTGAACAGACCGTCGCCATCAGTTTCGGTCTCGACGATGAGATCGC
>Ga0310342_100002203_pt1 | contig 12454 bp, 7 predicted proteins | sample S15DNA20500_MG_FD_206155 | JGI IMG/M metagenome (GOLD analysis project Ga0310342, IMG submission 206155) | Marine microbial communities from station ALOHA, North Pacific Subtropical Gyre - S1503-DNA-20-500_MG | ecosystem: Environmental > Aquatic > Marine > Oceanic | place: Pacific Ocean: North... | reverse complement strand
GTGATTTTTGACCCGTCTTCGTCCATTCCCACAATCACCTTCTCCTTGCTGGTGATCAACAAGCCCACACTCGTCCCCGCAAAGCTATTAAAAGCGCGTACTTCGTCCCCCTTAAACTTCTGATCTTCCTGTTCAGAACGGTAGCCCTTCGCAACGACTCGGATGCCGGCCACTGAAACCTCAACTTGGGCAGAAGCGACACCTACAGCGAGTCCTAGAATGCAGAATAGCGCTCTCATGCTAACAAGTCTAGCCCTGCCCATTCGGCTGACAATCTTCTTTTCTAAGAGAGGAATCTTGGAATGAAAAAGAGCCCGCTTTCGTTCGACGAAAGGCGGGCTCTGATTCCCAGAACGGTAGTCGTAATCCATCCCGTTAAACAGACGGAACAGTTCGGATTTGGTCGACAGAAGCCCCGTCGTTTTTTCATCCGAAATTTTGTCGTAGGACTCGAGAAATTTCATGGACTCATTAAAGCTTTCCCGCTCCGGAGTCCCACCATAAGCCTCAGCATAAATCTTGCTCGGTTCAGCCTCACCCAAAATCGTCGGGACTTTGGCCTCCGCACCGACTGCTCCGTCAAAACAGCGCTTTAATCGGTCGACCCTCGAGGATGGTCCGGGAGACTTCGGGAGGCAACAGGTCAGGCGAGGCGCGGAGTTGATTCGCGTCAAACAAGGTATGCAGCACGGTCGCGAGGAGATTTTCGGGACCATAAGGCTCGGAGGCAGGACGACTGCCCGTTCGGTCGGACTTGCCTATTACCTGTCCCATTTTCAAGCCACCACCCGCAAGCAAAAGCGGAGTCAGGTCGCCGTGATGATCCGTGCCGGCGTCTGGGTTTTTCTTGATCGGCGAACGTCCCATTTCGCCCGTGATGACCAATAGAATCTGGTCGCTCAGGCCGCGCGCCTCAACGTCATCGAGAAAGGCGGCCACCGCGTGATCCATCTGGGCACCCAATGTTTGCATGCCAACCAAGGTGCCGGGATTGTTGGCTCCGCCTCCGTGAAAGTCCCAACTGGAATCGACCACGGTTACGAATCCACATCCCGCTTCGCATAGACGCCGGGCCAGCAGCATCTCCTTGCCCAACAAATTCGTCCAACGCGCCTGGTCGACAAGCTTTTTCTTGCCCTTAAACAGAAAGTGCTTACCGCCTTCGTGGTAATCCGCCATCCGGAATAGATGGCTGGTATCGTATCGCGCTATGGTTTTCGGATCCTCCTTCGATAAGTCAAACGCATCCGACACGCCTCGCAGCAACAGGTCGTAAGTCTGGCGTTGCATCTGACTCATGCTATTCGCTTCGCCGGCTCGATCCATCCGACGATTCAATTCATCAAGTTGTCCCAATAGTTGGAATCGATCGACAAAACGGCCGTGGGGGACCTTTAAATCGAAGTTCCCCAACTGGTCCGGACTGCCGTCGAGAACGAACCCCTTATAGGAGCTGGCAAGCCGTCCCGCCCCGGCCACTTGCTGCCTTATTCGGGGAAGTCCGAACGTTGATGTCGGTGACCCCAGCTTGAGATCAGGCTGTACGGCCTCCGGCACGATAACGGTATTCATCGGCATGCCCGTCTTGGGGTGAAAGGCGCCTGAGCCATGTGCACACATTGCGGCCATGGCCGCACCCGATGGATGCCGCCCGGTCAGAATGGGGAGATGATTGTGACTGCCATCATTGGTGGCGAAGGATCGCACCACGGCCAACCGATCGGCCCTTTGGGCTAACTGAGGCAAGGTGCCGCCGAACCAGACCCCCGGAAGTTTGGTTCGAATTTCGCCGGTGCAACTGCGGTTGTTGCTGGCTACGTCGATCTTAGGATCGAAGGTCTCGATCTGTGGCGGCCCGCCTTGCAGAAACAAAAAGACAACGGATTTGTTTTTAAATACATTCCGGTCCATTGCGGCCTGCGAGCGGGTTGTCAGCAACTCCGGTAATGCCAAGCCGCCCAGACTTCCGATACGAAGAAAATCACGGCGACCAATTAAGGACGGCCCCCGGGCAAACCGATCGTCTGTAAATGTTAGCATTTTTCTCGTTCCCTCATCCAATAACGTATTTCAACGGATTCAGCCATTAGATAATAGCTCGTCGTAGATTCGGATTCTCTTCCGGCACTTGGGTGGCGGAAAAAGGGTGCGGGGTGCTTTGCCCTTCCCCCGGTTTCGTTCTTGGTTGCTTCGGGCGGCGCCCCCTGCTTGATGACTGGCATGGGGAACCACATCAGGGAACAAGCGCTTCAGGCCATTGCGGACAAGTTGGGTGAACTGAATCTTCCGCATCCTGTGCGCGTAGGGGTCGACGGGGTCAGCGCTTCGGGCAAGACGTTTTTTTCGGATGAGTTGGCGGCTGTTTTGCGGGGCAGGGGACGCGAGGTGGTTCGGGCGGGGCTGGACGGGTTTCACCACCCGCCGGAAATTCGTCACCGCCAAGGTCCGATCTCGGTCGATGGCTACCTCGAGGACTCCTTCGATTTCGAGGCGGTCCGTAGGTGCGTGCTCGATCCCTTGGGCCCCGGGGGGAATCGTCTTTACCGGGCCGAGGTCTACGACCACAAGACGGAGCAAGCGCGCGAGGTGCCTGTGGTTGCCGCGGATCCCAAGGCGGTTCTGGTGTTCGAGGGCGTTACCTTGTTCCGCAAGGAAATCGTCGCTGGCTTTGATTTCAAAATCCTCGTGCAGGCCTCCTTCGAGGTTGCGTTGGAGCGGGCCAAGACGAGGGACCTCGCCCACTTCGGGGACATGGAGACTTTGCTGACCAAGTACAAGCAGCGCTTCATTCCCGCCCAAAGACGCTACCTCGAGGAATCTCGCGCGGCGAGCGAGGCGGACCTCGTGTTGGGCAACGACGACTGGGCCCGTCCGACCTTGGAGTTCTCCTAGAGGGGCAACTGTGAACTTCTGGTTTTACTGAAAGAAATCCGCTTTTTCGTCAAGGTGCCGGAACGGTCCGGCAGGCTGGAGGGGGGAGGGGTAGTGTAGTCACTTTCTCCACTCGCCACCGGTGGGATCGGCACTTTTTTCACGCGTTCCTGCATACATGTATAAGGGTGCAGGAAAAAGGGGCGGACTACTGCACGCTGAACCGGAAGAAGGCGGCGTTGTCAGCGCGTGCAAACTCCAGGCAGATCTTACCCTCAACCACACAAATCTTTCATTGCGTCTTTGATGTTTGCAAACTGAAACTCAAACCCTTCCTCCGCCAACCGCCGTGAAATGCAGTAGCGACCATAAAGCACCAATTCCGGATCCGTGCGCAGTAGCCAATGTGCGCCCAAGCGGACCATCCATTCCATGGCGGGCAAGCCGATGGGCATGCCAATGCCGCGGCGCAGTTCGCGCATGAATTCCGCCTGCGAAACAGGCTTGGGTGCAGTGGCGATATATGCGCCTTGCATCGTGTCATTAGTGATGGCACGCGCGATGAGGCGGCTCATGTCATCGATGTGAATCCAGCTGATGCCCTGCCGCCCGTGTCCCACGCGACCGCCCAAGCCAATGCGGGCGAGCATTCGCATCTTGGGAAAGGCGCCACCATTGGCGCCCAACACAAAGCTCGTGCGCAAAATCACCTGCCGCATTTCAGGCAAGACCGCCTCGGCGAAGGCTGCTTCCCACGCCTTGCCAACGATGGGCGCGAGGCCAAAGCCGAAGGCGGAATCTTCGTCGCAAATCACCTCAGGCGGATCGCCATAAATGTGCGCGGTGGCCATTTGCACCCAAACGGGCGGTGGCGATTTCAGACTGTGTACCGCTTTGCCCAGCACGAGGGTTGCCTCCACCCGCGAGCGAAGGATTTCGTCGCAATGGTCGGGACTCTTGATGCAATCGACCGTACGACCGGCGAGGTTCACCACCGCCGCGGCGCCCTCGAGATGATGCACCCAATCGCCCGCTGTCCGACCATCCCACACCGCGTGCTCCCACGATCCGCGCGTTTCGGGCACATGCCGCGAGAGTAGCACCACCTCGTAGCTGAGCTCCGCCAGGTAGCGGGAAAGGCTGGTGCCGATGAATCCCGTGCCGCCGGCGATGACGATCTTGCCCTTGGGCGGATCGGGTTCGGTTCTTATCTTCATTTGTTTAGCATCGGCGGCACGTTGCCTTCATGGCTGCGGGACAAGGATAAGGCTGCGAGCGAATCGGCTACTGAATCGTCGGACCTCAGGATCACCCCGTGATGGCCTATCTGCCTGGCGAGAATGCTTTCGAATAACCTCTGAAACACTACTTGCCAAGTTCTCAGGCGTTACCTATTCTTCCCCCGCTAGGCCACAAACCCAAGTGGCTTTGTGTTGGATCACCATGAAGGCTTACCTCACCACCCTCGCTGTTTTCGCTGCTTTCCTTTGCCCTTCCCAGGCCGCCATCGTCTGGACCGGAGCGACAAGCACTGATCCCTTCGACGACACCAACTGGGATTTCAGTGGTTCGGGAGTCAGCGCGGTCGATGCTAATGTCAGCGTTGCCGACAACATATCGATTACCAATGGATCTATCGAAATCCCCAATCTGGGTGGCCAACAGAGGGTCCAGATCGGGAACGGCTTCACTATGACTCTCGACAACTCGACCCTCGGACTGGTCGCCGGCGGAAACGACGGCACCGGTGGTCAACCCGGTGGCACGGGGGTGAGCATCAACCTCACCAATGGCAGCCAGTTCAATCCGTTCTTTATCGTAAACGCGGTCTCGCTTGACATCGACAGCACCAGCTCGGCGACCTTTGGGGGGGGTGGCAACCCGGTGAACATTTCGACAATCAATCTCACACTCGGATCGACCTTGTCCTTCCGGGCAGAGACACCGGCTGCTTTCACAGCCGAGCACCTCGGCAAAATCACTGTCAATGGAGTGCCCGCCGTCGATGGCGTCAACATCCAGATCGCCCCCTTCAACGGAGCGTCTGGCTCTCAGATCACAGCGATTCCCGAGCCCTCCTCCGCCGTCCTCCTTGGTTTTGCCGGGCTCGCACTGGTGCTCCGGCGCCGAAAGTAGCCCCAATCGGAATATTTCTTTCTGCTGGGAGGTGAAACCGCGGAAGCGGTTCGGCAAGTATTTGGTTCGTAGGAATCTCCCAAAGATGCGCTCCCAAAGCTCGCCCCTCAGCGCTCTCATATTCATAATCTGCTACTTGGGTGCTTGTTCGTTGCTGGCAGGCGGAGCCGAGGTCATCATTAGCGAGTTCCTGGCGGTCAACACCAGCGGTCTTGCCGACGAGAATGGCGATGACTCGGACTGGATCGAGCTGTCTAATATTTCCGGGGCAGCAGTAGATTTGGCTGGTTGGCACCTTACAGACAATGCCCTGACACTCGACAAGTGGGCTTTCCCCAGTGTGACTCTCAATTCCGGCGCAAAGCTCGTCGTGTTTGCTTCGGCCAAAGATCGGGCGGTGGCCGGTGAGGAGTTGCACTCCAACTTCAAACTCGCCAGTAGTGGCGAGTACCTCGCCCTGGTGCGTCCCGATGGGGTCACTATAGAGTCTGAATTCGCCCCGTCCTACCCGCCGCAGTACCCGGACATTTCATACGGTGCCGGGGATGCTGATGGCTCGACCGTGCAACTGGTGGGGCCTGAGACTGATGTCCGGTTCAAAGTGCCCGGCGATGCCTCCGAAGACGTCGGTGGGGCGAGCCCTTTCAGTGCGACGAGCTTTGACGATAGCGCTTGGACCTTGGCGGCGCTCGGAATCGGCTACGCCACGCATGCCGACGATCCGTATGACGACTTTATCGGCCCGGGAGGCGACGTCGAGGGTCCTCTCTACCAGACGAACACGACGATCTACCTGCGTATTCCGTTCACCATCGACGATTCGGCTGAGGTGACTTCGCTCACCCTGAGAGCGCGTTACGACGACGGATTCGCGATCTACATCAACGGCAGCGCAGTGCTCGCCTCCGCCAATCCGCCTTCCGATGCCATGTTCGACTACGAGGCGGAAGCGGGTGCGGACCACAACGACACCGCGGCGACCGCGCTCGAACCCTTCGCAATCAATCTCGACGACGTCAATCTGGTGGCCGGAACGAACATCCTCGCCGTGCATGGGATGAACCACGGCGTGTCCGGATCCAACATGCTGTTCGATTGCGAGCTCGATGCCCAGCTCACACCCGCATCAGACAGTTCCCAATTGGTCTACATGGCAGTCGCAAGCCCGGGGGACGAGAACACTGACGGTGTCCCCGATCTCGGTCCCGTCATCCGCAACGTCACCGAGAATCCTGAACGGCCGGACGTTGCGACCCAGACCGAACTCCTCATCACCGCCGAGGTGACGCCGTCGAAAGATCCAATCACCACCGTGACCCTGATCCACCGGCAGGGCTTCGGGGTCGAGAGCGCCGTCGAGATGAAAGACAACGGCCTCGCTCCGGACGCGACCGCGGGTGACGGGATCTTCAGCGCGAATCTGCCGCTCGCCGAGCTCGCTGCGGGCGAGATGGTGCGCTGGCGCATCGAGTCAACCGACAGCGACGGCACAATCTCCCGCAAGCCTTTCTACGGAGATCCGCTCAACTCGCCGAAATACTTCGGAACCGCCGCGATCGACCCCGGCGTCGCATCCAACTTGCCCGTGCTGGAGTGGTTCATTCAGAACCCGGGGGCTGCCAACAACCGCACTGGCACGCGCGCGTCGTGTATCTACCTTGGCGAATTCTACGACAACATCTTCTGTCGCGTGCGCGGCGGTTCGTCCACCAATCTCTCGAAGAAGAGCTACAAGTTCGACTTCAACACCGGCCACCACTTCCGTTTCGACGCCGATCCGGATTCGGTGCGCGCCGAGGAGTTCAATCTGAATACCACCTGGACCGACAAGGCCTACGTGCGCCAACCGCTCAGTTACGAGTTCTACGACCTCGCTGGTTCTCCGGGCTCGGTGTGTTTTCTGACCCGCGTGCAGCAGAACGGGGCCTTCTTCAGCGTGGCCGCCTACACCGAGCAGGTCGACAAGCGCTTGTTGCGCCGCGAAGAACGGATCGACGACGAGGGAGCACTCTACAAGATGTTCAACGGAGGGGCCAGCAGCTCAAGTGGTGTCGAAAAGAAAAATCGCACGCACGAGAACAATTCCGATCTCGCTGCCTTCCTGGCTGGCATCAACGCGAGTGGTCCCACCCTGGAGAATTTCATTTTTGACAACATCGACCTGCCGCGCCAACTCAATTACCTGGCCGCCACCGTGTTGACACAGAACAACGACAACATGCGCAAGAACTACTACCTCTACCGCGACAGCGAGGGGACGGGCGAATGGACGCAGCTGCCGTGGGACCTCGACCTCACCTGGGGAAGCCACTACATGACCGGCGACAACATCTCCCACGACGGCATCTGGGCGACGGCCGACTACGTTCTGGGAGGCAGGAACTCCAACGCGCCCATTTCGCCCTCGCACCCCTTCGTCGGCATCCAGGAACTTCCGGGAAACCGGAGCTGGAACAAGATCATCGACAAGCTGTTGGAGAACCGGCGCTTCAAGGCCATGTTCCAGCGGCGTCTGCGCACCCTCGTTGACGAACTGCTGATTTCCACGGTCGCTGACGACAGCATCGAGGCGAGCGTCCGGGCGCTCGGCAATGACGCAGCGCTCGACAGGAACAAGTGGGGGCAGTTCGGACAACCACAGTCGCTGGCGCTGGCGATCAGGACTCTGGAGAACGGCTATCTCGCGCCACGCCGCACTCACCTGTCGGTCACTCACCTGGCCAGCAATGCCCGCCGTTACCAGCCTCCGGCCGGAGCCCCCGCCGCAGTGACCTCCGCACGCTTGCCGGAACCACAAACGGCGAACCCCCAGATCACGTTCCGCAGCTTCGAAAATAATCCGCCCTCGGGCGACCAGGACGAGGAATACATCGAACTGCGAAATGCGGAATCCTTTGCCGTCGATATCAGCGGATGGCGGCTCACAGGCGGGGTAGCGTTCACCTTTCTGCCCGGCACCATCATCGAAGCGCGCCACAGCCTGTATGTCTCGCCGAAGGTCGCCACCTTCCGGGCACGCGCGGTCAGCCCGACAGGTGGCGAAGGGGTGAACGTGGAAGGGAATTACGAGGGGCAAATCTCCACCCGCGGCGAAACGATCGAGTTGTTCGACACTAGCGGAGCTGCGACTGCCTCACTGACAACACCGAGTACGCCCTCGGCGCAGCAGGATTCGCTGCGCCTCACCGAACTGCACTACGCCCCCCCGGGCGGAAGATCATTCGAGTTTATCGAATTGAAAAACATCGGTGACGATCCGATCGATCTTACCGGCGTGAACTTCAGCAACGGCGTGACTTTCCGTTTCACGGGCGGAGAACTGGCAGCCGGCTCCTATGGGATCCTCGTCACCGAACCGGCCAACTTCCCCGGCTTGAACGTGCTCGGCACCTACACCGGCTCGCTCAACAACGGAGGAGAGCAGCTCACCCTGCGCGATTCCACCGGGGAGAACATCCTGTCCTTCGAATTTGAGGGCGACTGGTTCGCTCCGGCGCGGGGAGGCGGTTACAGTATCGATATCCTTGACGAGGACGCCGACTGGAGCACCTGGGATTTCCTGTCGAGCTGGGCACTCAGTTGCGAACTAAACGGATCGCCGGGAGAGGCCAATCCGGAGCCACACAGCAATGCCTACCGCTCGTGGAGCGCCCAGTTTTTCACTCCGGCAGAGCTGGCCGACCCCCAGGTCAGCGCTGCGGAGGCGGACGCCAGTGGTGATGGTGTGCCCAACCTTATCAAGTATGCCCTCGGGATCGATCCCGCCATCCGGACCCGGGCGGGGTTGCCTGCCGTCGACACCGAGAGCGGCTTCCTCACCTTCAGTTTCCAGAGGCTCGTGAAGACCGCCGATCTCAGCCTGGTGGTCGAGATTTCGACCGACCTGATATCATGGAGCACCCTCACCACCGAGGGCACCGTCATCGACAACGGCGACGGCACCGAGAACCTTACTCTCCGTTCAGACACACCGCTCTCCAATCAGCCGCGGCAGTTCATCCGCCTGAGGGTCATTCAACACTAGATTCTCCATCCTCACTCCAACCCAGCCACACCGTTAGTCCAATGAAAACCAGAATCCTGATCACCGCCGCCTTCGCACTTGCAGCAACCCCCATGGCCATGGCCGACTACCCCGCGGTTGTCCTCGCTGATTCCCCTCTTGCCTACTACCGCTTCGAGGAGGTGCCGGGAGCAAGCGCGATCGCCGACTTCAGTGGAAACGGGCTCGATGCCGATTACAGTGCACCCATCGGCACGACCGTTCTGGGTGAACCCGGAGTGGTCGGTCTGGCCGCCCTCTTCAATGGTGACGGCGGCATCCTGACGCCCTTGACGTTCGACCCTTCCGTGAGCGACTTCTCCATTGAGACCATCTTCAACCCGACTATCATCCCCGGCGACGCGGGCATCATCGTCTCCAACCAGAACGGCACCGGCGTAGGCCGCAGCAACCTGTTCGTCCACAGCACCGCGAACATTCGGTCCTACATTGGCGGAGGACCCACAAATGCCGGACCGCTTTTCGAAGCGGAAACCTGGTATCACATCATCCTGACTTATGACCGGAGCGCGGTTGCAGGCGGCGTCGATCCGACGATCCGCTTCTACGTCGATGGTGTCGAGCAAAGTGGCAGTCAGCGGGTGACCGAACCCGCCAACGGAGGCTGGGTCCTCGGCTCGCACAAACTTCTCGACAGACAGTTCTTCACCGGATTGCTCGATGAGGTTGCCATCTACGACTTCCGGCTCGACGACCCGGACGGCGATGGCGACACGGCCGACTCGCGCGTGGCACCCCACTACGATGCCTACCTGAAAGCGAGCGTGATAAAGCCGCCGGTCCTTGCTTTGGCCATCATCAAGAACGGTTCCGATCTCGTGTTTGAGTGGGAGAGCCAAGCCGGAATGACCTACAATCTCACGAGCAGCGCCGATCTCGCTGCTGACCCCTCCACCTGGGAATTGGTGGAAGGGGATATCCCGGCGGATCCGCCGACCAACACCAAGATCATCCTGCGGCCGGGTGACCCGACGCGTTTCTATCGGATCGAGGAGTTTCCCCCGCCCCCGGTGACAATACTCTCGGAGAACTTCGACGGTGGCCCGAGCCTTCCTGCGGGCTGGGTGATCGGGGCCAACACTCCCTCCGACACCGGGACTACCCGGTGGGAACTAGGGGATCCGGCCGGCGGCCCCCTGACAGGTCCGCAAGGTGCCAACAGCGCCCCCAACTGTGTGGGCACAAACATCGCGGCCGACTATGGCACCGAAACCGACATCTGGCTGCGGTCGCCGGGCACGATCGATCTCACCACCGCGACCGCTGCGACTCTCGTCTTCCAACAGTTTCGCGATATCGAGGCCCTGTTCGATCTCGGCTCGATTCGCGTTCTCAAGGCCAGCGATGACAGCCAACTCGGCGCAGACCTCCGCAATCCCACAGATGGTACCGGTGATTGGGAGCAAATCACGGTGGGCCTGCCCCCCGAAGCGCTGGGGGAAATCATCAAACTCGAATTCAGCTTTCAGGCCGACGATTTTGGGAACCAGGCCGGCTGGTACATCGACGATGTGACCGTAACGGCCCGAACTCCTTGAGCTCCGAGAGAACTACGATCGTGTCGCCAAGGCAGCAATCAAAGATGCGATTGATTCGCCCGCCAAAGGTCGATGCAATGAGCTCCCTCGAGTCGACCTCGAAACCCCTGCAGAGATCAATACTCATCGAACCATGAAGACAGGCTTCCCCCTTCTTGTCCTCGCCGCTCTATCAATGGGTGGTCTGGGCGCCGGTCCCGCACCGCGCCCCAATATCCTTTACTTATACGTCGATGACATGGGTTGGGGATCGATCGGTCCGAACGGCCAGGAGGCCCGCCGCGTCAACGGCGACCCCCGTGTCCTGACCCCTAACATCGACCGGCTTGCCGCGCTGGGGGTAAACTTCACGCGCGGATATGGATGCACGGTTTGCTCGCCGGCCCGCTCATCACAGCAGTCGGGATTTCATCAGGGGCACACTTATGCGGATCGCAACAACACCAACAATGCGAAGAAGGCGATGCGTGCAGACGACGTCCTGATGGGCGACGTCCTTTCCGCGGCCGGTTACGCCACTGGATACTGGGGAAAGTGGGGATATGGGGCCTCACAGAGCCAGAACAATCCAGCTATCCTGAACGTCCAGACTCTTCCCAGCTCGCACGGCTACCAGCACGTCCTCGCCGAGCTCCATCACGTCCGGGCTCACACCTACTTTCAGCCGACCCTCTGGTCATTTCGACCCGGCAATGCCGGCATGAGCCTGGTCCCAAATTCGATGAGTGCTTATGCCAGCAATCCGAACTATCCCGAGTATCCCGCGTTGCAGAGTGACGGGATCTACCCGGCGACCGCCTACTGCGATGACTCCTATGCCTTTGCGGCGCTCGACTTCGTGCGCTCCCAGGCGCAGTCCTATCATCAAACCGGCCGGCCCTTCTTCGGTCTTCTTGCGGTCCAGGTTCCGCACTCACCCTACGACGACATCGCAGCGCTGCCGGAATGGGACGGCGCCTACAGTGGGAATGCGCCCTTTGGGACCCTCACGCCGCAGGCAAAGCAATGGGCGGCGATGGTCACGCGGGTCGATGCGCACTTCGGCAACATTCTCGCCGCGCTCGAGGACCCGGACGGCGATGGCGACCGGTCCGACTCGGTGGCGGACAACACTCTCGTGATCTTTCAGTCCGACAACGGTGGCCCCGGAAACAGCGCTCGGTCCGAACTGGACGCCAACGGTGGCTTGCGGGGAAGCAAAGGAAGTATCTGGGAAGGAGGGATCCGCGTGCCTCTCGTGGTTCGCTGGCCGGCCATGATCACGGCCAACTCGACGCTGCGAGCCGGGACGAGCAGCGACCTCGTGGTCGATGTCACCGACTTTCTCCCCACATTCTGCGAACTTGCCGGCGTCGATGTCCCCGTGGGCATCGACGGGGTGTCGATCGCGCCGACCCTCACCGGAATGGGGCACCAGCGGCACCGCGAATTCCTGATTCACGAGGCCGGTTCCAACCATTCGATCATCCGGGGCAGGCACAAGCTCGTCGGTCCGGCCAATCTCCTTTTCGATCTCGATGTCGACCCCCGCGAGTCGAACGATATTTCGGCAGCCCACCTGGAACTCGTGGCGGAACTCGAAGCCCTGATGCTGGGCGAGCGAGTCACCGAACCCCAGTGGTTCGCCAACACTTACCACAGGTGGACCGGGGCCGACGGAGCCGGCACGTCCGATCCCGGGAATTGGTCCGACTACATTTACGCCAACGACGGCATAACCTACCAGACCGACAGCGGCGCGCCCCGGATTTCGTGGAGTGCCACCATGGAGAACACCGGGCTCGCGCCGGTCACCGCGCGCGCCGATGGAAATCTCGCGTTTCTGGGCCTCAAAATCGGTGGGGCG
>Ga0310342_100002202_pt1 | contig 12457 bp, 10 predicted proteins | sample S15DNA20500_MG_FD_206155 | JGI IMG/M metagenome (GOLD analysis project Ga0310342, IMG submission 206155) | Marine microbial communities from station ALOHA, North Pacific Subtropical Gyre - S1503-DNA-20-500_MG | ecosystem: Environmental > Aquatic > Marine > Oceanic | place: Pacific Ocean: North... | reverse complement strand
GGCCGGAGACTACATGACCTTTCCCGAAACCGACCTGGAGAAACTGCGGGTTTTGATGACAATCACCGGCGGGAAGGTTGTGTACGAAGTCGAAAACGCCTTCTAACCACAAAGACGCAGAGAAGATTTTCACCACAAAGACACAGAGAAGATAACTGAATCAGGGCGGGACGCCCTGATTCAGACTCTGTCGCTCCTTTGGAGCGAGGCCCGAGATGAGGCGCCTCCCACATTCCAGACCAAGAAAACTTTGGGGCTGTCTTGCTTTTCCAACTTTCCGATCGCCAGGAACCCACAATCGACTAGGAAGAAAAGGGCGGTAGGCCGAATTGTGCAGAGGGTCTCGGTACGAAGCGACGAATGCGCCGACCTGACAAGGCTTGCGATGGGAGACCGACCAAGCGTAACGCAGTCAGGGCGGATGGATTCTTCGTTCCTCAGATGAAGACGGCGTTGCTGCAGTAGAGATCCACAGCACTGTTCGGCCTAGAGGATGGGTGCGAAGATGAAGTGGATTGTCACCGAAATCACCATCAAAAACGCGGTGCCCACGACTCCCACCTTGATCATCTCCTTCATATCCAGGTAACCGGAGGCAAAGGCCGTCCCGGCCGAGGCACCCGACCAGGGAAACAGGATTCCCACGGCCAGGTTGGTGACCAGAATGGCGATGCTGACCGGGTTGAATCCAAGCTCCATGGCGGCCGGAATAAAAATGCTGCAAAAGAGGGTGGCGGCGGCGGTTCCTGAGAAAAGGTTGGTGCCCACCACCACCGAACCGGCGGCCGCAAAGGGAAGTCCGGTGGCGCCGATTCCCAGTCCCCCGAGGATACCCTGTGCGTATTCCAGAACCCCGAAGTCCATCAGGGCGTCAGCCATGGCGACTCCACTCGTGCACAGGAAGATGATGTTCCACGGGGCTTTCTGAGCCACATCGTTCCAGACCAGGGTTCCCTCGGCCTTCTTGAGGTTAACGGGCAGGAGGAAAAGGAGAATAAGAACGGTGGGGGGCACCACCCAGGTAGCCAGGGCACCCCGCAAATAAAGGGAAAGGGGATGCTCTGCTCCCAGCACCAGAGCGACAATCGAGGGCCCCGTGAACATCAGGACCATGGCGCCAAAGGCCACCAGAACATTGATTTCCGCTCGGCTCAGCTTACCCAGCTTTCGAAGCTCGTCCTGGATGAATTCGCTTCCTCCCGGGATTTTGCTGATCTCCGGCGGAAAGAAAAAACGCAGCAGAAGCCAGAAGGTCACCAGAAGTGTGGCAGAAAGAGGTACTCCTACCTTCATCCATCTAAACCAGCTGATGTATTCCCCGGCCAGACTATCCGAGAGGGCCACCGCGATGACGTTGTGAGGACCTCCCGCCAGAGTTCCCACGCCCCCGGCCACGGCGCCGTACAGCGTTCCCAGGGCCAGAAAGGAGGCCAGGCGGCTCTTTTGGCCTGGCGGGGGGTTGATGTCTCCCACACTGGAGATGTAGGCAAAAAGAGACATCCCGATGGGCATCATCATGGCGATCACACCGGCATCGGCAATGAACCAGGAGAGGATGGCGGCCACAAACATGTACATGAAGGTGAGGGCGGCCGTACTGTTGGCCACTCCCTTGAGTCGCAGGAAGACGAGCGCGATGCGTTTGGCCACCCCGTGTTTCTCCAGGGCATAGCCCAGCATGGAAATGCCCAGCAGCCAGAAGAAAAGTCTCTGGCCGTAAAGACCCGTGGCATCTCTGATCGACATGACCTGGAATACAGGGAAAACGAACAGTGGAAGCAGCGCCGTGATGCCCCAGGGTATCGGCCGAGCCATCCACCAGAACACCGCCCAGACGAAGGTGGCCAGGGTGACCTGACCTTCGTAGGAAAGGCCTTCCATGGGTGCCAGGTAGACGGCAACAAAGACCGCCGGCCCACCAAGTATTTTCAATAGAGGTCCCAGGTTGCTACTCATAATGCGTGTGATTAGCCTTTATAACCCAAGCAGGTGTGGGTAGCAAGAAAAAATAGGTTTTCTTAGGGGACTTGACTCGATGTCCCCATGTGCGATTGTATAACCTGGTTCAAGCAGTGTTTTGAAACCGGCAGAGAGGAGTGGCAGCCAAATGCTCAGTATCAACAGGCTTTCCCTGGATGAAGCCAATATCCTGATTGAAGGGGCTGAGGAGAAGTCCCGCGAAATCGAAGTGCCCATGTGTATTGCTGTGGCCGATGAGTCGGGAAATTTGATTGCCTTCACCCGGATGGACGGAGCCAAGATTTCGAGCATCTCCATCGCGATCGACAAGGCCTTTACAGGGGCCGCTGCCCGCAAAGGGACCCATGAATACAATCAATTGTGTGTGCCCGGCCAGCCCACTTTTGGAATCCATGTAACCAATCAGGGGCGATTCTCGATTATAGGAGGAGGCCTTCCCATCGTGATTGATGGCGATGTGGTGGGGGGCATCGGACTCAGTTCCGGCACCGCCGGGCAGGACCAGGTGGTGGCTCAGGGAGCAGTTGACTATTTCTTTAGCAAGATCAACTCTGCCAATTAACCCGACTCAGCAACAAATTAAATTAGGAGAAAGAAGCAAATGCTATTGGAAGGTGATTTTACAGTCCAGGCTGCCCGTGAAAAGGCATACGGATTTTTGGTTGATCCCGAACAGGTTGGCAACCACCTGCCCGATGTTGAGGAACTCGATGTCGAAGATCATGAAAACTTCACGGTGAAAGCCAAGGTGGGAGTTTCCTATATCAAGGGCTCCATGGTGATGAAGCTTCAGATCCTGGACAAGGAACCACCAGTGAGTGCGAGGGTGGTGGGCAAGGGATCGGGTCTCGCCAGTGTTGTGGACATGACGACCCACTTCAAACTGGAGGAAGTAGGAGCAGGGGAGACAAAAATTCATTGGTCCGGGGAGGTTGCCGTGGGGGGGAAACTGGCCTCCTTTGGTGGCGGAGGGCTTCTGGAACGAGTCGCCAAGAAGAATCTGGAAAAGTTTGTCGCCGGCATCAAGGCCGGGATCGAAGCAATGGACTCCTGACCACAGAGAAACCAAGAAGAATTTCACCACAGAGACGCAGCGAAGGCTAACTTCTGACCTGTCGCTCCTTCGGAGCGATGACGGAAGGGTGGGTGTGGGGGTGCACTGAGTGCGCCCACAGCAAGGTCGTCGTAATGGCCCTTCGGAATCGGCGCGAGCCTCCGTTCTTCTTTGCGTGAAACCTTAAACCTGAAACGTGAAACGCGCTGGTCTTCGACCAGCGCCCTGGGCGCCTCCCACGATAGAAAATCAGAAATCCTAAATCAGAATTCCCAAAGTCGGGCTAGTCTCCTACCCCACCACCGCACTACTGCATCACTGCATCACTGCATCACTGCATCACCACACGAACGCACGACCACACCCATCCGTTCATACCGCCCATTTTCTTATTTCGGAACATTATTTATTTAATAGAACTGCCTATTTAGCTGAAATTTTAAGGTAAATACATGAAAAATCCTAATAATTGATTTATTTTCACTACTAGAGCTTAAAATGATTCGGTGAGGATTACTTCAGTCTTGACGAGAAAAACAAAGGAGAGCCAGGAATGAGAAAAAAGGCCCTGTTGAGCACTCTGGTAGTGTTTATGGCCTTCACTGGCCCACTGCAGGCGGCTGACACCAGCGATCTCTGGGTGGCGCTCGACACTCTCTGGGTGCTTATAGCCGCCTTCATGGTGTTTTTCATGCAGGCCGGCTTCGGAATGGTGGAAGCTGGTCTGATTCGCTCCAAGAACGCCGGCAACATCCTGATGAAAAACATGATGGATTTTTGTATGGCCTCGCTGGGATTTTTCATCTGCGGATATGCGCTGATGTTCGGGGGCGAAGGGCCGTTTTTAGGATCCCAGGGTTGGCTGCTCATGAATGTGGAGTCCCCGGTAGGGATTCCACTGCACGCATTCTGGATGTTTCAAGCTGCCTTTTGTGGTGCTGCCGCGACGATCGTGGCCGGGGGTATGGCTGAGCGAATGAGGTTCGTTGCCTACCTGATGTATTCGTTTGTCATTTCTGCAGTTGTGTATCCGATAGTGGGGCATTGGATCTGGGGTGGAGGCTGGTTGGCTGGGTTGGGCTTTTACGACTTTGCCGGTTCAACCGTGGTCCATGCAGTGGGAGGGTTCACCGCACTGGTCGGCACCATACTGCTCAAGCCGCGCACCGGAAAGTTCAATTCAGACGGTTCCCCCAACTCTATCGGCGGCCATAACATGCCCCTGGTCTCGCTGGGTGTTTTCATCCTCTGGTTCGGCTGGTTTGGTTTCAACGGGGGATCGGCGCTGGGCATGGGGGACCCGGAACTGGTGGCGCGTATTGTCATCAATACCAATCTGGCGGCCGGAGCCGGGGCGATAGCCGCCATGTTCACGGCCTGGGCCAAGTTCGGAAAACCTGATCTGGCTCTCTCCTTCAATGGAGCCCTTGCCGGGCTGGTCGCCATCACCGCACCCTGTGCGGTGGTGACACCGGGAAGTGCCATCTATATAGGCATGCTCGGCGGAATCCTTTGCGTTTACGGCGTCCATTGGCTGGATCGTTCCGGTGTCGATGATCCTATCGGAGCCGTCCCCGTTCACGCCTTCAACGGCGTGTGGGGAACTCTTGCCGTGGGTCTGTTTGGACAATCAGTCCTGGGATCCCCGCAAAATGGAGTGTTTTACGGCGGTGGCCTCTCGCAACTGGGCATTCAGGCTCTGGGTGCAGTCATCGTGGCTTTCTTTGTCATGGGCTCCATGTGGCTGGTATTCAAAACCATCGATGCTCTGGTCGGTCTGCGCGTCTCCGAGGTGGAAGAACTGCGTGGGTTGGATATCGGAGAGCATGGAATGGAGTCCTACAGTGGATTTCAGATCTTTAGCACCGAATAGAAGTCGAAATGAAACTCATCACTGCAATTATCCAACCTCATCAGCTGCCTGCGGTTAAAAAATCGCTCTACGATGCTCAGGTATACAAAATAACGGTTTCCAATGCTTTGGGCTACGGTGAAGAAGAGGGCTATCAGCAGACCTTTCGAGGAGTGGAACGTGAGGTGAACCTTCTCAAGAAGGTGCGACTCGAGATCGCCGTCAACGATGACTTCGTTGAAGCAACTGTTGCAGCTATCAGAGATGGCGCTCGAACCAACAATGTGGGTGACGGGAAAATCTTCATCACCGATTTGCAGGAATGTATCCGAATTCGTACTGGCGAGAGAGGAGATCTTGCCATTGGTTGACGTTACATGTGAGGAGCAATGAAAAACGGCAACGGGAAGAGTACCCTCTCGCGGGATGTCTTCAGGATCATCCGCGAGAAAGAGATTCAGTTTGTGGATCTCAAATTTGTCGATCTTCCTGGAACTTTGCAGCATATTACCTTGCCGGCTGAGGTCTTCGATGAAAAAATGTTCATCGAGGGTATCGGCTTTGATGGATCCTCCATCCGCGGGTTTCAGCGCATTCATGAAAGCGACATGCTCATCAAACCCGATGCCTCCACCCTGTTCATCGATCCCTTCATGGATGAGCCGACGGTCTCCTTTTTGTGCAATATCACGGATCCTAAGACTCAGAAGGGTTACTCCAGAGATGCGCGTGCCGTGGCTCAAAGGGCGGAACGATATCTGGAGAGCAGCGGGATTGCCGACACCGCCTTTTTGGGGCCGGAGCTGGAGTTCTTCATCTTTGACGATGTGCGCTACAACCAGTCGACCAACGAGGGTTTTTATCATGTTGATTCCCAGGAAGGCGACTGGAATACCGGCCGACAGGAGGGCCCCAATCTGGGCTACAAGCCGCGCAACAAGGAAGGCTATTTCCCGGTTCCTCCCATGGACAGCTACCAGAACCTGCGCTCCAAGATGGTGAGTGTGATGCGGTCCATCGGGGTGGATGCCGAAGCTCACCATCACGAGGTTGCCTCCGGAGGCCAGGCTGAAATCGATATCCATTACAACACCCTGGTCGATGTGGGAGATCAGTCCCTGAAGTATAAGTACGTCGTTAAGAACGTCGCGAGGCGCTTTGGCAAGACGGTGACCTTCATGCCCAAGCCGCTGTTCCAGGACAATGGGTCAGGGATGCACGTGCATGTGAGTTTGTGGAAGCAGGGCCACAACCTGTTTTATCAAAGGAACAAGTACGCCGAACTCAGTGATTGGGGTGTCTATTTCATTGGAGGCCTGTTGCACCATGCAGCCACACTGTGTGCCTTTTGTGCACCCACGACCAATTCCTACCGTCGGCTGGTTCCGGGTTATGAGGCGCCCATTAACCTGATCTATTCGCAGCGCAATCGCAGTGCTTGTGTCCGCATTCCCATGTACTCGGGCAGCGAAAAGGCCAAGCGCGTGGAGTTCAGAACGCCGGATCCTTCGTGCAATCCCTACCTGGCCTTCGCGGCCATTCTGATGGCGGGCATCGACGGCATTGTCAATCGAATCGAACCCCCGCCTCCCATCGACGAAGACATTTACGAAATGGCAGGGAATGGAGGTCCTGAAATCAAGAGCACGCCAGGTTCGTTGGCGGAGTCCATCAATGCCCTGGAGGCCGATTTCGATTTCTTATTGCGGGGCAGTGTCTTCACCGAGGATTTGATCCAGGTGTGGCTGAACTACAAGCGTGTCCGGGAAGTGGACTACATCCGTTTGCGCCCACATCCCGGCGAATTTGCACTTTACTACGACGTGTAAGGAGAAATCACCATGACTGAAACGGTAGGCCTGGGTTTGGGGTTTGGGGCGATTGCGATCATGCTGGTGATTGTTTTCATCAAAGCCAACCTGATTATCTGCCAGCCCAATGAAATTCTGATCATCTCCGGAAGACAGCACCAACTGCCGGATGGGACAGCGATTGGATATCGGGTGATCAAGGGTGGGCGAGGTTTCAGAATTCCGATTCTTGAATCGGTCAAGTATCTGTCATTGACTGCCATGCCCATTGAAATCAGAATCACCAAAGCACTGGCCAAGGGCATTATCCCCATCGATGTCGACGGCCGTGCCAACGTCAAGATTGCCGGCAGCGAAAAAGACGGCCTGTCCAATGCCATCGAGCGGTTCCTGGGAAAGAATGTCAACGAGATTGCTCAGGTGGCCAAGGAAACCATCGAAGGGAACCTGCGCGGAGTGCTGGCGAAGGTGACTCCTGAGGAGGCTAACGCCCAGCGATTAGTGCTGGCCGAGAAAGTGGCAGAGCCGGCACGTCAGGATTTGCAGAAGCTTGGTCTGGTACTCGACTTCGTCAAGATCCAGAACATTTCTGATGATCAGGGCTACCTGAACGCCATCGGAAGGCGTAAAAATGCTGAGGTCATCAAGTACGCACGAATCGCCGAGGCCACGGCCGAGGCGGAAGCCCGAAAGGTTTCAGCGGAACAGAAGCGCAAAGGGGCCATCGCCGAGGCGGAGGCCGAAATGGCGATCACCCGAGCTGAAAATAAGCTGAAGGTACACCGTGCTGATCTGGCGGCGGAGGCGAATCGGGCGGAACAGAAAGCCCAGGTTGCCGGAGATATCACTCGAGTGGAAGAACAGCAGCGCATGGAAGAAGGTCGCATCGACCTCAATCGGAAAAGATACCAGGCTGATGTGGTGGTCCCGGCTGAGGCGGAACAGAAAGCAGCCGAATTGCAGGCCCTGGGTGAGGCCGCCAAGATTCTGGAGGATGGCAAGGCCACGGCAGAAGCTATCAGGCTGATGAGAGATCAGTGGCAGGACGGGCACACTCGGGACCTCTTTTTGATTCAAATGCTTCCGGAACTGGTGGACAAGGTCACCAGGGTGGTGGCGGATAATCTGCATATTGACAAAATAACGGTTCTGGATTCGGGCAATGGCAACGGCTTGCCGACCCACGTCAAGAACCTGACCGGAACCGCCGTCAGCATTTTAGAGGGGCTCAAGACGGCCACCGGTATTGATCTGCCCGCCATCTTGAACGCCAAAGACAGTCAACAGAAAACCAACGGGGCTGAGATCCCCAAAGAGTTGATCTGATGGGCGGTCATAAGCTCGACCGGATCGACTTGCGGATTCTGGAAATCCTGCAGGAGAGCGGCCGGGCCAAGCACAGCCAGGTTGCCGAAGAGGTCAAGCTTTCCGTTCCCTCCGTGGGTGAACGAATACGCAAGCTGGATGAGGCCGGACTGATCCGGAGTGTCAACGCCATCCTTGAGACCCGCAAGGTGGGTTTGGAGGTTTCCGCCTTTATCTTCCTGATGTCGGAATCCTCCGAACATTACGATGAGATCATCAAACGTGCTTCCGGCCTTCGAGAGGTTCTGGAATGTCATGCGGTCACCGGTGACGGATCACACCTTTTGAAGATACGGACTCGAAACACGGCAACTCTGGAACAGCTTCTCTCCGAAATTCAATCCTGGCCCGGTGTGACCAACACCCGTACCAACATCGTGTTGTCCAGTCATAAGGAGACCACTGCAGTTCCCCTGAACTTTCTCCTTGAAACCAAGGCGGTAACGGCTTAGACCCGGTTCGGCTGAAACTCGCCACATGCCCACGGCCTTCGGCCGAAACCGCCTTGACATAGGGTTCGGGACGATGCTAATCAAAGGGTGAAGATCTTCGGGCAATTTGAGGGGTTGGATCGCTTGAAGCGAGAACTTCTCAAGCCCGGAATGGCATCATACGGGTCAGCTTTGTCAACGATGTGCTTCCCGAGCCAATGGGAATGAGCAAGGCTCATTCTCTGAAAGGAAAAAGGTCATGATACAAGACAAAAGCCAACTTTGGGTATTCTGCTTGGTACTGATGGTATTGGTTCTGGTGGTTTCCCCGGTCAAGGGAGCCGATCTCCTGGATTCACTCAAACCCGATAAGGTCCTGCTCAATGGCAAGATCGTGACGGTTGACGAGGATTTTGGCATAGCCGAGGCCGTGGCCATTAAAGACGGCAAATTCGTGGCCGTCGGGACCAATGCCGAGATCCGAGAACTGATCGGTCCCAACACCGAAGAGATCGATCTGGAGGGTCGTACCGTGCTTCCGGGTTTCATTGATCCTCACGTTCATTTTGCTCACAAAGTCGGAAAGCGAAGTGACCGTTACGAAGACATGTTTGCCGAGGCCCGTTCGATTGAACAAATTCGAAGAGCGCTGCAAATGAAGGTGGAGCAGACCCCTCCTGGCGAAATCATCTGGTTTTCCCGGGGAGTGAGGCGGGCCAGCGAACTGGCTGAGAAGAGATGGCCCACCCGTTATGATCTGGATCCGGTATCGCCCGACCATCCGGTCATCATGGGTTTTGCTGCGGACCATGTGACGATCGTCAACAGCAAATTGATCGACATGGTGGGTACCATCACCAAGGATACCCCACAGCCGACCGAGAGGGGATTTGCGGGGGAGATCATGAAGGATCCCGAGACCGGAGAGCCGACCGGGATTCTGAGAGAGAAGGGAGCCACCACGCTCGCCCGCGGCCCGTTCAACCTCTATCCCACTGAGACGCTGGAAGAGAATATCTTGAGGGGCTCCAAAGACGTGGTGAAGTATGGGATTACCGGGCTTTATGATCCCTGTACCAACATTGGAAAGGCCATGGACAATCAGCCCGGACTTCAGGCTTATCAGCGCCTGAGCGCCCAAGGGAAACTGACGGTAAGAATCAACGCCATGATTCGCATGCCGATTCGGGTGGAGACTCTGGAACAGAATCTGGCCTTTTTGGACAGCTTCATGTTCGCTCCGGAGTTTCGCAATGACTATTTGCGAGTGGGAACGCTTAAGATTAGTGTGGACGGCTCCGGAATGCGCGTGCCTCCCGATAAGGTCAAGGCCATCCTGAAAGCCGCTCACAAGGCTGGATGGCAGCTCTTTATCCATCTGGGTGGAGGGGAATCGTTCGATGTGGTCACCGACTCGCTGGAGGAGGCCTACCGTGAATTCCCGCGTGAGGATGCTCGTCATGTCATCACCCACGCCCGCTTTCCCTCGGACCGGAATATTGAAACGCTCAAAAAATACGATGTTCTGGTCGAACCTCAGACCGGCAGTCTGATCCGTTACGGAGATGATGCTGAGAGTCAGGTCGAGGCCGGAAGATATGGGCCTATTCCCACCCGAACCTACCTGGACAATGGGATTCGTGTCATGACCGGGACGGATCAAAAACCGATAGGACCGCTCAACACCATCTGGGCCTCTGTGAACCGCCTGAGACGATCGGGAAAGGTCATCCAGCCGGAGGAGCGCATGACTCTCGAGGAGGCCATCCGTGCTTGCACCATCGTCCCGGCTTACGCCTCCTTTGAAGAAGATGTCAAAGGTTCCATCGAGGTGGGGAAACTGGCTGATCTGGTGGTCCTGGGTCAGGATATCCTGACCGTGCCCCAGGAAGAGATCAGGGATATTCCGGTTTTGATGACCATGATCGGAGGCAAGTTCGTTTACATCAACCCGGATAAGGATCCCAATCAAAAGGTGGAATATCCGAACTTCGGCTAAACGGAGAAATGTTCACCACAGAGACACAGAGAAGATTAACTCTTGTCGCTCCTTCGGAGCGAGGTCTGCCAGGTGGGTGTAGGGGCGCACGGCCGTGCGCCCACAGCAAGGTCGGGCGGACGTCACCACAAAGGCACGGAAAGATAATTCACCACAAAGACACAAAGAAGAGAACTGAGACAGGGCAAAACGCCCTGTCTCAGACTCTGTCGTTCCTTCGGAGCGACCGAAAACAAAGCGCAGTAGGATGATCCAATTCAAAAGCCTTGAGCAAGGAGTACTCAGCGTCTTCTCGGTCGTACTTGCTTTTCTCGTTCTGTCAGCTTCCCTTCTGGCTCAGGAAACAGGGAAACCCTCTATCGGGGTGGCTGACGTGTCCGCAGATACGGCACACCCGGTTGTGGTTCCCATAGAGGTATCCAATCTGGAGGATGTGGTCCGGTTGGAGTTCAAGATTCAATTCCCGTCCAATGTTCTCGATTTTCTCGAAGTGCGGTCACCCGGTTCCCGGGACGGGCTGGTCGTTCATGCAAACCTTGAGGCGGCCGGCGAATCGGGCAATGTTTCGGTTCTATCTATTGAAGTCGAATCAACGGAACCGATTGGAACGGGATCACCTGTGGAGATGGTCTTTGATCCCTCGGATGAGATATTCGAGAACCAATTCTTTTTGGTGAGCATCCTGGAGGCTACTCTGGGAACGGCCGGTGGAAAAAAGATCGAGGACCTCGATACCAGAGATGGCAATGTCGTTGTCGTTATTCCCCTTTTCTCCTGCTTCTTCTATATGCACTGATAAAAGGGTAGAGGGTCGGGGGTAAGGCTATGCACTAGAAATAGCGCCAGAGCCACCATTTTTCAAACCCGACCTTGGCCCCGTAAATCATGCTAGAAGGTCCCCAGGCACGACTCTCAGGGGCGCCAAAGGGAGGCCAGCCGGCCGGATAGACGGTCCGATTGGCGGCGGCGCGACCTGCGCCGAAAGCGAGCAGTCATATGACGTGTAGTTCCAGAGTCCTGGGCTCTCCCTCTCCGGTCAGCTCCACCGCCAGGTTGTGAGCCACCACCTCCGCCTGTTGGTGGGCTACGCCGCCTGATTTGGAAACCGGCATGTCGGCGCAGTCTCCGATGGCGTGGACGTTGCTCCAGCGGGTGGTCAGGGTGTCATAGTCGACTCGGACGCCGTTTCTGGTTTCTGCCATTCCGCTGTCGACCAGTGCGCGGGCCGGCTCATGGGGGGGCACCATAAAAAGAAGATCGTAAGGTAGTTCGACTCCATAGAGACCCTGGACGGTGCGCCGATCGGGGTCGATGGACTGAGCGGTGAAGGAGTAATGTAGTTTGACGCCCCGTTTCTTGCTTTGTGCGTCCATCCACACGGCGGGGGTACGTTCCTCTCCTGCCGGTTCCGGACTGGTGGTAAAAAACTCAATCTCGATCTGGTCCCGAAGGCCCCGCTCTTTGAAGTAACTATCCAGCATCCACTGGGCTTCGTAGGGCGCGGGCGGACACCGGTAAGGACCGGACGGAATTCCAACCAGAATGCGTCCCTTTTCAAAGGACCGGAGAGTCTTCTGTAGACTCACCGCGGCATCCAGTTCCCAGCTGTGCTGAGCTGCTTCGGTGAACCCGGGCAGCAACTCGGGCGCGGTTCGCAGGCCGAGAGAAATGATGAGATGGTCGTAGGTGAGTGGGCCGCTATCCAGAATCACTTCTTGACGCTGGGGATCAATCCCCTGAATCTCGGCTTGCAGGACCCTGACATTGTGCCGTTCGAGTCGCTTGAGCTTGCGGGTGATGTCCTGAGGACGTCGTGCTCCCACCATCAGGAAGAGGAAACCCGGCATGAAAACATGATCGGAGCGTCGATCCACCAGGGTGACCTCATGACCTTTCCCCAGTGTCAGGGCCAGTTGAGTAGCGGCGACCAAGCCGCCGCTCCCACCTCCTAGCACCACGATTCTG
>Ga0310342_100002201_pt1 | contig 12457 bp, 6 predicted proteins | sample S15DNA20500_MG_FD_206155 | JGI IMG/M metagenome (GOLD analysis project Ga0310342, IMG submission 206155) | Marine microbial communities from station ALOHA, North Pacific Subtropical Gyre - S1503-DNA-20-500_MG | ecosystem: Environmental > Aquatic > Marine > Oceanic | place: Pacific Ocean: North... | reverse complement strand
CGGTGCCAACCTGCCAGGCCACACATGCTCAATTGCCCTCCGGCTGCAACGACCCGGCCCGGGTCGCCCGCAGCACGATCACCAGCGACGCGATGACAAATGGCACCTTCGCCAGCACGAGTGCCATCCCGGCTCCGAGCAACCCCCAGCGAGGCATCAGCAGTACGCAAGCGATCAACGAGGTGGCCGCGGTCATCAACCTCAGCGGCAACTGCGAATGGATGGCCCGGATGGAGATCATCGCCGTGGTCAGGGCCCCCGACAGGTAGGCCACCGCGGCGGCCAGCATCACCACCAGCAGCAGGTCGGCGTACGGACCGAAATCGGCTCCGAACAACGTGTTCAACAACCATCGCCCCATCAGTGGGACCATCGCCAGCCCGAGCAGGCCCAGGACAAGATAGGCGGCCAGGATTCGGCCCAGCATGCGGCGGAACCCAGCCGAGTCACCCGAATGATACATCGCAGCCAGGCGAGGACTGGCCACCTGGTTCATCGCCCGGGTGAACGTCCCGCCGGCGGTGATCAGCGCGGCAACCGCACCAAAAAGTCCCAGGGCGGCCAGGCCCAGTTGATAGTCGACAAAATACCGCGGGATGTTGGTTTCCAGAGAAATCATCAGGGTGACCACTGCCAGGGGCAGACCCTGGGCAACCAGGCCCTTGATCATCGCGGGTCGCCAGCGTGGCCGGAGCACCTTGCCGGCGTTGCTGCCGGCAACCCAGTAAGCCGATGGCACGTCGTAGGCCAACAGGACCAGCAAACGGGCGGCAATCAAGCCAGAGACCACTCCGATGATATTTCCCGTAGTGATCGCTCCACCAGCGACACCCAGGAGCAACGCTCCGCCATGCAGTGCCTTGCTGCGGGCCACCCGGTCCATCCGTTCATTCTGCTGCAGCAACCCATAAATCACGTCCGAGATCGACTCGAACGCCTTGGCCCAAGCCAACAACAACACCGCCCACCACGCGGCATCACGGTAACCGGCCCACCAGGCAATCCCGCCAGCAAGCGCCAGGGCCAACGCCGTCGCAACCAGTCTCAGTCCCAGGTAGTCACCAAAGCTGAACTTCCCGTTGGTGTCTGTCGCCAGGAGCGCTCGCAACTGCAGGCTGTGACAGACAAACACCGGCACGGTGATGCTCATCGCCAGCACGTACAGGCCGACCAGTGATTTTCCGCCCACCTGGGCCAGCACCACCAGGATTCCCCATTGGCAGGCGGCGTAGACCATGTTGGCCGGCAACGTCCACGCAAAGTTCTCGCGCAACGAGAGTGGCCGAATCGCCGGGGAAACCGGTGCCACGGAAGGAATCGCAGGCGAGAATTCGGAGGCCGACGACATGCGCTGACGGGGTGGAACGGGAGTGATCAGTTCGACCGCCAAGGGCGGGCCGGGGTGATACCAGAATCACCACACCGGGGGAATACGGGACGGGTCTCGGCCACGAACGAGGTCCGTTGCGGCACCGGCCGGCCGGACTTCAGGACCTAGGCCACACGTCGTCGAGCCGGATTCCCGCACAGATCGGCGGCAAACCGATCCAGTCTCGCCACATCCAGCTTCGGCCTCAGCCACTGCTCGCGACGACCGCGGATTCCCGGTCGACTCAATACCGGAGCCAGATTCGCCAGGTACGTTCCACAGACGACCGGGACCTCGGGCAATCGCCGGGCCGCTGCGTACGAGTCGAGAAACGCCCGTGAGAATTCCTCGGCATGATCGATCCGCTCGATCGGGCCCAGCCGGCTGCGGAACAGAGTGATGATCAGCCAGGCCGCGTCAAAGACCCACGGGCCACGAGCGACCAGCGGACTGCAGAGGTCCGAACCAGCCCAGTCGGTGATCACCAGCCGGCGGCCATCTTCGACCACCAGTAGATTCCAGGCATTGAAATCGCCGTGCAGGGCGACCTCGTGGTCCTGGGTCGTCGAGACGCCCACCACACAACCAGGTTCGATTCGCCACGGCTCGGGCAGGCTCTCACCCAGTCCCACCGGCAACCGCAGTGTCTCATGAACCGCCGCCAGGGCTTCACCAGCCCGCCCGGCCATCGCGCACCCGACACCACGCCGGCACCCAACCAGCCAACTCCACATCGGTTCCACGCCGGCAATCCGTTCAAATTCGATCCGACCTTGCTCGGGCATGCCGCCAACGAGTTGCGGCACATCGAACAACCCGGTGGTGTCCGCGATTGCGGCCGCACGCCGAGTCTTCTCGGCCTCGATCACCGCCACCTCCGGATCCTGCTGCTTGATCACCTTTGAGGGCGTCAGCACCGTCAGTCTCTGGCCAATTGCAACACGAACCCGCCCGGTTCCATCGAAAACCACCTGGCCACGACGGCGGCGCAACAGGTCCAGCACCAACCGCAAAACCGGTCGACGCTGCCACACCAGCAACAACAACGAACCGATGACAGCCACGGCAGTCGTGAGAATCGGACCTGACATGCGTTGGAAACCTAGGCGGGATCAGTCGACCGCTGCAAGATGAGATCGGTCGTTGGAGCATCGAGCCTGAAGCCATATTGACTCAAGGCGACCACTGACCTACCGTCCCGCCCTCAATTCGTCTCGATCCGCTCTCTCCGAGTCTCCCGAGCCCATTCAGACCCGATCGCAATGGCCGCGAGGTCATCGCGATGCCGGCGTGGTCCCCGTGATCCGCTCCGAAACCGTTTTTATGCGCCGTCGACTTGTGCATCACGCCTTGTCCTGCCTTCTGGCTGGCCTGCTGGTCCCGCTGGCCACGACCGGCTGCGCGTTGATCAATCCGGGCGGAACACACTTCACCGCCGACACGCTGCCCGAGAGCCTCCTGGCACCGTCCTACGACAACCCACGAACGGTGCAGTGGACCAACATCGCCATGCCGGCCATCGACAGCCAGACGATCGCCGCCGGTGATGTACTCAGTGTGACCATCGCCTCGGGCCTGACCACAGACAGCAAGGTTTCCTGGCCGATCCGCGTCAACGCGCGAAGCGGCCTGGCAACCATGCCCGGCATCGGCACCTTGCCACTGGCCGGTGTGACGCTGGAAGGAGCCGAGGTCGCCGTGGCCGCCGCCTGCATCAACCGCGGACTCTTCTGGACACCGAACGTCACCGTGACGATGGACCAGAAGTTCAAGAACCGCGTGATGGTGCTCGGTGGTGTCAAGGAACCCGGGGTCTACGACCTGCCTCGGGATCGCAGCAGCCTGCTGGCGGCCATCTACGCCGCCGGAGGACTCGCCGGTGACGCCGGAAGCAACGTCGAGATCAAATCGAAAGCCGAAGAAACCGGGACCGATGAACCCGCAAAAACGGGAATCCGGACCGCCGGCTACAGCCTGTCAGCAACCACCGTTGCCTCCGACCAGGTACTCCGAATCAACCTCGTCGAGGCCTCGCGGACCGAGTCGACCGGACATTACATCCCCGACGGGGCGACGGTGATGATCGAAAAACGGGATCCCGAGCCAATCCACGTGATGGGACTGGTCAAGAAGCCCAATCGCTACAGCTTCCCCTTCGACCGGGAAGTCAGGGTGCTCGATGCAATCGCACTGGCCGGTGGACTCTCCTCGACCCTCGCCGACAAGGTCTACGTCATCCGACCACTGCCGGACGAAAGTGGCCAGACGGCGGTGATCGAGATCTCGCTGAGTGAAGCCAAGCGAGATGCCAGCCGCAACATCCGGCTCGGACCCCGCGACCTGGTCACCATCGAACACACTCCTGCCACCGTGTTGTTGGAACTGGTCAAGATCGTCCGTTTCGGACTTGGCGCCAGCCTCACACCGCTCCTCTAGACTTCCCAACTCGCCACGACCCTCGTCTTACACCCGATGTCGACCGACCTCTCACATCCGAGCCATTCGCTCAACGAAGCACCCCAGACGGCCACGCTGACGCGGATCGTTCGCTTTCTGCACGTGGTTCGTGTCCGCAAGGGCCTGCTGTTCACCGCCCTGTTCATCGCCGTCCTGCTCGCCGGACTTTACTACGCCACCGCACCACGGTTGTACGAATCGAGTTCGCGGCTGTACGTGCTGCAGATGGGTTCGAACGTGCTCGACGAGGCGATGGAGAAACAGGGAGGCGTGCGTGAGAACATGGCCAACTACCAGGGCGTGCTCACCAGCGACCTGGTGCTCGAGGAGGTACTGCAGAAGCTGCCGTCCAAGCACCGCGTGGATCTCAAGGACGTTCCCCGCACCAAGTGGATCAGCACCCTCCGCACGCACCTCGGCGTCTCTGCTCCGAGACGCACCAACCTGATCGACGTCCGCTACCGATCCCGCGACCCGCAGGCCGCTGCCGCAATCGTCAACCACGTCGTCGACAGCTATCTGAAACTGATGCGGGAAATCCACAAGTCGACCGCCAGCGAGGATGTCGAGTTCCTGACCCAAAAACGTGAAAAGCTGGACGAGGAAACCAACGCGATCAACGCCGAACTGCAGGAACTCAAGCGGCAGATGCAGATCATCTCGGGTCCCGACAACCAGAACATCAACCCCGCGGCCGAACGGCTTCAGGAACTCAACAAGCACCTGATCGACGCGATGAACCGGACCCGCGAGGCCCGCGCCACGATGCAGGCGATCAACGAAGCGGCCGAGCGAGGTGAAGACATCCATCAGTTCGCCCTGCAACAGATCGAGGTGGTCGGCAAGGAAGTCTTCATGAGACAGATGGGACTCAACTCGCAGGATTCCTGGCAGGACGGCCGAACACGACAGCAGTTGATCAACGACCAGGTCGCCTACCGCAACGACTCGGCCAAGCTCGGCCCCAATCATCCCCGGATGCGGATGCTGGCGGCCAGGATTGCCACCCGCCAGAAGTGGCTGGCCGAACGACCCACCGAAATCCGTGCCCAGATGCACGACCTGGCCAAGACCCGCCTGACCCCCACGCTGATAAACATGTCCGCCCAGAAATTGCGGTACGCCGTTCTCCGCGAACAGGCCCTGCGGGACGCATTCAACCGTGAGAGCCAGGTGGTCTCGAGTTTCGAGGCCCTGATGGGACGGATCCGGCTGTTGAACTTCGACCTGGCCCGCAAGCGTGAACTGGCCATCGCCCTGGCCACCCGCATTTCGCGAACCGACCTCGGCAAGGAACGTGGTGGATTGAGAACCAAGATTGTCAGCCAGCCGAAGGTGGCCAAGGCACCGGTGAGCCCGCGATTGCTGGTCGTCGTGCTCGTAGCGCTGGTCGGAGGGATCGGCGGCGGCCTGGGCATGATTTACGTGCTGGACTACTTCGACGACCGGTTCCGTTCGCCCGAGGAACTGCAGGTGCAGGCCGGCCTGCCGGTACTGGCGATCGTGGGCGAACTGCCTGACAACTCCAACGGCGAGGGCCTCGCTGCGGTGCGGACGTTTGCCGAGCCAAACGGATCCGAGAACGAGGCGTTCCGTACGCTAAGGACCACGCTGGCGTTTTCCAACGAGCCGACCACACGGCTGGTGATCACCAGCACCGAACCCGGTGACGGCAAGACCACCGTACTGGCCAACCTCGCCGTGGCATTCGCTCAGAGTGGCAAGCGGACGCTTGTGATCGACGCGGACATGCGTCGTCCCGGCATGACCGCGTTGATGGACCTCAGAGGCCAGCAGGGTCTCTCGACCATCCTTCGCAGCGAGTTCCCGATTAACACCGCTACCGAGGACAACGTCTTTTCAACCGACCTGGAGAATCTCGACGTCATCCCCTCGGGTCCCCGCCCGGTCAATCCCGCCGAGTTGCTCCACGGAGCACGCTTCTCGGAGCTGCTGGCCTGGGCCGAGTCGGTCTACGACCAGATCCTCATCGACGCGCCACCGTCACTGGCCGTCACCGACGCGACGATCATCAGCCGGCAGGTCGATGGTGCGCTGCTGGTCGTTCGGCCCGACAAAAACCGGCGGCGGATGGTGATCCGGGCTGCCGAATCACTGAAAGCCCTCGGGACCACCCTGATGGGAGCAGTCATCAACCACGTCACCGCCGACGGCGGCGGCGACTACTTCGGATACGGTTACGGATACGAGTACGGCGACGGAGAGGCGGCCGGCGAGTCGACCGGAGACCTGGAGCAGGCGGCCTAGCCCGACCCGACCACTCGTGCAACACCGTTCCCACGAGAAGGATCTCGCGATGACAACCGCCACCGCACCGTCCCGCTGGCTGCGGGCAGTCGACGTGTTCCTGTACCTGGCACTGCTGGGAGTCCCGATGTGCCTCGGAGGCCGCGGGGGTTGGGGACAGCTGCTGCTGATCGGCTGTGCCGCCGGAGCCTCGCTGTGTTGGATCGCGGGACGCATCGCCGGACGACTCGACCGCTATCGCTGGAGCTGGGCCGAACCGGTCCTGCTGGCCGGGACACTCTGGCTGGTGCTGCAGGTGGTTCCGCTCCCGCTCGCCGTCCTGCATTCGTTCTCGCCCGCCCTGGCCGACTGGCTGCCGGCCTGGACCGGAGATGGCCTGGGCAGCTGGTCCACCCTGTCTTTGTCTCCGGTCGCCACCACCTCGGCAACCTTCAACGTGGTCGCTGTCGGACTGTTGTTCACCGTAGCGTGCCAGAGACTACGGACAATCAACGATGTCGAGACCATGCTCAAGGCAATCGGTCTGGCCACCGCAGCGATGGCCGCCTTCGCCCTGGTCCAGTTCGCCACCTCCGACGGGCGATTCTTCTGGTTCTACGAACACCCCTTCACCTCGACACTGCACCGGGTCAAGGGTGCCTTCACCAACAAGAACCACTTCTCACAGTTCATGGCACTCGGGCTGGCTCCCCTGGCCTGGTGGCTGGTCCACCGTGTCGGCCACCGGCAGAGAACCAACCGGGACTTCACGGCTATGGCGCAGAAGGCAGGAACCGGTGACCTGGTTCCCGGTGTACTGATGTGCGGGCTGGGACTGGTCGTCTTCGCCGGCCTGCTGGCACTCTCGCGAGGCGGAGCCCTGGCAATGGGGACCGCCGCGGTAACCTGTAGCGTGATCTTGTATCGCCGCAAACTGGTCTCCGGACGACTGCTGATCGGACTGTCCGCCTCGACCGTACTGGTTGCCACCTGCCTGGGAATCTACGGTTTTCGGGATGTCCGGCAACGACTCGAGGAATGGGATCCCGGCGTCCGCCTGATGGTCTGGGACGCCAACCTGCAGGTCGCCTCCAAGTTCCCCTGGACCGGCACCGGGCTTGGGACTCACGCTGAAGCGTACCCCGCCTTCCTCTCCGAACCGTTCCAGGAACGCGAATTCACTCATGCCGAAAACAGCCCCATCCAGGTCGCCTCCGAAACCGGACTGCCCGGGCTGCTGCTTTGCTTCGCGGCGATCTACGGCTGCCTGACATGGTGCCGAACCAGCCTGCGACGCGGAGTCGACGTACGTGTCGCTACCGCCGCCGCGGCTGTCACCGCCTCGCTCCTCGCTCACCTGCTCCACTGCCTTTTCGATTTCCTCTGGTACGTCCCCGGCTGCATGGTCGTCGTCGCACTGCTGGCCGCCTGTGCCCGATGCCTGGCCACCGCAGCCGCAGCAGCCAACACCGAAACCGAACCCGACGCCCCGTTCGAGACTGCCGGCACGACCAGCCGCTGGTTCGGGCGAATCGGCTGGGGACTGGCTGCCGCGGGCATCGTGCTGGCAACCGCCTTCAGCGTCGAACGGACCGGCCAACGAATTGCCGGCGACGCACACTGGGACGAATACCTCAGGCTGCGTTTCTCGAAGGATGGCTCCCGGGGCGACGAAACATCCCAGACGGTCGCCGAACGCAAGGCCGCCTCCCGACGCAATCACTCGCAACGGATGGTGGCACTGGGCCACACGATCACGGCCAATCCGAACCACGCGCGAGCTCACCTGAGACTGGCAGCACATTACGTCGTGATGGTCGAGGAACTGCGAACCGGAGGGGCAAACCCCCACATGCCCCTGGCCCAGATCCGGCAGGCAGCGATCGCCGCCGCATTCGAATCGGATGCCGACCGGACCGAGTGGCTCTCCCGGCCGGGTGTCCTCGGCACCCATCGTCGCCACCTGGACAAGGCTCTCGCACACGCCCGTCACTCACTGTCTCTGTGCCCGCTGCAGGGGATGGGCTACATCCACCTGGCTCAACTCGGATACCTCGACGGAGACAGCCCGACCACCAGCAACCGCCTGATCACACAGGCACTCGCCGTGCGACCCCACGAGGCCCGTATCCACGAGGCGGCCGGCATCGAGGCCTGGTTGGCCGGAGACCAGGAGACCGGGTTGGCTCACTGGAAGCAGGCCTTCGGGCTCGAACGCACGGTCCAACGACGGATCCTGAAAAGACTGGCTGCTGCTGGACTGCCGCCGCAAGTGATCATCAGCGAGTTCCAGCCCGACTGGGAATCACTGGTCTACATGAAGGAACTCTACCACCAGAGTTTGCCAAAGGCCGAATACCACGTGGTCCTGGCCGATTATGCCGAGGCGGCCCAGGAACGGGCGAACAGCCAGGATGGAACCGAGGCGGTTACCAGCTGGTTGCAGGCCGCCGGGGCCTTCAAGCAACTTGACCAGTCCGAACAAACCCAGGCGTGTTTCGAGAAGGCGTTGGCAGAGAATCCCACGTCACTGACCGCCCGCCTGGCGTTCGGTCGCTGGCTCCACTCGCAGAATCGCTTCGCCAAGGCTCTCGTGCACCTCGAATGGTCCGCACGTCAACAGCCCGACGACGAGAAGCTCCACCGACTCGTCTCCGCCTGCCGGCGGGCAACCTCCGGCCGCTAGGCCCGGACGCACAACCGGGACCGGTCACGCTACAGCCAGCCTCCCGGAGACGCTACCATCGATCGGCCCAGCCGGGTGCTGCGCCTGTCCTGCCAGACCCGCCCCACACTTTCCACATCGACCAGGCTCATCTCAATGACCGATTTCCGCACCGAACACGATTCGATGGGCGACGTTCAAGTTCCTGCCCAGGCTTACTACGGCGCCCAGACGCAACGGGCCGTCGACAACTTCCCGATCAGCGGCTGGAGATTGCCGGCCGAACTGATCCACGCGCTGGGCCGAGTCAAGCGGGCCTCCGCGGTTGCCAACCGCGACCTCGGCAAGCTGACCGCCAGTGGCAAACACCCGCTCGAAGAGAACCAGGTCGATGCCCTGATCGCGGCCTGCCAGGAGGTCATCGAGGGAAAACTTGATGACGAATTCCCCATCGACGTGTTCCAGACCGGTTCGGGCACCTCCAGCAACATGAATGTCAACGAGGTGATCTCCAATCGGGCGATCGAGTTGAACGGTGGCGACCGGTTCACCGCCGAAAAGCCGATCCACCCCAACGACCACGTCAACATGGGACAAAGCACCAACGACATGTTCCCCACGGCAATCCATGTTGCCGTGGCCGAGGGCATCCGCAATTGCCTTGTTCCGGCACTCGAGCGTTTCCGTGATTCACTGCGAGGCAAGGCCGCCGAGTGGGACCAGGTGATCAAGATCGGTCGCACACATCTTGCCGACGCCACGCCGCTGCGACTGGGGCAGGAAATCGGCGGCCTCGCCCGGCAACTGGCCCTGTCGGTCGATCGCGCCCAACGGGCAATCGAAACGGTACTCGAATTGCCCGCCGGTGGCACCGCCGTCGGCAGCGGCATCAACACGCACCCCGAGTTTGGAGCCCGGGTCGCCGCCGACCTGGCCTCGCAGACCAGCATCGATTTTGTCGAGGCGGCTGATCACTTCGAAGCGAATGCCCAGAGAGACGGGCTGGTCGAATGTCATGGCCAGTTGCGAGCAATCGCCAGCACGCTGTTTAACGTCTCAAACAACATCCGCTGGCTCGGTGCCGGTCCCCGCTGCGGCTTTAACGAGATCAAGCTGCCAGACCGCCAACCAGGCAGTTCGATCATGCCCGGCAAGGTCAATCCGGTGATGTGCGAGAGCATGATGCAGGTGGCGGCGAGGGTGATGGGCAACGACGGCGTGATCGCCTTCAGCGGAGCCACCGGCGGACAGTTCCAGTTGAACATCATGATGCCGGTGATGGGGCAGACGACACTCGAGACCATCGCGTTGCTGACCGGGGTCACCGACGCCTTCGTCGAGTTCTGCTCCGACGACATGGAAGCCAACAGCGAAGCCTGCGAGTCAGCCGTCGAAAAGAGCCTCTCGATGTGCACCAGCCTCAATCCACTGATCGGCTACGAAAACGCAGCCGCGTTGGCCAAGGAGGCCTTCAAGACCGGCAAGACGATCCGAGAGCTCTGCCTGGAAAAGGACGTTCTTCCCGAGGAGACTCTTGCCGAGGCTCTCGATCCAATGAGGATGACCGAGCCGCAGGCGTAAAGCGGTCTGTGGCCAGGACGGTCACCGATCAGCCCGTGGCCGGTCACTGCGGGTCATAACCCAGATTCGGTGCCAGCCACCGCTCGGCCTCGGGAACCGATACGCCCAGCCGCCCGGCGTAATCCACGACCTGGCCGCGCGTGATCCGGTCAATCGAGAAATACCGCGCCTGCGGGTGGTGAAAATAGAGCCCGCTGACCGAGGCGGCCGGCAGCATCGCGTAACTCTCAGTCAGGCAAATCCCGGCCCGCTCCTCGGCCTCGAGCAACTCGAACAGACGGCCCTTCAGCAGGTGGTCGGGACAGGCCGGATAACCAAACGCTGGCCGAATTCCGCGATACGTCTCGGCAATCAACTCCTCGTGACTCAACTCCTCCCGCTCACCCCATTCGCGACGAACTCGGGCGTGCAGGCACTCGGCAAAAGCCTCGGCCAACCGGTCTGCCAGCGCCTTGGCCATGATCGATCGGTAGTCGTCGTGTTCGCTCTCGAACCGCTCGACCAACGCTCCGATCCCCTCGCCCGCAGATACCGCGAATGCCCCGACATGATCCACCAGCCCGCTCTCACGCGGCGCCACGTAATCGACCAGCGACCGATACTCCTCCTGCCTCTGCCTCTGCCACTGCTGTCTGAGCATCGGAAAGCGGACCAATTCGTCGTCACACGCCACGTCACCGAGCAACACGATGTCCTGGCCTTCGGCAACCGCCGGCCAGAACCCGTAAACGCCCCGCGCGGTCAGCAACTTGCCACTGACAATCTCATCGAGCAGTTCGCGGGCATCACCGAGCAGTTCCCGAGCCTGTGATCCCAGGATCGGATCCTCCAGAATCCGGGGGTACTTGCCTCGCAATTCCCACGTCCGGAAGAACGGCGACCAGTCGATGAAGTCGACCAGTTCTTCCAGCGACTGACCGTCGATGGTCCTGGACCCGACGAACTCGGGTGACCCCGGTGGTGATGTGGACCAGTCGGTGGCGAACGAGTGTTCGCAGGCGTGTTCGAACGGGACCAGTGTCTTCTGCTGTCGTTCGGCGAACGCTGACCGATCACGTTCCTGGTCGGCCCGGTTCGCTTCCACAAACGGCTCGTACGCAGTCTCGCTCATCAGCGATTCCACGACGCCGACGGCCCGCGACGCGTCGAGCACGTGGATGACCGGGCGATCGAATTCGGGAGCGATCTTCACGGCGGTATGCCGTGAACTGGTGGTGGCTCCTCCGATCAACAACGGCACGGCCGGACCCTGCCTCTGCATTGCCCGGGCAACCTGGACCATCTGCTCGAGCGAGGGAGTGATCAGTCCCGAGAGTCCGACCAGGTCGGCACCCTCGCGGACGGCCGTCTCGAGAATCTCCTCGACCGGCACCATCACGCCCAGGTCGATCACGTCGAAGTTGTTGCACCGCAACACCACGCCGACAATGTTCTTGCCGATGTCGTGGACGTCGCCCTTGACCGTGGCCGTGACAATCCGTCCCCGGCTTGTGCCGGCCGTCCCGTCCGCCAGCTGTTCCTCCTCCATGAACGGTGTCAGGTAGGCAACCGCCTGCTTCATCACCCGTGCACTCTTGACCACCTGCGGCAGGAACATCCGTCCCGAGCCGAACAGTTCACCGACGGTGTTCATCCCCTCCATCAACGGACCCTGGATCACCTCCAGCGGGCGATTGAATTTTTGCCGAGCCTCCTCGGTGTCCTCGACGATGTACTCGTTGATGCCCTTGACCAGGGCATGGGCCAGTCGTTCCTCGATCGACCCGTCCCGCCACTGGGCCACCACAACATCGTCGCCGTCGACATCAGCCCGGATCGTCTCGGCCAGCTCCAACAACCGTTCGGTCGCGTCCGGGTGGCGATTCAGCAGCACATCCTCGACGTGCTCGAGCAACTCGGCAGGGATGTCATCGTAGACGGTCAACTGGGTCGGGTTGACGATTCCCAAGTCCAGGCCCGCTTCGACGGCGTGATAAAGGAAGGCCGAGTTCATCGCACGGCGGACCTGTTCGTTGCCACGGAAGGCAAACGAGACGTTGCTGACGCCTCCCGAAACCAGGGCTCCGGGACAGGCCTCGTGAATCCGCCTCGTGGCTTCAAAGAATGCCACCGCGTAGTCGTTGTGCTCGTCGATCCCG
>Ga0310342_100002200_pt1 | contig 12460 bp, 10 predicted proteins | sample S15DNA20500_MG_FD_206155 | JGI IMG/M metagenome (GOLD analysis project Ga0310342, IMG submission 206155) | Marine microbial communities from station ALOHA, North Pacific Subtropical Gyre - S1503-DNA-20-500_MG | ecosystem: Environmental > Aquatic > Marine > Oceanic | place: Pacific Ocean: North... | reverse complement strand
ACGACGGCTTGCCGTTCGGGCTTTCGGAGCAGGCGAATCGACAGCAGTGGCAACCGATTCCTCGTTGGATTCTGTTTGCGAACCAGATCCCATTACCCGCCCCTCATCCGAACCCAAGGGTCTAGCAGCTCTTGTCCTACGGGGCCGTATTGGTGCTTCAGCGGGTATCACTTTCGCCTTGGTAGGAATACCTGTTCCAGAAAAAGCAGGGGAAACGACGGCGGAAACAGCTGAAGTGATCCCTGCCGGAATTGGGATCCCTAGCGCATCCCCCAAATATGCCACGGTCCTCAGGACTCCCTGATACCCATCCCCCACCATCCGTTCCGTCTCATCCAAACGCAAATCGCCTTTCAACAGTCTATGAGCTAACTTACGTTGCTCGATGCGCCGCGCTTGCTTTAACCGGTGTTTCTTAGCAACCAACCGGCTCTTCTTATACATAGTGATGCTCCTTCATTATTGTGATTATCGATCCATCCCGTAACTAACTGGATAGTTCTTTTCGATCCAGATAGGCGTCCCATCTTCGATGTTGTACAGCAAATCAACATTTTGTCCCATTGCAGCTGCCATCTCACAAGCCAGCCCACTACGAACCCCAGCAGCGCAAATGAAGAGCATCTTCTGCCCGTCTGGCAGTTCATTGAACCTCGTTAGGATCTCATCCACAGGGATATGGATCGCCCCAGGAACATGCCCTGACTGAAATTCTTCCGAACTGCGGACATCTATAACCGTCACATCCCCCCCAGAATCCAAGATCTCTTTAGCTTCATCGACAGAGATTCGATAGTAAGGTTCACCCACGTCTTGTCTAGCCATTCTTATCCTCCACAATAGTGACTGAAATTCTGCAAGAATTTTGACCCGTTGTAACCTTAAGTGATATCTAGTCTGGTCTTAACAGTATACTAAGGCGTTCAGAAACCTCGTTGGATACAGTTTCCAAGTCTGTAATGACCGCATTTTGGGAGCTGGTCCGACAGGGGCAATCCTGCTCCGGTAATATTTGAGGAACAACTTTCTTTACAATGTTTTGCGAAGCCACTACATTTTTCCTCAAATTTTCCACCACTAACTCCACAGATACGTCTTCTTCAATAGAATGCCAAACATCATAGTCGGTCACACAGCCGAGGGTAGCATAGCAAACTTGAGCTTCCCGAGCTAACTTCGCTTCTGGCAGAGCAGTCATCCCGATTATGGAGGCTCCCCAAGAACGATATAAAGAGGATTCGGCACGAGTTGAGAACGCAGGGCCTTCAATCACAAGATATGTGCCTTTCTCATGGACCTGCACACCCAAATCCCGTGCCGTTTTGATTATATGATTGCTAAGCACCATACAGAATGGGTCTGCAAACGCAATATGCCCAACTATCCCATCCTGAAAAAAAGTGGACTCCCTACCATGGGTTCTGTCAAGGATCTGATCTGGAACGACGATATCTAGTGGATGTATCTCCTCTTGTAAACTGCCAACTGCACTGATCGAGATTATCCGGTTAACACCTAGACTTTTCAGGGCGAATATGTTTGCTTTAGCAGGAATTTCTGATGGGTTCAAACGATGCCCTCGACCATGTCGAGGCAAGAACGCGACATCCACGCCTTGGATTGCTCCTAGTAAAATTTCATCGCTTGGGGCGCCAAATGGCGTGTCAACCTTGACCCAGCGGCCATCCTCCAATCCATCCATTTCATAAATTCCACTACCACCGACTATTGCTACCTGTGGTTCATGCATTACGAGCCTTCGCTTCCTGCAGCTTAGGTCCATATGGAGGGAATAACACCCCTACATCTGTCACAATTGCACTGATAAATCGAGCAGGGGTGATATCAAAAGCAGGATTGAGAACCCCGATCTGTTGCGGTGTCACCGATTGACCCGCAAACGAAAGCACCTCTTCAGGGGATCTTTCTTCAATTGGGATGTCATTCCCGGTTTCCGCTTCAAGATCCACACTGCTGAGCGGAGCAGCCACATAAAACGGTAAATTATGGGAGTTGGCTAATACCGCTAGCGGATAAGTGCCGATTTTGTTAGCAACATCCCCGTTCGACGCTATTCTATCAGCTCCGACAAGAACCATTGTGACTAAGTGTTGATACATTAGATAACCAACAGCCCCATCCACCACTACAACAAAAGGGATTTCCTCGCGAACGAGTTCCCAGGCCGTTAAGCGAGAACCTTGGAGCAACGGACGGGTCTCCGGGACCACCACTCGTTCAACTTTCCCTTGGCCCCAAGCTCTTCGAATAATCCCAAGAGCAGTTCCTAGAGCGCCGGTCGCCAAGGATCCTGTGTTGCAATAAGTTAAGATAGCGGACCCACCCGGCACAAGACCTACTCCATGATCAACAATCTTCTCATCAGACACCGTGTTTTCTGATTCAATAGCACGGGCTTCAGCTGCAAGCAGTCCCATAGACTCTTGGGGTGTTTCGGCTTCATGTGCAGCGCGAAGGGTCCGGGATACCGCCCAATCCAAATTCACCGCAGTTGGTCGAGTCGCAATTATTCGTGTAGCTATTTCCCCTAATTGGTTCAGGAATTCATCCATCTTCAAGTCAAGTAAATCGTGGGCCGCCAGAGCAAGGGCGTAAGCCCCAGCGATCCCAATTGCAGGAGCGCCTCTAACCCGAAGAGCCTGAATCGCCTCTACCACATCCGACCAGTACACCAAATCAAGATAAACCGATTCAGCAGGAAGCCGCGTTTGGTCTAAAATTCGTAGACATCCATCAGTCCAACGTATAGGACGGACTCTTTTTATTTTTGTTTTGTTTTCCATAACCACGAACGATCTTGAATCAGCAAAATACTCAACAAAGCAGCGCCCCTAAAAAATTCCACAAAAAAGCTCCTCATTAAGAGGAGCTTTCTGCTCGCTGCTACTCTCATCGTCCAAGTCAAAAGACTCGACGGCTTTAGCACCATGCCAAGATCATCGATGCAAACATTGCTCCGATAGATCCGGTCGGTTGCTAGGGCTTCAACGGGCCGATCCCTCCGCCCCTCTGGATAAGAGCAGAACCTCACCACAAAATGTCCCTATAATCGTATCGGAACAGCTTTCAAGTGTCAACCTGGAAATGTACCTGTCCAGATAGGTTTTCCTTGACAGGGAAGTCACCCGCCCATAGAATTACGTAAGATATTGTTCGTGATTTTGGGGAAGATTGATGTCACAATTCGCGGTTATCCAAACAGGTGGAAAACAATACCGGGTGCACCCCGGACTGGTAGTCGATGTTGAGCTACTCCAAGCGGAAGTAGGCTCCACAATCGAGCTTAATGATGTCCGTGCCATCAGCGATGGGAACGGCCTCAAAATAGGAACGCCGCAAGTGAACGGTGCGAGAGTAGTTGCACAGGTAATGGAGCAAGTTCGAGGCCCCAAGCTTATTGTTTTCAAATACAAGGCCAAGACACGGTATCGCAGGAAAACAGGTCATCGCCAAGATTACACCCGATTACAAGTTAGGGATATCCTATCAGATCCAGTTTGAAGATTCCGGAATTTAACTTAACATCAGTAAACAAACTTCAACAGGTTCTTTGGCCAAAATAGGGTAAGGCCACTGGGACCCGTTCTTATATGGAGAAACATGGCACATAAAAAAGGTGGCGGTTCTAGTAGGAACGGTAGGGATAGCAAAGGTCAACGGCTTGGGGTTAAACTCTACGATGGTCAATTTGCCCGTGCAGGAAGTATCATCATAAGACAACGGGGTACCCCAATTTTTCCTGGGAATAATGTAGGGGTTGGTCGCGACCACACACTTTTTGCATTAATGGATGGGAATGTAAGGTTCGAGTTCGCTGCGAAAAATAGGAAGCGAGCGAGCATATACCCCATTCAACCTGAAAGAGAGCTTGCAGAGTGAAGGCAAAGATCCATCCGGATTGGAATACCGAAACAGTCGTGACATGCCTTTGCGGCAACACGTTTACTACTGGATCCACCAAACCTACCCTGCGGGTAGAGGTATGTAGTCGTTGTCATCCCTTTTTCACAGGGGAACAACGAATCATAGATACCGAAGGGCGGGTCGAACGCCTGAAACGCCGATATAACCTTCAATGACCTCTTCATAACAGTTACACCAATTTCGCACATAATCATCGCAAAACCTTACCACCTAAACTTTGCCATGGGGACCAATGATGCAACCATTCTATTACGGTGGCCAAGCAGTAATTGAAGGAGTACTCATCCGAGGGAGGCTAAATGCCTGCCTAGCAATTCGCCGCCCGGACGGATTAATCTCAACCGATGTTTTCCCATTGAAAGGGTCTCGACTGGGGATTTTTCGCAGACTGTTCTTGTTTAGGGGCATAACTGTCTTATTCGGGACACTAGGGTTAGGCATACGGGCTTTGAATCGATCCGCTATGATTGCAGCCCTACCCCCAGATAGCAAGGAATTGAAACCAGATGGGTCCGTCGAATCGGAAGGACTTCAAAAAGGTCCGATTATTGGCTCTATGATCGCAGCTATGTTCTTAGGTATAAGCATTTTCTTCCTTTTCCCCTTGTTGGGCGCCCGATCCTTGGACGGAATTGTAGACTCATCGCTAATCACTAACTTATTAGAGGGATTGATTCGACTACTTTTTCTACTCGGATATATTTGGGGAATAGGACACATCCGCGACATTCAAAGAGTCTTCCAATACCATGGTGCTGAGCATATGACAATCCACGCTCATGAACATGGAGCTCCATTGCAAGTGGACCAAATTGCCCAATTCCCAACCGCCCACCCACGGTGTGGAACTGCCTTTTTACTCACAGTTGCATTGATTTCAATCATAGTATTTGCTTTATTAGGTCGTCCCCCAATATTCCTTGCAATCTTATCTCGCTTGGCTTTGATACCGATCATTGCAGGGATCAGCTATGAATTCATTCGATTCTGTGGAACACACGACCAAAATCCCGTTGCTAAATTCCTCGCGATACCCGGGTTGGCTTTGCAACGACTCACCACACGTCAACCTGACGAATCGCAGATAGAAGTGGCAATCGCAGCTCTGAAACAAACATTAAATGGTGATTCCGGTGTGCTTAAAAACTGGGAGGATCTCCATACAGACAAAGCGGCCCCCGAAAGGTCTTAACCAGGCTTTACTAATTACAGCTGCACCCCAATGATGTGGGACGACCAACGGTGTGCTATACTGAACGAACGGGCCACTAGTCCTCATTCCCAAATTTAGACGGCATTAGGGATAACCCCTATTTGACAAGAGAAACTCATGACCCATGACATCACCGTAATAGAAAAAGGATCTGTAGTAAGCCCTATAGGCTTCTTAGCCGGAGCTACGTACGCTGGTCTTAAAACCTATGGCGAAGACCGACTGGATTTAGGGATATTGACCACTGAGTATTCGCAGTCGCAGGTACATGATACTCGCGCCCAAGTCACTGCTGCAGGTATGTTCACTACCAACCTGGTACGTTCCCCCTCTGTTACTCTTTCTCAGAGTAACATTGCAAATGGCGCCGCACGAGCAATTATTGCCAATAGTGGGTGCGCCAATTGTTGTGTTGGTCAACAAGGGTTAAGTGACGCTAGAGAAATGGCCGATTTGGCTGGGGGGAAAATTGGAATTGACGCCAAAGAGGTACTTGTATGTAGCACAGGAATCATCGGGGTTGAGTTACCCATGGCCCTAATTCGATCCGGTATTCCAAACGTCAAATTGTCTCGGGACGGGGGGCATGAATTTGCACGTTCAATCCTGACAACCGATACCAAAACAAAAGAGCTTGCGGTTTCCTTCACAATAGGTGGAGTACAGGTGAGGATTGGAGGATGTGCAAAAGGAGCAGGTATGGTTCACCCAAATATGGCTACAATGTTATGCTTCCTAACTACTGACGCTGCTGTGAGTCCAGACGTTTTAGAAACTGCCCTCAACCATGCCGTGGACCGATCATTCAATATGATCAGCATAGACCACGACACAAGTACCAACGACTCCGTTCTAATCTTGGCTAACGGTGCAGCAGGAGGTTCAGACATCCAAGCAGGCACAGAAGAATCGAGGTTGTTTGAACAAGCCTTAGAAAGCGTCTGTATCTCCTTGGCTAAAATGGTCGTCATAGATGGTGAGGGAGCTACGAAACTAATCGAGGCCACGGTCAAAGGAGCTAAATCAATTGAGGATGCTCGGGCTGCAGCCCGAGCGGTAACAAGCTCCAATTTAGTTAAGTCTGCTGTCTATGGAAACGATCCTAACTGGGGAAGGATGCTCATGGCAGCTGGCCAAAGTGGAGCTTATCTAGAAGAATCAAAAATCTCGCTATATATTAACGATGTGTGTATTGTTGATAACGGTCTTCCAATCCCCTATTTCAAAGAAGCAGTAGTAGCTAACATGGACCGTCCAGAAGTACGGCTGCTAATTGATCTAAACCTTGGTGATATTTCCGCGACGGCTTGGGGGTGTGATCTCAGCGAAGAATATGTCACGATAAACAGTGCCTACACTACATGAGGCTAAAAAAGATGGTATCAGAAACCCTTCGATATCCGACTGGGAAGAGGTAATGGCCAATAACCCTGCTATTCGACATCCAATAATCGTGAAAATAGGTGGGAGTACGCTTGGGTCAGGGGACACCACCCTAGCTGATTTAGCAGAATTACATTTAAGCGGACAACCAATAGTCGTTGTACATGGTGGCGGGAAAATCATCACAGAATGGATGGACCGGCTTGGGATTATCCCACAGTTCACAGAAGGACTTAGGATCACCGATGATGCAACACTTAAAGTCGTGATAGCGGTTTTATCGGGGCTAGTAAACACCCAAATAGTGGCAGATCTTCAGGCCTTGGGCGCAAAAGCAATAGGAATCAATGGGGCAGATGGAGGATTACTTCGGGCGAAAGTCCAAGACCCTGCTTTGGGCGCAGTCGGAGCGATCACGGACGCTAACCAAAGAATGATTTACCAATTATTGGAGTTGTGCTATATACCAGTTATAGCCCCAATTGCCATGAATGACGGCGACCCGTTAACGTCGCCAAACAGTTTATTGAATATCAACGCAGACGCGGTGGCTGGCGCCTTAGCCAAGACCATAAAAGCTGACCAACTAATATTTCTCACAGATGTCGAGGGCATTTTAGGACGAGATGGGAACGTTATCCGGAAGTTGCTTCCCAACGAGGCTCAGGATCTGATAAATAGTGGCACGATATCTGGGGGGATGATACCCAAGCTCCAAGCCTGCTTGGATGCAACTCCTTATGTGTATACGACAAAAATCGTTGATGGGCGGAAACCAAATGCTCTACTCAAAGGTCTGCATTATTCAATATCAGGTACAACAGTAGGCTAAGGGAGGAAATACATGTCATTCAATTTTCAGGGAACAGGCGACTCGGGAAATCCAACCCTTCCTAACGGTTTAGGAATTCCTTCCAATATCGGCCCAGCACTCAAATGGGGAGCCCTAATTGCAGGGATCATTGCTTCTCTGATACTCCTAAATTGGTTAATTCATGTGTACACCGATTTACTTTGGTTTGACCATTTAGGCTTCCAGTCAGTATTTACTACTATCCTCACTACGCGGGTCTTATTACTGCTCCTAGGGGCCGGAGTATTCGCAACTGTTGCCGTATTCAACATTTATTTGACCTATCGGTTTGGCAGGGGGCCAGAGATTTCTCCTGTATCGACTGAAACCCTGAAAGCCTTGCGCCCATTAATAATTCTGGGAATAGTTTTAGCCGTCTCTATTGTATCCGTAGTCTTCGGTGTTTTAATCGCAGGCCAGTGGGAGACTGTCCTCACTTTTTTGAATGCTTCGTCATTCGGTGTAAATGACCCACAATTCAACAAGGATATTGGCTTCTATGTGTTCAAGCTACCCTTTTACCATCTAATCCAAGGCTGGCTCCTAGGGGTCCTGGTCGTTTCGATGCTCTTGACCGTCGGGATGTATTTCCTTCATTTCACGTTGCGCGGAGCTGCCTTCTCTCTAACTGCTCCCTTGATACGACATGTTTCTGTACTCGCAATCCTATTTTCTTTGACTTTTGCTTATGGATATTATCTTGACATCTTTGATCTGGTTTTTTCTGACGGTGGGGTGGTGGTAGGGGCCACTTATACAGATATTTACGCTCGATTGAATGGGTTAAGAATCCTAATCATAGTAGACCTCAGCGTTGCGGCCTTGCTACTCTTCAACATGTTCGCTTCTAGAGGGTTGCGTCTGATTATCGGAGCCGTGATTCTATGGCTGGTAGCAGCAGTTCTAATGCAAATTCTGCTTCCCAACGTGGTCCAACGCGTCCTAGTCAACCCCAATGAGTTACGACGAGAGATGCCATACATTGAACGGAATATCGCACTCACCCGTAGCGCTTTTGCGCTTGACCAAATTAAGGAAAAGGATTACCCACTTGCTGTGGATGGATCCATCTCCCTTCCCTTGATTCTTGAAAACCAAGAGACGGTGGATAATATTCGTTTATGGGATCATCGGCCGTTTCAATCTATTCTGAACCAAGTTCAATTCCACAGGAGATACTACAGCTTCCCCAATGCTGACGTCGACAGATACACAGTTTCATCCAACGGTGAATCCCGGCTGCGGCAAGTGATGTTGGGAACCCGGGAATTAGACCCGCAGAGCCTCTCAGAAGTTGCACCAAATTGGGTCAACAGAAAACTCCAATTCACCCACGGCTATGGTGCTGTCATGGCTCCTGTAACAGAGTTTACCACTGAAGGCCGTCCTATCTTCTTCCTTCAGGATCTGCCCCCATCCGGAATAGTTAAACTCGACCGCCCGGAAGTCTACTACGGGGAAACCATCGAGAACTTTGTGATAGTGAACTCCAATCAACAGGAGCTGGATTATTCACCCGTTGTAGGTGAGCCAATATACACTTCTTATCAGGGGCAAGGTGGGGTAGTTTTGCGAAACATCTTCCGTAGAATCGCCTACGCTTGGCAGTTTCTCGACCCCAATATTTTAATCAGCGGAGAAATTAACCCTGAAAGCCGAATCCAATACCAGAGGAACATTCAAAACCGCGTCGCGGCTCTAGCTCCATTCTTGACGCTCGATAAAGACCCCTACATCACAGTGACTGACGGGAGATTATCCTGGATCCAAGATACTTACACAACTTCTGACAGATACCCATACTCAACCCCCCTGATACTGAATGACACAAGCGTTAACTACATCCGCAACAGCGTAAAAGTGAGTATTGATGCTTACCACGGGAAAGCGACCTTTTATGTCATTGATCCGGATGACCCAATTATCCAAACCTACCAGAAGATCTTCCCCTCTCTATTTCGGCCCATAGGGGACATGCCTTCAGAACTTCGATCCCACACCCGCTATCCTGAGGATTTGTTTGAGATTCAATCCATGCAGTATTTGGTCTACCACATGACAGATCCTACCGAATTTTTCAACAAAGAGGACCAATGGAGTATCCCAAATGAGTTTTTCCGTGGTGACTTTATGCAAATGGAACCATACTTTCTCAACATGAGGTTGCCGGGTGAATCTCAAGAGGAATTTGTTTTATTAATGCCGTTCACACCAGCGAATAAAGAAAACATGGTAGGGTGGTTGGCAGCCCGCAGCGATGGGGACAATTACGGTAAACTCGTATCTTTTGCCTTCCCAAAGGGGGTTACCATTTTTGGCCCATCCCAAGTAGAAGCACGAATTAGCAACGATGAGACCATAAAACAGTTTTTCGCGCTAGTTTGCACCGGAGAAGCATCCTGTATCCGAGGGAATCTCTTGGTGATACCAATGGAGGGACCCGACGGAGATAACCAAATATTGTATGCTGAACCTCTTTATCTACAAGCCACCGGCCTAGCATTCCCCGAATTGAAAAAGGTAATCCTAGCTGACAGTACGAACGTCGTCATGGAGGACACCCTCGCCTTAGCTATTTCCTCACTCACTCGAATGTCCCATACGGAAATTGCCGGTGGATTGGGATCGATCACCAACCAGGGACGCACAGCCGGCAAATTAGTTCTTGAAGAAGTACTCTCTGAAATTTCGGCTGTCTTAGAGGCTATGGAGTTGCAATTCCAGCTGCTCCAACAAACATTTGGGGACTTGTCGAAGATTAGCAAGGATGATTAGTAATGGATCATTGGATTGAATCAGAACAGAAATTGTACATGCCCGTGGCCCGTAGACAGCCAATCGTAATTACACGCGGTCAGGGAACCAGAGTCTGGGATCAGAACAACATAGAATATCTTGATTTTACAGCGGGTTGGGCAGTCAATAATTTAGGTCACTGTCCACCGGTCATGGTCCAAGCAATCCAAGAGCAAGCCGCAACTCTCATGCAAACCTCAAACCAATTCTACACTATACCTCAGCTCCAGCTTGCAGAACTTTTGATTGACAACAGCTGCTTGGACAAGATTTTTTTATGTAATAGCGGGGCAGAAGCAAACGAAGGCGCAATCAAGCTTGCCCGAAAATACGGCAAGATGCATCTGAATGGAGCCTACGAGATCATTACCACGGAAAACTCTTTCCACGGGCGCACGTTAACCACAACAGCAGCTACCGGGAATACACATTACCAAGAAAACTTCTTGCCAATGACACCTGGATTCACCCACGTTCCCTTTAATGATTTCTCTGCTATTGAGTCAGCAGTTTCGGATCAAACATGTGCAGTTTTTTTGGAGCCACTACAGGGAGAAGGCGGTGTTAACGTTCCATCGGCCACTTATCTCCAAGATGTCCGTCGATTCTGCCAAGAGAAAGGGATCTTATTCATTCTAGATGAAGTTCAAACAGGAATGGGCCGCCTTGGAACCTTGTTCGGGTACCAATACTACAATGCTGAACCGGACGTCATGACACTGGCAAAAGGGCTTGGCGGAGGCGTCCCAATCGGAGCCTTTTTATGTAAGGATTTTTGTGACGTCCTACGACCAGGTGATCATGGTTCTACTTTCGGAGGTAACGCCTTAACCTGTGCCGCAGCCCATGCAGTAGTCCAATACACTATTGACCACGAAGTACCCCAACATGCACGGGAAACGGGAGATCTCCTTAAAGGAAAATTGAATGCAGTCAAAGCCCGTCATGAAACAGCAATAAAAGAAATCCGCGGAACAGGGATGTTATTAGCGGTGGAATTCCATGAGGAGATAGGCGCAGCAGTCGTCGCTGGGTGCAACGAAGCCCGTGTGCTGCTTAACCCAGTGCGACCTAACCTCATCAGATTCATGCCCCCGCTAACGTTGTCTATTGTCGAATTAGATGAAGGGGTAGCAAGATTCGAGCGTGGTTTGATCTCTGCCCTATCGTCTTCTAGTAACTCTAATTAGCCTGAGAGTAATAAGCTAAGGTAAGAATTTCGGCTGGCCAACTCGGAGGGTGACAGATTGTGAATACGAAACAACGGGTAATCCTAGCGTATAGTGGAGGGTTGGATACTTCAGTTGCCATACCCTGGCTGCAAGAACATCTACAAGCAGAAGTGATCGCTCTTACCCTAGATCTTGGCCAAGAGCGTGGACTACAAGAAGTCCGTAGTAAAGCCTTAAACACTGGTGCGATCAAAGCAATCGTCACGGATGTCAAACAATCGTTTCTGACAGAATATGTCTGGCCATCATTACGAGCAGGTGCGATTTACGAAGGAAAATACCCACTAGCTACGGCTCTATCCAGACCACTGATCGCTAAGCATCTAGTCGATGTAGCATTCAAAGAAGGAGCCACTGCGATAGCACACGGATGCACTGGCAAGGGGAACGATCAAGTCAGACTAGAACTTGGGATTATGGCTTTGGCTCCAGAGCTCAACGTCATCGCCCCTGCTAGGGAATGGAACATGAGCCGAGCTGAAGAAATTACTTTCGCCCGTGACCGCGGGATTCCAGTCCCTGTCGAAGAAGCAAATCCATATTCGGTCGATGAGAATCTCTGGGGACGGTCGATCGAGGCTGGGATTCTTGAGAATCCATGGCAGGAACCCCCGGAAAACATTTATTCCTGGACGAAATCCATCGACTTAGCTTCCATGGAACCTATTTACTTGGACATAGAATTCGAAAAAGGAGTCCCAGCCTCGATCAACGGTAAGACCCTGAACGAAATACAAATCGTTCAGGGTCTCAATTTAAAAGCAGGAGAACATGGGATAGGGCGCATCGATCATCTCGAAAACCGACTTGTTGGAATCAAATCCCGAGAGGTTTACGAGGCCCCAGCAGCAGTCGTTCTACATAGTGCTCATCAAGCACTAGAGTCACTTACCCTGACCCGGGAACAACAACGTTTCAAAGAGATCGCTGCCCAACAATACGCCGATTTGGTTTATAACGGCCTTTGGTATTCGAGGCACCGTGACAACTTAGATGCTTACATAATGAGCACCCAAGAATATGTTTCGGGTTCAGTTC
>Ga0310342_100002199_pt1 | contig 12464 bp, 7 predicted proteins | sample S15DNA20500_MG_FD_206155 | JGI IMG/M metagenome (GOLD analysis project Ga0310342, IMG submission 206155) | Marine microbial communities from station ALOHA, North Pacific Subtropical Gyre - S1503-DNA-20-500_MG | ecosystem: Environmental > Aquatic > Marine > Oceanic | place: Pacific Ocean: North... | reverse complement strand
GTACTACTATTAGGTCAATAATACTAGCCCAGATGGTCAGAGACCACCTTAACTTTAGCCTCGATGCTTTAAAGCATATATATGGGTGGTCAGGACGATTTTTGAGCTCGTTGTTCGCCGGCCCAAACCTGCTGAAAAAATGTTACAATCAACAAATGTTGGCTAGACTTCAAAGTGTTGGGCTGATATGTTTATAACCTTCTTGCCCATCACCTGGCGGCTCAGAGCAGTTTGGATAGAATGTCAATCGCATCTATTGAACACAGCCCAACCTAGTATCATATTCATAAATTGGAAATTGAACTTCACCCCGAATCGGCCGAATCCCACAATAACCTCGGTCTGTGCTATTTCAACTAAGGACGGGTTGAGGAGTCAGGAACCGCATTTAAAACAGCATTAGGCCTAGAAGAACTGGAAGAAACGCAGATCCATCGGCAAAGAATATTGGAGTCAGCAACCCCTCGCTAGAACCTGCGCTGGTGGCTGCCTCTGACCTGATTTGAACAACTCGGTCAAACTAGTGATACCGCCCCGAGTTCCAGCCATTGGCAATGGATAAACCACACATGAAGCGACGATGGGCCAACTAAACGACACACATCCCAGGTCAACACTTATCGGTCAGCAGTCAGCAGGATGCCAATCACGGAGGGAAAAATGAAATTAGCCGAAGCCTTAGTGTTAAGAGCAGATGGCCAAAAAAGGATCGAACAACTACAGCAACGGTTGATCCAAAATGCCAAAGTACAGGCAGATGATCAACCCGCGGAAAACCCGGAAATTTTGCAACAAGAACTGGAGCAGTTGGCTCAAGAATTAGTTCTATTGATTCAACGAATTAATAGAACCAATAGCCGGACAGAATTGGAGGCAGGAATGTCGATCGCCGATGCGCTAGCCGCCAGAGACGTTACCAAGTTAAAGTCTGATATTTACCGTAATCTGGCTCAGGCGGCCATTGTCAAGCAGGATCGGCAGACGAAGTCAGAGATTAAGTTCCAAAGTACCATCCAAGTAGCAGAGGTGCAGCGAAAAGCGGACCAACTGGCCAAAGAGCATCGTCAGCTGGATACTCGAGTTCAACAGGCCAACTGGCAAACAGAGCTAGAGGATTAGCCGATGTGATATCAAGCTGGTAGCAGGAGTAATTAGGGCGTGCATAACCCGCCAACTGGGTCAAGTTGGAATATTGGCCGACCTTGAGCCGGTCGTGTGGGTTCGAGTCCCACGGTCACGGTTATGCTCAGTAAAGTGACAACAGTACCGAGTATGGTAAATGTTACTACCGTATGCAGACTAATGACTCCGTGAGGGAGGGATGGGGGATATTTCGTCGGCGGGATGAATATAATTCTGATGTACTATTCTGGAACAAGTACATTAACGGACTGATTACCAGTAACAAGTTAAAACTCCTATAGCACCAATGGTCGAATATCAAGTTACACTGCGCCTGGTTCTTCTGAGTCCGCCGAGTGATGTCCTGTATTGCTTAGAGGACAATCAAGGGCGTTTTGTTTCTACCACCAAGTCCACCGGCCATGATATTGTGTTTGATTTTCCGGCCTTAGTTAAACCCAACCGACGGTCCAAAAAACCAAACTTCACCGGACCGTTCAGCCGAGGCACTCCAGCCAAGCGATTCTTTTATATCAATATTGGTCAGTCAGCGGGTCAAAAAGACTCACCCTGGCAAAGGCGGGCTAAGGTTTGGATTAGTGGCTGGCCCAAGTATGTGCAACCACCACCAGCAGAGATTACCTGGCCAATGGTACATCAGGTGGCCGCTGAGACCAGCAAAGTCCTGATGACAGAATATCGGGGGCAGGCAGATGATGGCAGTCCCAATTTACATGGAGCTAGCAACTGGAAGGTTGGATTAAAGTAATTTTAGATGGTAGTCGATGAGACTGAGATCCTGTGATCAAAAAGCATGACAAGTGGCTGATTTGTAGCTAACTAATTGCATCACCTTGGTTTATCAATTAGCTAATTCAACTGTTAAGTTGTTGATAGCGTTGTGACAGCTGCTGCCAAACTTGTTCTTTTTCTAACTTTGGCCAAGAAAGCTGAAGAAAGTACTCTATTTTCCATATTAACCATCGGCTCAATTTTTGTCGGCTAATAAATGCCAGTAACGACTATTATCCAGAATGTCGGCCGCCTTAATCAGCAAAGCCATTTTCCCCTTCGTCTTGCAGCGAGCAAATATCTCTCGATTCTGTTCTGGTCGCCTGATGTTCATCCGCATCAGCGGAACCCAATCCTGAATGGAGTCGATTGAACTCTCCTAACCGGACATTATGCGTCTTCAGGAACTATCTGGCATCTTCAACTTGTTGATCTCTTCAACCCGTCGGTATCGTCATCGAGACGACCTTCACATCTGTGATGCCAACATGCAGAAGTAGGCTCATCAGAGTCATCTTAACCCCTCAATTTCTTGAGTCGATTTGATGTTTTCGATTTTGATTCTGCATTCAATTATAAGCAGGTAAAAAACAATTATTGGCCTCAGAACTTGGGTTCGGTAACGAACATAGAGGGTTGATACGGTAAAAACTGCCCCTGTTTTTCATATAGGCGATGGTATTTCTTTACTTTTTCTTCATCAACGAAGACACACAGACCAACACCTTTCGGTGCCTCCCAGTCAGGGCTATTGGCTACAGGAAGGGGCTCAGTCAGGATATCATCCTGCAACATTCCAGCGGTTTGTTGATTCCCATCCACCAGATTTGGCAAGGAAAGGCAAACCTGATGGGAAGCAGCAGCCATCAATCCCAACTCACCGTGCGTATGACGACAAACATGTAGCCCTTCCAAATGTGCCAGATAACTTAAGCGATGAAACTGGGTCAGTGTCCCAACCCAGTTGCTGCTAAAACAGAGAACATCAGCCGCGCGTTGACGAACAACTTCATAGACATCACTCACTCGCCATAACCCTTCGTTGGCGGCTAGGGCAACGGGTGTTCGGTTTCGTACCTCGATCATATTGCGAATTGGATCCGGCCAAACCGGTTGTTCGGCAAAATCTATCTGGTAACAATCAAATTGGTTCAGGTAGCGGACTGCCTGATTAACAGACCAAACGCCATTGGCGTCAATCCGAATTTTGCAGTTTGGGCCAATGGTTTCCCGCAAGGCGGCAATCATCGACAGTTCTGCTTCCAAATCAAGACCCACCTTGATATAGAAAACGGTATAACCCATTTCCAGACCACGCTTAGCCTGAGAGGTAACCGAATCGGCATCACCATAAGCCAGGTAGTAGAAGTAATTTACCGATTGCCGATAGAGACCACCAAAAAGGTTTTAGACTGGCTGGCCGCAGGCCTTACCAAAGATATCCCATAGGGCCATATCGATGCCGGCGAAAGCAAAATTTCCCGACATCTCCCGGTGAAACCAGTGGGCGGTCGAGAAAAAATCCTGCGCTATCGCTTCACGGTCGACTGGGTTCCGTCCGGTAAAAACCGGTATAGTGGATACGATAATCTGGTAGATGCTCTCCACATTTGGACCAGGGCAACTCTCCCCCCAACCGACAATCCCAGCATCGGTGGTAATTTTGACCAGTACAGCCGTAACACCATCCCGTTGCACTCGGGTACTGGTTTCCCGGTGTTTATAGGGGACGTTAACAATAATCGGTTCAATATTGGTGATTTTCAATTTTAGCTGATCCTATATTTTTCCAAATCTGCAACGCGGCCACCAGAAGAAAATTGGCCTCCACAATCTTTGACTTCAGATGATGATCCTTTTATTAAACTTGATTCTATCACACTCTAATAGAATAGTGGCATTAGAATTAGTTCTAAAATCTAAATCATATAGTGTCTGTTATTGACTGCTGATACACCACCAGTTCATCATCTGAAAAAAAGATCGTTTGGTTCAACTTCATATCCGTTTTAACAAAGAATTTACCACAACCTACCGCTATCTCCTATCCAAGGCACACTGGTAATTTATTTCAATTCATCTGATATAATCTCGACGCCGCACAGAATCGGTTGGCCTTTGACAGGTGAAAACGAAATTTTAAGATCACTCTTGATTTGAATGTTTTTGAAGGTTTTAACTATGCTGAGATTTCTATTCCCGCTTTCTTGCATGGCGTCAAAACTTTTCAAAACCAGCTTGTCTTGAAGATAGACATCAAATACACGTTCACCGGCATCAAGACCAGTTGTTTCGGCAAAAAACAGACTCACGGTGTAGGCTCGAGGTTCTTGAAAACTCCCTAGAATTTCGTCGTCGGACCAGATCTTCCATCGGCTCCGGTTCTTTAGGAATCCTTGCTCTTTGAGGATAAGACCAAGCGTGGTTTTTTGGGTTCTGGAACCAGCCGGAATGCCCTGTTTGTTCAAACTAACGGGTTGATCAATATTCCCCGGCTGAATAAACGGATGTATCCAGACTTCGCGGATACCTTCTATTCCAGAGGCCGTTACCCAGTTAAACTCGCCTGCGACTTTCGATTGGTGATGATGAAACCATTTTGGATTCTGACTCACCGTCCGAACCGGAATGTCGGGCGAAACACCGCCAATACTTGGATACTCTATCCACAAGACTCCATTTTCCCCGAAGCGGTTTCCTGGCGCACCTAAATTAAGTCCCACATGCGTTACAGGCGTGGCTTTATCCACGTTAGGATAGTAATCAAAACTCCAGGCTTCACCTTCAGGTGTGTGAACCATAGCCAATGAAGCCTGATTTTGATAGCTACAGGTACAGGTGCGTGTGTAGTCTGGTGCGCTTAACACACCATTAGCTGGCATCAAATTCGAGGTACAACCGGCTCGGAATCCACCCAGATTTGAGGTCCCTTGGCCTTTTGCCAGGTCAACGAAAGATGCCGATCCGGAACGGAAAGTCATCAGGTTTTCACTGGCAATGGCAGTATTACATCCTTTAAAACGGAGCCACTGCCAAGGGATTGTTTCTTTGGTTAAAGGATGTATTCGTGTAACATGTTCTCCAGTAAAAATGTTGAGGGCTTTTGTTATCGGATACCCAGAGTTGCTGCCACCTCCCGATTGTGTAATAACCATATCGTGGTGTAGAATCACAGGACCATAATAGGCTCCCTCTTTCTGGTCATGAAACCATAATACTTTCCCATCCGAACCACGATAAGCGGCGATTTTTCCGAAATAACTAGGTTCGTGCTCGTCTTCCGCACTGTCACCTGAGTGTCTGGTTGCTTCGATTACCACGTCATGTTCCACCGAATAACTTAACCAAGTGCCGAAAATGTTGTCTGCGTTTGACCAGATCGTTTTCCCCGTTTCAAGATCGAAAGCGTACAAGACAGGAATTTCCGGGTTGACGATCCCCCGGCGTTTCAGCCAAGCTGTTTTTTGCTCAGACATTTTGTCCAAACAGAAAATTTTGTTGTTTCCAACAGCAATCGCGTTGTGTCTAAAACCGTGTTTAGCCTGTTTTGACCATAGAATTTCACCTGTATAACGATTCAACGCCAGCAACGTTCTGCTAGCCGAAGAAAAGGGTACATTGCCCGCGATATCCTTTACCTGTCCAGTTAGATTGAATAGCTCCTTGCCGCCGTCGGTATCCCAGCATCTGGTTGTTTTATCCAGACTGGCTGTTATAATTCGTTTGCCATCTGGGCTCCACGCGATGGAAGTTAGCTCATCCGTATGACCAATATACGAAAAGAGAAGTTGGCCTCTACTGACACTTTCGGTTTGAGCATCCCAAACCTTGGCTGTTTCGTCTTCACTGGCTGTTACGATTTTTGTTCCATCCGGACTCCACGCGATGGAGGTTAGTTTATCCGCATGGCCAACACACGAAAAGAGGTGTTGACCTCTACTGACACTTTCGGTTTGAGCATCCCAAACCTTGGCCGTCTCATCTCCGCTAGCTGAAGCCAGCAATTTACCATTCGGACTCCATGCGATCGAGGCAACATCACCTGAGTGCCCAATACATGAAAATAATTCTTGGCCATCGCTAACATCTAAAATCTTTATGGTTCGATCTCCGAATACCATAGCTATCCGCTTTCCGTCAGGGCTGTATGCGACCGCTTGTTTCGAAAGATACTCTTTAACCGTTCCCGTGCCTGTTACGACCCATTTGTTATCTGTTGTAGAGGCAACAGCACTAACCTCGTTTATGTAACCGATAAGGTTATATAGTTCCCTTGTGTTAGACAAACTTATAGTTTGTGCATCCCAGACCTTAGCCGTTCTGTCCTCACTGGTTGTTACTATTTGCTTACCGTCTGGACTCCACGTCACTGAGTTAACTGCTTCGGTATGGCCTTCTAGCACGAATAGCTCTTGGCCACAGTCAGCATCCCAGACTCTAGCAGTTTTGTCCTCGCTGGCGATTGCGACTCGCTTGCTATCCGGACCCCATGCCACTGAAGTTACATATTTGGAGTGACCCTTCAGCACAGACAACTCTTGACCACTATCAGCATCCCAGATCGTAGCCATTTTTTCGCTGGCAGTTACGATTCGCTTACCGTTCGGGCTGTACGCTACTGCGTTCACTATCGGCGCACTGACACTGCCAATTCCAATTGGCGAGGATGTTGCAACCAGTAAATCACCAGCAACTGATATATACCCCCAATTAGGAGGATTACGGTCTTCAGCAGAGGGTAACTGAAATTGGTCCAAGGTCTTACCGGTATTTGTGTCTATCACATGGCATATGGAACCATTGACCAGATAGATACGATCCTCAAGGGACACGATATTCGATCCAAATTCGTTGGCTCCCGGAATATGATTTTGTCTAATACCTTCACTTCGGACGTAACTGCTATCATAATACATACCAAAGGTATTAAAATTGTCGAGTTCTTTTTGCCATAGTGTTTTTCCGGTGTAGACATCGCGAGCGCCCAAGACATTCACGCCTTGGATGATCAACCGTCCACCGACAACATGTGGCATCGGGCCGTGTGCATGCCGGGGCAAAACATCCAGATTTGTCTGTTGAGAACCGAACCACAGCAACCCGAGAGGCGCTTTTATCCGATCGGCCGAAAAGACGCTATTTGATGGATCCGAATAGTGGTGTGTCCAATCCGCTGAATTTGGCAAGGCACCAACACGTTTTAGCACGACAAAATTTTCGAGATCCTGATATTCCGCCTTTGGGAGGCCGGAATTACCGATCCATTTTATAAGCGAATTTCTGTTCTTTCCAGCACCCAACCAAGCGGTACCACCATAAGGACGGATTGGCTGATACAGGTTGTTAGGATCGTGTTTGGCGGAATCAAAACCAGCGGCAAAGACATCTTCCGATACCACAAGTCTAGCTAGATATGGCGGTAAAGGATAGTCAAACGGATCTCCAATGAACGCGGTCAAACGATGTCCATATACTTCCGCTGCGTTCATACGTTGACGAAAGGTTTTGATATCATCAGGATTGTGGTCAATCACCACAATGTGAAACTGTGATTGATGAATCAGTTCTTGTATCAGGTACCCACTACCAAGACCAAGTGAAACGCAATAGCCGTCCTTGACCTCTAATTTCGCTAAGATGTCCGCAGCAACTTTCGACCAGACCTGATCATGTTCAAGCATTTTGATCTTTGGTTCATAACGTTTGGCTATACTGTAGCCTGCCCCAAAACAATAGATTTTACCTTCTATAGTGCTGACGAAAAGTTTGTTATCTGCTGCCAGAACACTCCAGGGTGTCCCTTCTATTTTTCCTTTTACTGCACTTTTGATGAGGTTTAGATCTTTAACATTGACGGTAATTATATTTCCGTCTTTGTCAATCGTCACCAGGTCATCCCCGGCTTTTATGTATAAGCGACCCGGTTTGGGTGAAACCGGTTGAGAACTGAGTAATTTGTAGGTGTAGTGTGTGGTTTTTGCCCCCTTTCTATCGATAGATTCTCGATAATAGCCTGGAAATTCATAGATAGCTGTTTCGTTACCACCTACATGATAAAGTCGATCTGCTGTAATCAGCGATCCATCCTTTTGTCGGATAATCTCTGCGCCGTTGGCCGCGTTGAAAATGGAGCCGCCGTTTATATACATCTCTCCTGAGGCTGAGACCTCGTATCCACCGAGTTTATTATTTGGATCGTAGTATAGAAATTCCCCCGTCAGTCGGTCGTAACAAGCAGGAACAGTCCGACCGCCTGAGACAAACAGGTGCTTTGGGGTGGCAACCAAGTATCCCTGGGGAGAGATGCCGGCGAAAGAAGGGGCTGAGTGTGCTTGCAGGATATAAACAGAATTACTTCCGCTGTTTGTCCAGACGACTTTGCCGGTTTCAGCCTCAAGCGCGTGTAAGTAGGTACCAACAAACGGGTAAATACCAGCCGCAAAATAGATCTTACCATCGTAGAAAACAGGACTACCTCGGGCTGGATTCTCATTGACTAAACGACCATTTCCTAAAACCTTTTTGTCTGAAGGTCCTCCTCGAAATTTCCATAACAGGTTTCCATCAACAGCATTCAAACAATAAAGGTAGCCATCATCGCTGACAAAATAGACTTTGCCGTTTCGAGCAATTGGGGCCAAGCGGACCGGCGCGTCGGCAAAGAATCTCCAATATTCTCGGCCTGTTTCTGTGTGGTAAGCGGTGACGCTATCGTTTACCATCGATGGTACAAAGATTTGTTTGCCCATAACCACAGGCTCGTACGATAGATCAAACTGTAGTTTCGTTTGTCCCTTAGGCCAAGCAGGTTGAGGTAAATCGAGCTGACGCACCCATTTTAAGCGCAGCTTGGACGGTAGTTTGCTGGGTGAAGACGGTAGTCGTCCAGCACTATAACGCCACTGTGGCCAGTCAACGCTGTCCTTGTTTGTGTCTTTAGAGCAGGCCAAAACAATGGTTAGTAGCGCACACGCAGCAAAGATCAAAATCTGGCTTTTTCGGTAACTTCCCATATTTTTTAAACCGCCTACAGCAGTGCTCTATATATCAGCTATATCAGCAAGAATAGTTCCATCGCTCATCTGGACGATATTATCGGCATAAGATGCAACACGCAGATCGTGCGTTACCAGTAGCACCATTCCACCATTAGCAGCATACTCAGCAAGATGCTGACATACTACCTCCGTATTTTTGTCATCCAGATTACCAGTCGGTTCATCAGCTAGCAGCAGACGCGGCTGGTTAAGTAAAGCCCGTGCTAGGGCAGCACGTTGCCGTTCCCCTGTAGACAGTTTTGAAGGGACATGTGACAACCGGTCTGTTAACCTAAACCGTTCAATTAATTCCAGTGCACGGTCACGTAGATCTATTTTTATTTGCCGATGAATACCTTCAAGTGCCAATGAAGCAGTCAGGACATTATCAAGTACATTTAGATACGGCACTAAGTGAAATTGTTGGAAAACAAAACCGATTTCTGCGGCACGATACTGTGCACGCTGCTCAGCAGAGATTGCGTATAGATTCGTCTCATCAATCTTAACAATGCCATCATCAGGCCGTAGTAACCCTCCAGCAGCAAATAACATAGTGGATTTTCCGCATCCGCTTGGCCCGCATACCGCAACGAAACTCCCACGATCCAACTGCAACGTAACCTGACGTAAGGCATAGATCTGTTGTTTCTTGTAAGTGTAAGTTTTCTGAACCCGATCCAATTGAAGCATCTCTTAGTCCTGACGTAAGGTTTCAGCTGGATCTTGCCCTGCCGCCATGAAGGCTGGTAACCAACCCGCGACTGCCGCTAATACTGTCACACAGATTACTATGAGTAGTCCTAACCTCCAAGAAAAGATCTGCGCGAATGATAGCGGACTCGATTTGATGGCGGGGGAATTAATCTTCATGACACCCAATAACCCGATAAAACAACCGAGCATCGCCCCTAAAAGTCCAACGATGATCGATTTGAAGAGAAACAATTTAATAATCTGACCGGATCCAACCCCAACTGCACGCAAGATACCGATCTCCGGTCTCCGATTACGAACATTGATCAGTGACAGAAATGCAATCCAAATACCACCAGCGACAACTGAAGCAGAGATGACATTCGCGGCTAGAGTTCGATACCTGTTTCCCAGATGTTGCTGATGCATCTTTTCTTGTTTAAGGGTTTGTTCAGCTAATTTGGCCGCTTCCATCCGCATGTTTGCTCGAGCTTGCGCCTTGGTGAACTTTTCAACCACCTGAGTATCAGGTAAATACGCCGCAATTTCCTGAGTGACTTTGGGTAAATCCGCCATCGCACATCGGCACTCAATCGCCCATATAGCGTTGATCAGCCCCTCCTTTTTTAGCATCTGCTGTGCGGTTGTCAAGTGGATCCAGATTGTAACGTCATCTTTGTTCCCGCGCGGATCATGTACCTGTGAGACGGTGAATTTCTCGCTCTTCAGAGTAACCTTATCACCAACTTCGAGGCTCTCGACTATGGCAATTTCACTACCGAGTACCATTTGTCCCAGCGGCACTTTCTGCGCAATCGGTTTTTGAGGTTGCCGATGCATAATTGGCACCTGACCACGGATCCCAACTAGAAACACCATCCGGTTGTTGCGTTCAGGCCAACGGATTCGCTGTTCAACCGTCGGCAACAAATGGTTGATGGTCACAATTTCGCTCTCAGCTAACTTTGAGGCATACGATTCTGGCATAAACTTTGAAGCATAATTGTTGGAATAAAGTTCGCTCAGGTTTTGATCTTTCGGCAAAATCAAAATGTTAAACCCCAACCCTTTACTGATTTTACGCATCTGATCCTCAAGTTCTTCGTTACGTTTTTGAACAACTTGCCTTTGGTCCCATAGGATCTGCTTAGTCTGCATGTCATACACGACAAGTAATACAATGACGCTTGTACTACAAGCAACCGCAGTCATTACACCCAGCACCGCAAGCCCAAAATGAAACTTGCGGTGGCGTATCTCACCAAGGATGAGGTGCCAAGTATTGATCATATATGCACAAATAGCTAATTGTAATTAGGTGTCGCGACGGGATTTGATAACAAATGAGGCACCTACTACACCCAGCAAACTAACGATAACAACAACGCCGACAGGAATCAGGAATCCTATGTTCAGAGGTTGACTTTCGACCGCAGTCGTTTCGGCAGTGAGAGGTAAATTTAAAGATTGTTGCTCAGCTAGATTTTCAGAAAAATCTCTCGTTTCCACGCGGTCAGCCAATGCTGTCATGCTCATCAAGTCGGGTAGAGGTTGCGGCCGGATAGCAGTTCCTGTAATGATCTGACGCCAGTTTGCTGCGAACACCAGATCTGCCCCGGGATTTTGCTCTTTTACCTGACATGAACACGCTCCAGTCAAAAATTGACAGCTATCAGTGATAGTTTGAGTGTTGATTCCTTTACCGACGAGTGCAAAATAGGATCGGCCTTGGCCAAAAACAGGTATTGCTATCGGTTCGCTAAATTGATGAAGATCCGGCTCGCTGTTAATCAGCAACGAAGCAAAGATCTCCTCGGTAGGATCATCGTGCTTTATACGCAAGATAGAGAAAGCTAAACGCAACTCAACCTGTGTTTCCGGCTGAAAGGCTTCGTCACTCTCAATCATCTCACGGCTCGGTAGTCGCAATCTCTGTTGTAGAAGATCCAGGTTTTCTCGAAGACGACTTGCCGCCGCATCGTCTTTCGATTGGTCGCCGCTTTCAATCAGTACCCACACGGCCGACTCCCCTTCGCTGATTCGCTCAATAATTGTTTGTCTCGCAGGTGAATCAATCAAAGCTTCAACAGATTCTCTACTCAGAGTTCCCGTCCATGCCAGGCGGTTCGTTTTCACCCATTGAGGATAACGTACAACCATCAGGGGGTATTGATCTCTAGAGTATTCATTTGCCAGAAATTCCCTGGAATATTGAGGGTTTTTGTTTAGATCAAGCAGTTGAACTTCAATATTCGCTGGTCTTTCTAACTCTAAAGCGGATTGTTTCAGTCGGTCGACTAAACTGAGGTTTTCTGCCGATAATGGGCTATGATGCAATACCAACACCGAAAAAAGATCTGGACTCCACTTTTCCAACGCATATCGAAAGACAGGAATCTGACAGGTTATGGCTGAAGAGACATAAATTAGGAGGCAGGTTATTATGCTTGCCGAATATATTACGACACGACTTTCAAAATTCCTTCGCATCATTTCAAATCAAGCTAAGTTTTGATATTGTGATTTCTGCACTGTTTACCCGCTTTCAAAGTATACAGCAAGAACTGATAAATGTGAATATCTTCTAGTACTTTGAACACTATAGAAACAGGTTTCAAAGATCTCCTTTTGCCACTGTTTAAACCATTTGTAACCTTTCTGTATTCAGTTGCAATTCCAGTAATTATAGCTAACCCATATAAAAAGTCATATCTTAGATAGACTGAAATAAGGTGTCAACATCAGATCTCAATTTCCTACGAATAGCTTTAAGTTGAGCCCAGGTGTGCTCAATAGGATTAAGGTCAGGTGAGTATG
>Ga0310342_100002196_pt1 | contig 12468 bp, 5 predicted proteins | sample S15DNA20500_MG_FD_206155 | JGI IMG/M metagenome (GOLD analysis project Ga0310342, IMG submission 206155) | Marine microbial communities from station ALOHA, North Pacific Subtropical Gyre - S1503-DNA-20-500_MG | ecosystem: Environmental > Aquatic > Marine > Oceanic | place: Pacific Ocean: North... | reverse complement strand
ATTCCGACCTGGAGGATCTCCTGCTCCGTCCGCTCTCGGCCAAGCTGCTTCCACCGACCCTGCCCGAAAGGGAAGGATGGGTCGACCGTGAACTTCTCTATGGCATCCAGGGCCGCAGCAGGAAGTTGTTGATCGAGATGGCCAAAAATTATGGATTCAAGGACATCCCCACTCCCTCCACAGGGTGTGCGCTCACCGAACCGGAATTCGGCCGCAAGGTCCATGACCTGATCCAGATCCAGGTCGACGACAAGCCCTGGGATTACCAGCTCCTGACAACCGGCCGCCATTTCCGCTTCGATGATGCCACCAAGGTCATCCTGGGGCGTGACCAGGACGAAAACCGCCAGCTCCACTACCTGCATGCGCTGGAAGGGTCAAGCAGCCGGGTGCTGCTCGATCCGGAGAACTTCAAGGGACCAACTGGCTTGGTCACCGGGCCGTCCAGCGACGAAGCGGTCCGTTTCGCGGGAGGGTTGATCCTGCGTTACAGCTCCCCTCGCCACGAGGGCCCTTACCGTGTCCAGGTCACCGAGGACGAGCAGGCCCGGCTGATCGAGGTCCAGATCGGAGAGCGCGTGGAACAGGCCCAGACTATTTCCATGCAGTACACTCCGCCGCCTCGCTCGGGAAAGCCAGGCCGATGATCAATACTCTCTTTCTCCCTGAATTACGGGACATGATTGCCACCGGGAAGAAAGAAGAGATGCGCGAATTCTGCGCCGCACTCCACCCGGTCCGCACCGCGGAGTTCATGGAGGGTTTGAGTTCCAGCGAAACCTGGCAGGTTCTGCGATGTGCTGACAATGAACAGCAGCAGGAAATCTTCCGGCATTTTGACGGGGACAAGCAGATTTCCATCCTGGAACAGGAAGATCGCCAGGAAGTGGCCGGGTTGATTACCAAGCTGGCCCATGACGAACGTGTCGACCTGCTGGGGGAGATCGACGAGGAGATTGGTGCCGAACTCCTCGAACTGTTGCCCGCTGAGGAACGCAGGGACATCCTCCGGCTCAAGGCATTTCCGGAAGAGACAGCCGGCGCGGTGATGACCACCGACATCGCCAAGCTCGACGAGTCCCTTACCGTGGGTGAGGCGCTGCAGGAACTTGGGCGACAGGCCGAGGACCTGGAGACGATCTATTACCTCTACGTGGTCGACAAGACGGACCACTTGCGAGGTGTTGTCTCGGCACGGCAACTGGTCTCTGCCATGGTCCATCCGGAGACCACCCTGGCGACGCTGATGGAAACGGATATCATCGTGGTCGATTCCATGGAAGACCAGGAATCGGTCGCCCAGACGGTCGCGCGCTTTGACCTGCTTGCGATCCCTGTGGTCGACCCGGAACGTCGGCTTCTGGGGATCATCACGCACGATGATGTCATCGACGTGATGCGGGAAGAAGCGACCGAGGATGTCCAGCGCATCGCGGCAGTCAACCCCCTGAACCAGAGTTACCTGAGGACCAACCTGCTGACGCTGAGCTGGAAACGGGGAGTCTGGTTGACGATCCTGTTCTTCGCTGCCCTGCTGACCGCCTTCGCCCTGGACGGTTACAGGGATATATTTGGAAGGGTCGACGCTGCCTGGCTGGTCCTGTTCATCCCGCTGGTGATTTCCAGTGGCGGAAATTCGGGCAGCCAGTCGTCCACCCTGGTGATCTCCGGCCTGGCCACCAAGGATATTGTCATCTCTGACTGGTGGCGCATCTTCCGGCGCGAGCTGGCCATGGGACTTCTGCTGGGCAGCCTGCTGGGGATCTTTGGTTACATCTGCGCGGTCATTCTTGCTCCCTCTCCCATGGCGGCGCTGATCATACCGATCACGCTGCTGCTGGTGATGGTCTGCGGAACCACCTGTGGATCCCTGCTGCCACTGCTTTTCCAGCGTCTGGGACTTGACCCCGCCATGATGAGCAACCCATTCGTTGCCGGGATTGTGGATATTCTCGGGATCATTATCTACATGAACGTCGCCAGGGCATTGATCTAACCCGACAGCAACTGTCGGTAATGGGTAGCCAGGGCCTCGGCAGCCCGTGGGATGCTGAAGGACAACCCGGCACGGGCCCGACCTCCCCGGCCCAGTTGTTGTTGCAATTCCCCATCGCCCAGCAGGCGGTTTATTGCATCAGCCAGTTGACGGCTGTCATCCAGGCCCACCAGCAGGGCACCATCCATTTCCCCCGGAAAGATCTCGCCTGTCCCTCCCACGTCGGTAGCGACCACGGGGATCCCGCAGGCGGCCGCTTCCAGCAACACGCGGCCCAGCGGTTCCTGTCGGGCCGCGTGCAGGAGCATGCTGAACTGGGGAAGCAGATGACTGACATCCTCGCGGTACCCAAGCCAGTGAACACGGCCGGCCAGCGGGGGACTGCCGGCCTGCTGGCGCAGCTCCTCTTCGTAAAGGACCGCTTCCTGCTTGAGCGACCATCGATCCCCGATGATCACGAGATGCGGATCCGGATCGGAGGCGAAGACCGTGGAAACCGCATCGAGCATCTGTCGCCAGCCCTTGCGCTGGACAAGCTGGCCGACCGCTCCAAGCAGCGGCGCGTCGGCCGGGATATCCAGCTCGTCCGCCAGGCTGCCGTCGGAGGCAGCTGGCACGAAACGCTCCAGGTCGACACCGTTGTAGACCGTAAACAGGCGACTGGCCGGCAGTTCCCTGTCGATGAACCATTGCCGGGTGGCATCCGAGACGGCCAGCACGCGGTCCAGGCTGGCAATATCACGGACCGCCGTGCGACTCAGGTTGAGCATGTCCCTGAGATGCCCCATCGCGGGACAGTCCAGCAGTGCCTGACAACGCCCGACCAGGCGGGACATGGAGAGGCTGTTTGCATGTAATAGATCCGGCCGCCCCTGGATGACAAGCTGACTTAGTGATTCTTCCAGCTCGAGCGGGGAACGGCGTCCCCCATCCGGCCCGCGGACATCCCAGCAAAGATGCTCGATCCCCAGCTCCCCAAGAGCCGTGACCAGCGGACCGCTGGCAGGGGCAGCCACGGTCAGTTGAAATTCGCTGGCAAGCCGGGGAAGAACGGCAAGCAGGGAATTCTCACCACCACTTCGTGTGGCAAATTCGCAGAGGACCAGGATCTGTTTCACACTGCCCGCTCCCGGCTGTTTCACTCCATCAGCCCGTAGTCGACAAGCGTGCCGCGGAGTGACTCCAGCTGGCCTTCATCCAGCCGCGTCATTGGCAACCGCAACTCTCCGCTGTCCTTGTCAAGCATCTGCATGGCCGCCTTGATCGGAATCGGGTTGGTTGCCAGACCAAGCATATCACGACAAAGTGGAAAGAGCTTGCGGTGCCAGTCCTGTGCCTCGTCGACCCGTCCATCCAGGTAGCTGTTGGTCATATGGATCATATCCTCGGGAATCACATTTCCAACCACCGAGATCACTCCCTCTCCCCCGATCGATAGCAAGGGAAGTGTGAGGCTGTCATCCCCGCTTAAAACCGTCAGCTCACTTCCAGTAATGATCTCGGAAGCCTGGTCGATCGACCCGGTCGCTTCCTTGACCATGGTGATATTCTCGAGCTCCCCCAGCCGGTTGATCGTCTCCGGCTCGATATTGGCACCCGTGCGGCCAGGGATGTTGTAAATGCAGATGGGAAGCCCCACCTGTTCGGCAACAGCCTTGTAATGCTCGTAGAAACCGGTCTGGGTCGGCTTGTTGTAATACGGAGCAACCATCAACAGCGCGTCGGCATTTTCTTTTTCTGCCCAGCGGGAGAGTCGCAGGGCCTCGGCCGTGCTGTTGGAACCGGTTCCCGGCATGACCTTGATCCGGCCGTCGGCAACCTCCACGACCTTGCTGATCACCGCCTCGTGTTCCTCGTGCGAAAGCGTGGGAGACTCACCCGTGGTGCCGGTCGGACAAAGGCAGGTTGTCCCGGCTGCAACCTGGAACTCGACTTGCTCGCGCAAGCGTTCCATGTCCACTTCGCCATCACGAAACGGAGTGACAATGGCCACCGAGAGACCGGCGAATTGAGATCCTTTTCGCATCGTTCAAGGCCAGCGGGTTCGATACAGATCCAATACCCCGAAAGGGGAAAACAAGCTCCACATGCTCCTATTACAGCCTAGTCCGTCAAAGAAGAGACGTACAGGGCCAGCTCACCGGCTGCGAGATGATCTACTCCCCAGGCTCGCCGGCGAAGTCATAGGTGTCGTCGAGCACCTTTTCCAGGTCACCGATCTGGGCGCCCATGGTGACTGCCTGTCGCCAGTATGTCCTGGCCTTTTCCCGGTCCATTTCGTTGGAGCCCTTACAAGTGGCCAGGAATGTTCCCACGGCCATCACCGAACCGGACCGCTGCATGTCAAACTTGGTCTGGGCAATTCCCAGCACCAGCCCCTTGCTCATCTCCTTGCGAGGAAACCGCTTCAAGACCCCCGCCAGCTTGATCGTCAACTGGTCGTCGGTGACCTCCACCACAGCAGCAATTGTGCTCTTGCCAATCTTCAACTCGCTTCCCGCCTGCATCTCGGACAGGGATTGGTTCAGCAAGCGGTCAAAGGACTTGGTGTACTGGACAAGAAGATCCAGTCGCAGGTACATCGCTTCAAATTCCGGCGTGCGAGCCAGTTCCGAAGCGATCTTCATCTGCATGTCGGCGACCATGAAATTTCGTTCCGAGAGGGCAATGCGAACCATCTTGAAAGCGGCTGCCAGGCGGACCTTCTCCGGGGCCGTGAGGGGCTTCAACTCCGGATCCGGGGTCGGTGCCGGGGGTGGGGGTGGGGTGGGCGTCGGTTCCGGGGGTGGGGTGGGCGTCGGTGCCGGGGGTGGGGTGGGCGTGGGAACCGGATCGGGAGTGGGGGCCGGAATCGGTACCGGGGTCGGTGCTGGAGTGGGCCTTGGCATTGTTGGAGGTGGATCAACAGGGCGAGGCATCGGACGCGGGACAGGCCGTGGCGAGGATCCGGTATTTCCCTTGGCCGGTTTGTCTTTCCCTATCGACACCTTGCTGGCAGGCCGCTTCCCATTCGTCTTGGCGACCGGGCCGGCCTTGTTGCCCATCAGGATATAGATGATCGATAACGCGCCGATCAGGACGACCGACCCGGCAATCACGATGACCAGGTTGCGGTGGTTCTCGGAACGTGACGCAGCCATCACCTCGGCGGTGGAGCCCTCATCCAGCTTCGTCGGCAGTTTCTCCGGAGGCGGGGAAGAAGGAGTACTTTGGACCACCTCTGCAACCGGGAGTGGAGAGGTCTCCGCGGCCAGGTGCGAGGGAGAAGGAGTGCTTTGGACCACCTCTGCAACCGGGAGTGGAGAGGTCTCCGCGGCCAGGTGCGAGGGAGCGAAGGGGTCCTCCTCCACCATGGCAACGGCCGCCTGCTCTGTGGGAACCGGTTCCTCGGGCTGCGGTTCGGGATTCTCCAGGGGGACCGGCATCAGGGAGGATCCATCGATCGAGTCGATCTCGGCGCCCGACAACGCCAGGTCCTTGTGAGGGACGGCGCCATCGACCAGCAGCTGGTCGTAGGCAGCACGCTTGTCAGGATCGGTCAGGCAGGCCCTGGCGTCGGCCAGTTGGTCGAGCAGCTCGGTCCAGATCGCCGCATGAGGGCCAGGACGATTGGCCCGCACCCGGGCCATGGCCCCGTCTGCCATGGCCTCGATCGCCGAGGTATCTGTCTCACCGGAGGCCACACGAATCATCTCGTAATACGACGGCACGGTCCCGTGATAGCTGATTTCCAGCCATTCTTCGTAGGGGTTAAAACTGCTCATAAAACGAGAATCCTCGCCAAAACCCACTTTCCCGGCGGATACCAGTGACGCCGCTACACGTGTGCCCTCATTGTCATCGTACGTCAGAGGTTGCCTGGATGACAAGCGATGTTATGTTTCCCGGCAATTCTCGATTCCCCGGCTGAACAAACAGGTCGATTTTACTGGTTAAGAAGGAACCTCACTCCCAGACTTGTCGTCCAAGACGTCAGGGTGATAATAACAACGAGTGGCTATTCCATGATTCAACTCCTGCGGAAACAAAAAATGAAACGCTTTTCGATTTTTTCTGGCGTGATCTTCCTCTTCCTGCTTGCCGGTTGGACATTCCACCAGGATCGGCTGGCGGTCGCCGACATTGCCGACGACCGGGCCAGCGCCCAGACGGCCATGAAGAACGGGAATTTCAAAGATGCCTATGATCTTTTCCGCACGATCTGTCTCTCGGAGGAAGCGGATGGGAGGATGGTGGCGAGGGACTATGTCAACGCGGTCACCTGCCTCAACCAGCTTGGTCGACTAACGGAGTTTGATGACCTCTCCGAGCAGACGGTGGCGGCTCATGACGATGACTGGCTGGTACTAAGACATGTCGCGGACCAGATGCTGATGGTGCAGCACTGGGGATTCCGTGTGGCCGGCGAGTTCCAGCGAGGCCAGCGACGTGGGGGAGGGATGGTTGTCAACAGCATGGAACGCGACCGGCTTCGTGCCCTGCAGCTTTACGTGCAGGCACTGCCCCTGGTCGCCGCCGAACAGAACAAGCAGGATGCTGCCAGTTTCTACCTGGGACTTTCCTCGGCCCTGCTCAACGGCCGCGGCTACCAGGAATCCTGGCGACTCCAGTACCTGAGCGATATTGCCGAGTTGCCTGACTACAGCGATGGATATCCCCAGTACCGGGCTGGACTGGGAGCCCCGGTCGATGAAGAAGGAAACCCGGTCTACCACCAGCGGGTGCGGCAATGGCAGCAGGCCGAGACCGATGGCCAGCGCTGGCGCTGGGCCCTGGACCAGGTTGTCGAGAACAATCCCGGCCAGCGGCATGCCATGCTCTGGCAGTTTGCCCAGTTCTGCCAGCAGCAGTTTGGTGTCCAGACCATGCAGGAATCAGCCGGGCCCTTTCGCGGCGGGATGGGCATGGAAATGGGAGGGAGTAGAACTGATGCGCCCCGTGAAAGTGGCGCCTACCAGCTTCATACCCTGACGGAGACCGAGACCATTGCCCGCCTGGCCTCGGGGATCAAGCGATTCGAGTTGCCCGACGAGTTCAACCACATCCGGATTTACAAGCAGCTCGCCGGATCCCAGCAAGGATCCTACCGCCGCAGCGCTGCCGACCAGCTCGGTTCCATCCTGGAAAACCGCCGCCAGTTTTCACGCGCCGCCGCCCACTGGCGCGAGGTCATCAAGGAATATCGCCCTGCTTCGGATGATTACGCCCATCACCAACTCCAGCAGATTGTCGGCGACTGGGGAGCGATTGAAACGGTCCAGTCACAGGCTGCAGGCCAGGCAGTCGAGTTCGGATTCCGTTTCCGTAATGCCAGGAAAGTCAGTTTCACAGCCCACCAGGTTCACGTCGACAAGTTGCTTGGCGATGTCAAGCAGTACCTGCTCTCCCATCCCAGTCAATTCGACTGGCAGAAGATCCAGGTCCAGAATCTTGGCTGGAAAATGATCCAGAATAATCAGCCACAGTACATCGGTGAGCAGGTGGCACAGTGGTCTGTCGACCTGGAACCGCGCCAGAACCACTTCGACCGCCGCGTGATGATCGAGACGCCACTGGACGAGGGGGGAGCCTACCTGATCACCTCCAAAACCGGATCGGGCAACGAGACGAAGGTGGTTCTCTGGGTCGACAACACGTCGATCGTGCGCAAGCAGTTGTCCGGCGGAAGCTACTACTTCTTTGCCGATGCGCGGACCGGCGACCCGGTGGCAGGACTGGATGTCGAGTTCTTTGGCTACCGGCAGGAACGGAAAAAAAACATCTTCGAGCTCAAGACGAGTCTCTTCAAGGAAAAAACGGATGACCATGGGCAGGTCTTTCCCAATGCCCAGCAATTGTCAGAAAACTACAATTGGCTGGTTGTCGCCCGCAACGACAAGGGGCGACTGGCCCACCTGGGGTTCAGCGGGGTCTGGTCCGGACGTTCCCACGACGAGCAATACAACCTGACCCGTATTTTCTGCATCACCGACCGGCCGGTCTACCGGCCCGAGCAAAAGGTCCAGTTCAAGGCCTGGCTCCGCAAGGCACAGTATGACAAGGAGGATGTCTCGCAGTTTGCCGGCAAGTCCGTGGAGGTCGAGATATTCAATCCCAAGAACGAGAAGGTTTACCAGCAGCAGCTCACCGCGGATGAATATGGCGGCGTGTCAGGAGAACTGGAATTACCGGGCGATGCCACGCTGGGAATGTACCAGGTCAGTTTTCATGCCCGGGGTATCCGTGGCGGGAGCAGTTTCCGCGTCGAGGAGTACAAGAAACCCGAGTTTGAAGTCACGATCGATGCTCCCACCGAGCCGGTGATGCTTGGGGAGGTTGTCACGGCGCAGGTGAATGCCCGCTACTACTTCGGTTCCCCGGTGACCGAGGCGACGGTCAAGATCAAGGTCCTGCGGACACGTCACGAGCAGAACTGGTTTCCGATCGCGCCCTGGGACTGGTGCTTCGGCAACGGCTACTGGTGGTTCTCCTACGACTACCCCTGGTACCCCGGCTACCAGAACTGGGTGGGCTGCATGCGTCCCTCTCCCTGGTGGTGGCCGATGCAGCAGGATCCACCCGAGGTGGTGATGGAACTGGAAACTGACATCCTTCCGGACGGGACCGTCAGCGTCGAGATCGACACCGCGCTGGCCCAGGCACTGCATGGGAACTCGGACCACAAGTACGAGATCACGGCGGAAGTCCGGGACCAGTCACGGCGGACGATCGTCGGCCAGAGCAGCATCCTGGTTGCCCAGCAGCCGTTCAAGGTCTTCAGCTGGGTCGACCGCGGTTACTACCAGGTGGGGCAGACGATCGAGGCACATTTCCAGGCACAGACACTCGACCAGAAGCCGGTCCAGGGCGAGGGTGTGCTGAAGCTGCTGCGGATCAGTTATGACCGCCGCAGTGAGCCGGTGGAGACAGTCATCCGCAAGTGGGATCTGGAAACCGGCGCCGACGGGGAAGCAGAACAGCAGATCGCCGCCTCGGCACCAGGGCAGTACCGGCTCTCGCTGGAACTGACCGACAGCGAGGGACATACGATCGAGGGAGGGTATATCTTCACGATTGTCGGGGAGGGTTTTGACGGCCGCAAGTTCCGTTTCAATGACCTGGAACTGATCCCCGACAAGCAAGAGTACCAACCTGGTGAGACGGTGAACCTGCAAATCAACACCAACCGGCCGGACAGTACCGTGCTTTTGTTCGTGAGGCCGGCCAATGGTGTCTATCTTAAGCCCCTTGTCGTGCAGATGAACGGCAAGAGCACGATCGAGAAGATCACCATCAGCAAGAAAGATATGCCCAATTTCTTTGTCGAAGCGGTCACGGTCAGTAACGGCCAGGTCCACCAGCAGGCCAAGGAGATTATTGTCCCGCCCGAGAAACGGGTCCTGAACCTCGAGGTCATCCCCAGCGCTGCGGAGTACAAGCCAGGTGAGGAAGCAACCGTGCGCGTTCGCATGACCGACATCCACGGGGAGAATTTCGTCGGCTCCACGGTGATCTCGGTCTATGACAAGTCCGTGGAATATATTTCCGGGGGAAGTAATGTGCCGGATATCAAGGAGTTTTTCTGGAAATGGCGGCGGAACCATCATCCCTCCCATGAAACCAACCTTGTCCATAACGAACAGGTGATCTCTTCCGATGACCTGATGATGATGCCGATCGGGATTTTCGGCGCCACGGTGGCCGAGGACATGGATCTGCTTTCACGAGATCGCGACGGCCGCATCCAGACAGCAGCGCGTTTCAAAAGCGGCATGGGTGGCGGAATGGGCGGCGGCATGGGTGGAAACCGTGCATTCGCCGGTGGAGCCCCGGGGGGCGTTGAAATGATGATGGATTCCGCCATGGAAGAAGGGGCCGAGATGGAAATGGGAGGTGGAATGGGAGGCATGATAGAGGCCAACACGGTGGCGGCATCCGGTTCGCTGCCGGGACTTGCCGAAGCGACCGTCCGCACGAACTTTGCCGATACCGCGTTCTGGGCCGGAGCAATTACCACCGACGCCACGGGGATCGCCGAAGTCACCTTCCCGATGCCGGAAAACCTGACGACCTGGAAAATCAATGCCTGGGGGATGGGCCATGGTACCAACGTGGGCGAGGGCCATGCCGAGGTGGTAACTCGCAAGAACGTGATCCTCCGCCTGCAGGCACCCCGTTTCTTTACCCAAAAGGACGAGGTCGTACTTTCGGCCAACGTGCACAACTACCTGGCAACGGACAAGGACGTGCGCGTTTCGCTGGAACTCGATGGCGACCAGCTGCTCTCGCTCGATCCGCTCACCGTCACGGTCCGTGTCCCTGCGGACGGCGAAAGCCGCGTTGACTGGCGGGTCAAGGTCGAACGCGAGGGAATGGCCACGGTACGCATGCTGGCGCTGACCGACGAGGAATCGGATGCCATGGAGATGACTTTCCCCTGCCACGTGCACGGGATTCTCAAAACGGAATCCTGGGCCGGCACGATCCGGCCGGATGGACAGCAGGCAAGCGTCTCGATCAACGTCCCCCAGGAGCGGCAGATCGAACAGTCGATGCTGGAGATCCGCTACTCCCCCAGCCTGGCGGCGGCAATGGTCGACGCCCTGCCGTACCTGGCCGAGTATCCCTACGGCTGCACCGAGCAGACCCTGAACCGCTTCCTCCCCTCGGTCATCACCCAGAAGATCCTGCTGGAGATGAACCTCAACCTGGCCCAGATCCAGCAGAAACGCACGAATCTCAATGCCCAGGAGATCGGCGATGACCGGGAAAGGGCAGCCGGGTGGAAACGCTTTGACCGCAATCCCGTCTTTGACGAGGACGAGCTGGACCGGATGGTCCGCGAGGGAATGAAGCGATTGACCAGCATGCAGAACCGTGACGGGGGCTGGGGCTGGTTTAGCGGTCCCCGCCAGCACAGCTATCCCCACACCACCTGCGTGGTCGTCCACGGGATGCAGATTGCCCGCCAGAATGATGTTGCCGTCGCGCCGGACGTGCTTGACCGCGGCCTGGCCTGGCTGAACAAGTACCAGGCAGAGGAAATCCAGAAGCTCAAAAACGCGCCGGCAGAGAAAAAGCCCTGGAAAAGACAGGCCGGCAACCTGGACGCGATGGTCTACATGGTGCTGGTCGATGCCGGCCAGGACAACACCGAGATGCGAGACTTCCTCTACCGCGACCGCATCCAGCTTGCCGTCTACAGCAAGGCGATGTTCGCCCTGGCACTGGAGACACAGGGTCAGCAGGAGATGCTCGACATGCTGGTGCAGAATATCGAGCAATTCCTGATCCAGGACGTCGAGAATGAAACGGCTTACCTGAAATTACCGGAGGGGAGTTACTGGTGGTACTGGTACGGCAGCGAGATCGAGGCCAACGCCTATTACCTGAAGCTGCTGGCGCGGGTCAAACCCCAGAGCGTGCAGGCATCCCGGCTGGTCAAGTACCTGCTCAATAACCGCAAGCATGCCACCTACTGGAAATCGACCCGTGACACGGCGATCTGCGTGGAAGCATTCGGAGAATACCTCAACGCGACCGGCGAGACACGGCCCAACATGGTGGTCGAGGTCTGGCTCGATGGTGAGAAGAAGCAGGAAGTGGCGATCAACGAGGACAACCTGTTCAGCTTTAACAACAAGTTCGTGCTCTCCGGCGAGGAACTTGCCAGTGGTGCCCACGAGGTCGAGCTCAGGCGGCGCGGTGAGGGGCCGGTCTACTTCAACACCTACCTGACCAACTTCACCCTCGAGGACCACATCACGGCAGCCGGGCTGGAGGTGAAGGTCGACCGCAAGTATTACAAGCTGGTCCCGGTGGACCAGGAGATCCCGGTTCCGGGTAGCCGGGGGCAGGCAGCCAGCCAGAAGGTCGAGAAATACGAACGGGTCCCGATCGAGAACCTGGGACTGGTCACCAGCGGTGACCTGGTGGAGATCGAGCTGGAGATCGAGAGCAAGAATGACTACGAGTACGTGCTGTTCGAGGATCGCAAGGCGGCCGGGTTTGAGCCGGTCGACGTCCGTAGCGGCTACGACCGTTCCGGCCTCGGAGCCTACCGCGAGATGCGTGACGACCGGGTCTCCTTCTTCCTGCGGCAACTGCCACGGGGACGGCACAGCGTCTCCTACCGGGTCCGCGCCGAGATCCCTGGCAAGTTCAGTGCCCTGCCAACCATCGCTTATGCAATGTACGCTCCGGAACTGAAGGGGAACTCCGACGAGATCAAGATCCGCATTGCAGACCAGGAGTAGTGGTCAGGGCGTTGGCAGGACGCCCCGGACCCGCAGCCAGTCAGCGCAGCGGGCAGGCCAGGCCGAGGTGCCGGGAATATTGCGGGCCAGGCCCACCCCGTGACGGCCCTTTTCAAACACATGCAGCTCCGCAGGAACGCCGGCTTTTTTCATTGCCAGATAAAAGTACAGGCTGTTCTGAGGCGGCACGCCCGTGTCCTCGGTGGTATGCCAGAGAAAGGCGGGCGGTGTCTTGTC
>Ga0310342_100002195_pt1 | contig 12470 bp, 22 predicted proteins | sample S15DNA20500_MG_FD_206155 | JGI IMG/M metagenome (GOLD analysis project Ga0310342, IMG submission 206155) | Marine microbial communities from station ALOHA, North Pacific Subtropical Gyre - S1503-DNA-20-500_MG | ecosystem: Environmental > Aquatic > Marine > Oceanic | place: Pacific Ocean: North... | reverse complement strand
TAACTTGATCCAATGATCAATATATTCACTATGCTGTAACTTTCCTTTTACTTGAGTATGAGCACACAAAAAAGCTGATGCCATTTCCGCGATCAATTCTTCTCTAGCATATTCTGGGGATCCAAATTTCCCATTAGCCTCTCGATCTAATCTACTTTTATGCATGGTGCTATGGCCATATTCATGAAAAGCGGTAGAGTACTTACCGCTCATAGTTTTAAAATTTTCGGGTAGAGTTACCTTATCGGACATTCGATTATAAAACGCTTGATCACCAAAATAAGTAGTTGTTACTTCCTTGCTCATTTGATCAATTATCTTTTCGGCCTGTTCGTTAGTTTCACCTTGTGGCGTTTGCACTATTTCGGGAAGCTCAATATCTGTTTGATCGATATTAAACACTGCTTGACATCCCCATCCTTTAAACTCTTTTTCGCCGGTTTCTTTGTCTTTTCCTACTAAAGGCTTAGTAATATAAGTAGCCTTGGATCCTTTTTCCCATGAATTATTATTTTTAATGAGCGCCGGTGCGGTAACCCACAAATTAGTTTTGTAGCCTTTTCTCATTCTCTCCATTAAAAGAATAAGAACATTACCTCCATTGTACTCTCGATCTTCAAAATAGTTTTTTGGCAATCCGCCTGAAAGCCATTCTTTTTTCCATACTGATAATTCGCCATTTTCAAGATCCGCCAGTACAGTATCAACTACGTTTTGCTCTAACTTTTCGAAAGTCATTTTAGGTGCTTTTGTCATTTTTATTACCTCTAATAAATTTGTTGAGATCCAATTTTACATGGTAAATAGTGGGATTTCAACAGTAATATCAAACAGGGGAAGAATAATTATGGAAGGATATACAACTTTTTATCCCGGAATCGACCAGGTCGATATACCTGGAATACTCCAGGTGTCCTAACCCCGCTACCTAACAGGCCTGGGCGCACAAGATTTAATAACCCGAATCCCCGAATCCCCGGAACCCGAACCCGAATCCCCGGAACCCGGAACCCGGAACCCGAACCCGAACCCGAACCACCGGACAAAAAAAACCCGAACCAGGAAGAGGTATTTTCCCGGTTCAGGTGAAGATCCCGAATTGGGATCTTTACGCGACGTTGCGACTTACCTGTTAAAGTAAGACCAACAATTTGCAGCGCCGCGATTAGTGTTTGTGGTAACTAATGTTTTTTATCTTAGGATTCCAGCAAGCGCGACAATCACGACAATGTCCATCTTGAAATTCCGCGATACATTGTTGACCATGCGGATCTTTATTTTTATGAACGGTGCTAGTGTTCTTGAATCCCTTTAATGGTTTGCCGTCGATCATTGCACCCGATGGACGGATGATCAAATTTTTCGGTACTCTATGATTTTTCTTAAATTCTAAAACGATTCCTTTTTCTTTTGTTGGTAACCAATGCATAATGTCTGGCGTTAACCTTGCGACCCTGGCAATAGCGATCAACCACTCGACACTATACAGATCACCACTATCGAACCATCGATGAAATGGAACATTCGTTTTTTTGAAAAAGTGATATATCTGGTACACGATACCCTCGCACCACAGATCCATATTTTCGTTAACCATTGTTTCGGTTTTAACCCAATTTTTCATATATCCCTGTGCGACATTTGGCCGAAAATTCTCGGCTCTCGCCGCATAACATTCGGCGCAAACACTACCGGGAACCAATTTTAAAGCGCTACCAACGCCGCATTTTTCGGTACTGGTAGGAAATGCCGATCCAGGCATTTTTTTGTTCTTGATCGTTAACTTGCCGGATATTTCTTGCGCTCTTTTCAGTGTGCAAATAGTGCAATTAGTCATTTTCGATTACCTCTAATCAATTGTTGAAATATCATTTTACATGGGATATTATGGGAATACAACAATTAATCGAGGAAAAAACAATGTTTTCAGTAGATGAACATAAATCGGGATTACTTAACGCGATAGAGTCGTGGGTTGAAAATGCGCAGTATGCGAGAAAAGAAGAGGGAAACGATTCCCCCATTACTGTATTAGATATCAAAAACGCTTTTGACATTCACGATCTAGAAGATAGATGTGGGCATTATAGAGAGTTTTTAGAAAATTATATTTGGGCATTCCAGGATGATGATTCAAAATCATACGATCAGGATATTTTTATATCCCTGTTAGAAAATCTCACTTTCAATGATGTCACCGATATTTCTGGTGTGGTATCAGTTGATGATTTTATTTATGAAGAATTAAGTTTTCAAAGTGACTCAATAGAAAAAAATTATCTTAATGAACGCGAATTTTTAGACGGTGAAGATCTGAAAGAATTCGATCAGAAATTCGATAGATCTTCAAAAATTCACAATCTAATTGAAAAGATCGCATGTGCGGTTCTGGATAACGATCTGGCATCGGTGCAGATTTTCAAAAATAAACTTACTCAATTACTATAAATGTGATATTCTGAAAATCTCATGATCTCCTCTGTTCATGTTTTTTCCCCGGCATCGCGCCGGGGACTTTTTTATCCTGGACCAGGAACTCTACCAACCCGGCATAATCATCACCTGCCCAGGCACACGGAACCACCAACCCAAACCCCGAACCCGAATCATCAGCCCCCGAATCCCGACCCGAAATCCCCGAACCCGAATCATCAGTCCCCGAACCCGAACCCGAATCCCCGACCGGGAACCCCGAATCCTGAACCCCGGTCCCCGAACCCGGTCCCCGAATCCCGACCCGAAGACCCTGGTCCAGTAACTCCCGACCATGAACCCCGTCAAACAAATATAGGGTAGGGGCTAAGAGGGTCTTAACAAGGAAGAAAGAGACTCCATTTGATTGAGAATGTGCGAAATGCCAAGCGATTTGATGGGATGAGATAGAAACTCTGTGATTTTTTGTAACTTTTAGTTCTAACCAGAACGGTTTTCCATCAGCACAGATATATACGTCAGGGATACCTCCTCCAAAACGGTTTTCAATCCTCGATATGTGCCACTTTTTCGGTAGGGATTTCTTCAAGTTGTTCCAAAACAGGCTCTCCGGCTTCTGACTCATTGATTACCTCGTATTCGCCATCAAAGGCAGTTGGGTGATTAGTCCTCAGTTCTTCCAGCCGCTTCTCTATCTCATCTCGAGACATGTTTTCGATTGCGTGATAGTGGTTAGTTTCTCTTCGGTCAATTGTCAATCCACCCAGGGACGATCTGATTTTCTCAGCGTTAACCGCAGCAGAGAATTGATCTTTTTCCTCAGCATTCAGGGACAAATCCCGGAACCTTTTCAATTGTCCCATCAAGGTAACGCCATATTTCTTCTCCCGGTCTTCTCGAAGTTCTTTAATATATTCTGCCAGGTGTGGGAAATCTTCCGCATTCAGTAGGGCATATGCCCTGTTACGTGCCTTGCCGTCTTTATCGGAGTACCCTGCAAGTCGAGCACACTCGGCATTTGAGTGGGTTCCATCTACATAGTGTGCGGCGAACTCTTTCTGGCGATTGGTCAGCTTCCTACCATAAGTTTCTTCTATTTCTTCAGACACTCTATCCACTCTTTTTTTAAAGTAATCGGATTTAGTTTTCTTCATTTTTGTCTCACTATATAGGGTTTTCAGGTTTAAAACGGAAAATATTTTTTAGGGGGATCGCATGCGCCGGACAGAATTTGCTTTCGTACCTGGGACGGTGAACCATGTTTCGGGACGAGGCGGGACGAGGTATGGGACGGATGACAATGCTCTTTCACTATTATATTCAATCACTTATCTCACTTCCCAGTACTTTCGTCCCACTTTCTCACTTTTACACGTCCATTTTTCAAAAACAAAACCCTTTTTTGATCTGAGACCCCTATATAGGGACAAACTATATTAGTCCCATGGTTGTCGGATGTATCTATTTAGGATATACTAGCAAAAATTCTAGAAAGGAGAAAGATTTTGAAGCATTTAGTTCATATTGTTTTATCACCCAAGGAGCATGAAACGGTAACCGGGGCGATTCGTCGCACCTTATCTGACGATCCTCCTGTGGAGTGGCACAGGGATCTTGTTGAGGCGTTGGCTCTTTTGGAGCAGTCGTGTAGTGAAGAGGAGATTAAAGTAGGGGGTACGATATAATGGATTCTATTAAAAGAGCGTTAGCGCTTATGTCAACGGCAAGCAACAATGACCGGACGCTGATGGATATTTTCATTGGAAAGGATGAGGGTTTCAATGGAAGTTGCAAAGATCTTAACAGTGGTTTCAGGCGTGGTTTGTGGTTAGCGATGAATGAGCCAGATAACTTTAGGTTATGGAATGAAGGCTGGACTCAAGGAACTGGCTGGACTATTGAGACGATTGCCGAATGGTATGTTGAAGCGGTAGACAGGCAGATCAAGGAGGCGATATGAGTGAGGAGACATCGAAGGATTTAATTGCAGATGCTGCGAGGCGTCACATGGAGTGGGAAGAGGTATCGAAGAAGGACAGGCTCGCAATGTATGTACGGTTGACCAGGGAGGACGAGGAGCCGTGGGAGAGTTTATTCAGTAAGGATGAGAACCATGATTTCCAGGCGATGGAGCTTATGGTAGACATTGCGGAGTTCGACAGGCTGGAAGATTGGGTACGGCTCCGGGAATCGTTATTCATCAATCTCGAGGAATATTATTACTGGTGGGTCCAGGAGAGGTTCAACGAGAGTCGGGAAGAGGGGCGCCGATCATGAGTTTGACGATGGACTTCAAGCGATGGGAGTGGGGCGATCAGCCTCACCTCTATAAGTGGCAAGGCATGTTATATCATGATGGTGCCATGGTAAAAACCACTAGGATGCATTCTACCCGTTATGAAGCGAAGGTAGAGTTGAGAGATTTTTTGGGATTAGTAAGGTTGTGGGCGAATATAAAGGAGATATGATTGAAAGTAAAATCAATAAAACACTGGGAGACATACAGTTGGCTGAAGTATAAACATTATGCCCGACGGATACCGTCTATTAGTTTTTCATTTGGCTTGTTCATTGATAACGATTTAACGGGCGTGATTACCTATGGGATGCCAGCTTCTCCACCTTTATGTGAAGGCATTTGTGGCGAAGCATATCGGCATGATGTTTTAGAATTGAACCGACTTTGTTTAGAAAATAACAATAAAAATGAAGCCAGTTATCTGATAGCTCATTCGTTGAAATTATTGCCAACACCTAAAATTGTGGTTAGTTATGCGGATACTGCTAAAAACCATATAGGTTATGTTTATCAAGCCACCAATTTTATATACACAGGATTGAGTGCAAAACGAACTGATCCAGAAAATTGTTATTTAACCAATGTTCACAATCGGCATATGCCGTCTGGACAGCCGCAAGTTGAACGCCCAAGGAAACACCGATACGTTTATTTTTGTGGCGATAAACGACAAAAACGAGAATTACTTGATAGTTTAAATTACCCGATTGAACCGTATCCAAAAGGACAAACCCAGAGATATGATTCTGGGGATTGTGTGCCAACCCAACGACAAATGTTTTAAGGAGATATAGAGAAAGGTATGGCAAGGTTGCCGCTGAAGAAAAATAATAAACTGTGTATATACTAGGTTAAAGCATAGGAGAAATGAGAAATGAGAAACAGGACAGGGATTATTAAAAGGGTGGTGGAGTCCACCTGGGCAGCTTGCTGCTACGAGGAAAACAGCAGCAACTGCTATCACGCTGCGCGGAACGCCTGTCTGCGGGTGTTGCGAAGGGAGTTGGGTGTATCCAGACACGGACATGCCCCGGAAGAAATGTTCCTGGCTTCATGTGCGTTCGCGCATGATTTACAGGGCGGCTTCGGTTGGAAATCGGTTTTCTCTGCGAGTGCGGGAAAGAACATTGTAAATTTTCTAGAGAAAGGAGAAAGGTATGAAGACTAGACGGTCGATGAAAGAGAGGTCGTGCAGTGAGTGTGCGACGACGATCAACAAAGGGCATCAATACGCCCAACGGTCGAAGCAGATGGGTCAGACGGGCATGGCTTCTTATGATGGGACGGTACACCAGTGGGAGCCGTACTATGTAAAGGTAGACATTTGTTCAATTTGTGCGGGGGGTGAATAATATGGCGACAGTGGTAGATTTTGCAGATGCCCTTGACGAGCTAAGTGAGGGTCAGGACCTATTGATGTTGATATCGGAGATATCTGCGATACTAGGTCGTAAGTATGATACGTTGGATACGAATACCAGGTCCGAGGATTACAATGCGTGGATGGAAATGGGTTCTCGCACGGAGGTCAGTTGGCCGGTAGGTGTGACGTTGGTATTTGAGCCAGATGCCAAGGTTCCGATGACGTTAGTTATCAGTGAGCTTTGGAGTTCGATAGACACCGAGCGTTATAAAATTCTTCGTTCGATCAGGCGGATAGGGTTCCGCATCGTTTAATGAAGATAAAGGTCGAAATCGAGATAGACACCGAGCGGGGTGATGATGAAGAGATCGTCCTCCGGTTAATGGAGCTATTGGAAAAGTTGAAATATGGAGGAAAAGGGGTATGAGTGAAGTGAACAAGCATGACCTGTTGATGTTGATTGTGCTTTTAACAATGATCTTAGGTACTTCAGAATGGATGATGTGAATTGTGGGGTCTAGAGAAGATCTTCAAATAAGGTATGCGAAGATATCTGAAATAAAATTTATTGATTATTTGCAGAAAAAAAACGCAGAAGATTTATCATTTTATCCTACTCAAGTATTTGAGCGGGAGATAAATAAGTCCAGAATTCTCATGGCATTGGTTAATGGCGAGGCGGCTGGGTACTTGTACCACGGTAGTTTCACCGCATCACAGAATTTAAGAATTCATCAGGCATGTATAGAATACGACTTGAGAGGAAACTGGTATGGTGCTGCCTTATGTAAAATGCTTGAGGATTTATCACAGATTTCCGGGTCACCGGGTATTCAACTTCGATGTGGTTCAGACATTGCTGCGAACCAATTCTGGAAATTGATGGGATTTATGTGTGTCAAAATTCAACCGGGCGGTGTGAGCAGGATGCGCGATATAAATGTCTGGGTAAAACAGATTGGATTATCGTTATTTGAATATGATTCAATTGATCCTAGTACAAAAGAAAAAGACCGTAGCATCTGGAGTAAGGGAAGGGAAAAATATTGTGATAAATCTAACAGAACCATGCTCCGGGGACAAAGCCTCTTGGATTACAGGGAAAAAATTATTGACTCATATGAAAGTAAGATTTAACTACAATTCTGAAGTGCCCAACGGGTAGCCTCTTCAGCGGATCTTTTAAACTTTCTACCTCTAAAAACACTAATTGCACTCGGAAAAGGTGCACTGTTCTTGTGTCCATCAAACTTTAACCTTCCCTGGATAAAACGGATCTCGTCAGCATGCATCACATACTGGTGCCACCATTTCGTATCAGTCCGGGAAGGAATCAGGCAAACCACAGTCGCACCCGACCGGGATGAATCATAGGCTTTCTTGATCCATTTCGTTATCTCACGGCCATAGGGGGGGTTCATATAGCAGACCCCCTCCCATTCTTTGGACAGTGCATCGTCTTCTCTGGTCCAGAATCTCTCACACCTGGCGGTATGGGGTTCCGCACAGACATCCCGGGTGAAATTAAATTCTTTATTTAATTCATCAAAGAATGCCTGTGGGGTAGACCAGTTCGACCGGGCTGATGAAAAGTGGACGCTAGTGCCGGATTTCATCACATTCATCCATCGAATCAATAAACTTGATTAAATCCCCAAAGGCCGATTCAGTATGCTGACTTTTGAAACCCAACATCACATTCAATAACTTACTCACAATGTAAGTGGTAGTTTCCATCCCAAGTGTTGCCCCGCCATGTTCACTAGCTGCCCTTAACAACATCACTGTTTTATGTGAGTCGGATATGCCCTCACATTGCTGAGTGACAGTCATTAATAACGAAAAGAAATCGTCATCGGTAACTTTATTCTCCATTTCTCCTTTCTCCTTTTTTCATGCCGCTTTAGGCTCATCTTTTGTAGTGCCGGAATTAGCCCGGTCTACAAAGAATGAAATTTGCTGTGATGGCGAACGGTGATTATCCTGGGCAATCTCCCAGAGTTTTTCCCAGGTGTCTATAGGTACTGCTACAGACTTGTATTTTTTAATATCAGGCATTGTTTTTCTCCCAAAACATTCTAATTGGAGCCATGTTAATATCACCTTGAATGCGCTCCATTTCAACATTCAAGGATTTAATCCATTGCTCGAGAAGCCATTTCTGTTGCTCCGGGTGCAATGATTCATAAACTTTTTCGAATTCAACGTAATTAAATTCTCCGGTATCATGGTCTGTAACAACCAATAATAAACTTGCTGCTCTTACTTTAACCATTCCTTTAAATCCTCCCCCATCACCATACTGGCGATGTCCATTTTGTTACGTAATGCTTTCACAATACGTTCATCAATGGTGCCCTCACAAATGAGATCAATATAGGTTACTGAATTTTTCTGGCCAATACGGTGTGCCCGGTCTTCACTCTGGGTACGTATCGCCAGGTCAAACGAATTCGCGAAATAGATGACGTTCTGGGCAGCAGTCAAAGTGATACCCATGCCCCCGGTCTGAGGATTACCTACAAAAAACTGTGCATCCCCTTCCTGAAACTGCTCAATGGCCGTGGTTCGGGCTTCGTCAGATGTATCCCCGAAGTAACTTACCACGGAGTTATTCCCGTACATTTGTGCAAGTGCAGCTTCGATTCTGATAACGTCATAACGGAACCGCGACCAGATAATAGTCTTACCTTCGATTTCCTCGAGGCAGTCCAGTAACTCGTTAAGGCGGTTATCCTGGATTTTAAAGATATCCCCTGCATCTGATTTGGTATGCCCGGACAAAACCTGTTGCATACGGAGTAGCTGGGTCATGACATTGTTTGCAGTCATGAACTCCTGGTCATCAAGGTGTGCTACACAATACTCTTTCAGGTCATTATAAATACGCCTTTGATCATCGGTCATGGTGACGTTTCGTTGTACATACACTTTATCCGGTAAGTCCAAACATTCCTTTTTCAGGACGCGACTCGAAAACCCTTTTAGTAATCCGGTCAGTTGCTCGAGGTTCCGGTAACCAACGACCATGTTAAAAGAGTGTGTACCAACGCTACGTTTTTTCATGATTGCATAGCGATATTGGAACTGATGGAAACTTTTCCCACAATCTCCCAGTAAGTTATCACTCATGAATCGGCATTGTGCCCAGAGATCCATAGGGGATTGTGTAACGGGGAACCCGGTCAGGATTCTACGATAGATTGCGTATTGACTCAGTTTAATTAGTGCTTTGGTTCGTCTGGCTTTCGGGCTTTTAATGGTTGTGGATTCATCGACGGCCAGTAATGCTTTTGAGTGCAGTAACAATTTCTCAAGAAACTTTACCCCTTTTTGCGTACTAAGGGCTTCGACATTCATGATGAATATGCGTAAGCATTCAGGCGAACCCATCAGGTCCAGGAGTTCCTCTTTTTCTTTTTTGTTGGGGGAAGGTTTCCAGACCACCATATTATGCTCAATGCGGTCGGGGAGATGAATAGGTATCTCGAGCTTCGCCCAGTTTCGGTAAACACCCTTCGGTGCGATGACAATAAACGTATTGATTTTCCCTAGTTCATACAAAATCCCTGCATTATCGATGCAGACCTTACTCTTCCCTGTACCCATTTCCATAAAAAAAGCGTAATTCACATGGTTCCACGCTTTTTTCAGTACTTCCGCTTGATGTTCAAACGGTTTTGTTTTAAATTCGTATTTCGACATAACGCTAATATACCATTATTTCTTATGCGGTTGCAAATGATATGGTACTTTGGTAGAGTCGCATTAAGAAAGCAAAGGAGAAATCAGTGACCGTTTTTGTTACCCAAGAGAATCCCCGTGCGGATATCGTTTCCGCTACCAAATGGGGTACTTTAATTCCTTTGTCTTCGCCAATGGATCAAGTTCATTTGAATCCCGCATATGTGGTTTCACAAATCAAACGTAAGCTACAGGATTTCAATGACGAAGATTACTTATTGGCTATGGGTGATCCTGCCATTATCGGAATCTCATTCGCAATTGCTTCTGACCGTAACAACGGTCGGGTAAAGCTGTTGAAGTGGGATAAAAAAGAACGCATGTACTATCAGGTTAATATAGTTGTGCGTGGCGGGATTGGAGACTTAACAACCTGAAGAGGGAATACTTTGATGAGTGAAGATATATTTGATGCGATAGAGGCAGAGAGCAATAAATTCACGGAACTGACCACTGAAGGTGGTAGTGAATTAAGTGAATTGATTGACTGGGCGAATAAGATTAAGCAGACAGTTGAAGAGAGTGAAGAGCAGATTAAAGTTCTGAAAGCTCAATTGAATAAATATCTGTTTGAATTGATCCCGGCAAAAATGGCAGAAATGGGACTCGATAAAGTGGAGGCTGATGGGAACACCGTTAGTTTGAAACAATTTGTCTCAGCTACAATGCCGAAAGACCCAACTGAAAAGATGATGGCGTTTAAGTATTTGAGAAGCATTGGAAAGGGAGACTTCATTAAGAATGATGTCAGTATCTCTTTTGGTGTTTCTGAAGATAATCGGGCAATCAAGCTGCAAAAGGAACTTGAAGGACATGGATATGAAACCACTTCAAAGACCTGGGTCGAGCCTCAAACATTGAAAAAAGTAATACGAGAATCAATCGAGAATGGTGAAAAAATAGATCTGGAAAGATTCAACGCATTTATTGGAACAACAGCCGTAATTAAAGGAGCAAAGTAATATGGCCGTAACTAAAGAAAAAATATCCAAGGATTTGGAAGAAGCGTTTCTTGATAACGCAAGCATGGGCATGGAAGAGGTTGGCAAAGACGATCTTCAAATGCCTTTTATTCGGGCAATTCAACCGTTGTCCCCTCAGATTAAAAAGAATGACAGTGAGTTCATTGAGGGTGCATCAGCAGGTGACCTGTTTAACACTGTCACAAGGCAAGTCTGGGAAGGTGAGAAAGGACTGGTTGTCATCCCGGTTTACTACCAGATGAAATACCTCGAGTTTGTTCCTCGGGCATCTGGAGGTGGATTTGTCGGTGAAATTAACTCCACGGACCCACGGATTACTGAAGCCATTAGAGATGAGAACAACATTGAGATGCTGAAGTCCGGTAACGAGCTTGTTCGCACGGCAAGCCATTTCATCAAGATTGTCCATGAAGATGGTTCGTTGGAATCTGCCGTAGTGGATCTCAAAAAGACAGGACTGAAAAAGTCTCGGGTCTGGAATTCACTGATGCAGATGCAGAAGATCAAAGGTAAAACAATGCCGTCTTTTGCTAACACGTACCGTTTGGTCACCATTGAGGAATCCAATGACAAAGGATCATGGTACAACGTGAATCCTAAACTAGAGGGAATTGTGTCAGAACTTGACGCTTTCAATGATGCTAAGGAATTTAGCGTTGCATTGAAATCAGGGTCAATTGCACTTGCTCCACCCAGCCAGGAGCAAGCGCAACTTGGTTCGGACGAAGAAGTCCCGTTCTAGTGAGGTGTGTCCCCCCTTTGGGGGGACATTTTCATGAGTTTAGCACAAAAATTCTTTTTGTATTTCTCTGGATGTTCCATGGCACATGGTCAAACGACCGTGTTGGATAGTGCAAAAAACGGAAAGATGAAGGCAAAAAGTTTCATTGTCCGTGAACCGTTGACCGTTGAACTGGTGGAAAAACACTTCAGCGGTCAGCGTGGGGTCGGAACGATACCCATTGATGAGACTAACAACTGTGTGTTTGGTGCTCTCGATATCGACGATTACAATCTTGACCTGATTCAGTTAAAGAAAAAGATTACTCGCTTAAAGTTACCTTTGGTGACCTGTCGCTCGAAGAGTGGTGGTGCTCACTGTTTTTTGTTTGTGAAAGAGAAAGTATCTGCCGCAGAGATGCGTGACAAGTTAGCTGAATTTGCATCGGCTCTGGGGTTCGGGGGCTGTGAGATATTTCCTAAACAGGAAGAAGTGAAGATAGAGCGGGGTGACGTAGGCAACTTCATTAACTTACCCTACTTCAAAGCAGAATATCCCACACGGTATGCCATTAAAAACGATGGTGATGCGTATACTTTGGAAGAATTTATTGAGTTAGTCGAAAAGGCCATGCTCACACCCAAAGAATTAAATGCATTCAAGATTCATGATGAAGAGAATATCTTACCGAGCGGTCCACCGTGTTTACAACAGCTAACAGAATTCGGGATCCCGGAGGGAGGCCGTAACCAGACGCTGATGAATATCGGTATTTATTATAAATTAAGTTCTCCGTCTGACTGGAAAGAGAAGCTCGAGGCACACAACCAGAATTATTGTACTCCACCCTTACCTGCAAAAGACATAGTGGATATGCAAGGTCGATTGGAAAAGAAAGACTATTACTATATGTGCAAACAGGAGCCT
>Ga0310342_100002194_pt1 | contig 12470 bp, 12 predicted proteins | sample S15DNA20500_MG_FD_206155 | JGI IMG/M metagenome (GOLD analysis project Ga0310342, IMG submission 206155) | Marine microbial communities from station ALOHA, North Pacific Subtropical Gyre - S1503-DNA-20-500_MG | ecosystem: Environmental > Aquatic > Marine > Oceanic | place: Pacific Ocean: North... | reverse complement strand
CAGAGGCTGGTGGCGGCACCATTCGAATTCATGACAATCTTATTCAACAAAATGTTTTTTCACTTTTGGGCCTTGATGAGCAATCTGCTCGGGAACGATTTGGATTTTTACTTGAAGCATTACAATACGGAGCTCCGCCCCATGGTGGAATCGCACTCGGTATCGATCGCTGGGTCATGCTGTTCGATGGCCTGGATAATATTCGAGATTGCATTGCTTTTCCCAAGACGCAACGCGCCACCGATCTAATGACCGAAGCTCCTGGAGCGGTCGACACTCGTCAGTTGCAAGAATTGGCAATCCGCCTCTCGCGCAAGGATGATTGACCCTTCTTTGGTGAACCGACACGTTGCTTCCCCGTTGATGTTAGCCAAAAAAGTGATGAATACCGGAGGCATGGACGGCCTCTCAGCTTGTTTGTGCACGAGAAAAACTTAGGTGTCTTGGTTGGTGCTTCGCTTGATCAGCCAGTTGCTCTGGCCAACGCCGATACGACTTGCAACCGCTCTTCCAGCCGACAGGGTACACGAAGGAAGGTTTCAATCAGCATTGAAGTCGGCCAAATACAATCCGACCCAGCGAGACTCCAACGGCAGTTCAAGCTCATCCGCAACAAGTTGTTTCTTGCAGTGACGATGGATCAGGGTTCGTCTTCGCGCTTTCGACTACTCGGCTTGCTGATGGCAAAAACCCCTAAACCAAGAAACAGCACAACAATAAGGTATCCCATGAGCCAAGTCTTCACGCCTGACCCATCGCCCTGGGCCAGGGCCGTTGCTGAGATGGCATGCCAAATCAAAAATGTCAAAATCCAAGAGCGTGTCATCGGGAAACCACTGTTTGTTAGACAAGTCACTGCCGATTCAACAGGTTATTGTAATCCGTCACCAGAGTGCATGACAGGCATTTCTATTGTTGACGACAAATTATATCGCAATTAAGAGTTAAGGATTTTCTTGATCGTTTCAACCGTATCTGCAATGTTGCCACCCAGCTCAACTTCCACACTTTTCGAAGTTTTCAGGTCTTTGATCTGGCATGTGCCAGTTTCCAATTCATTCGACCCAGCGATAATCACAGTACGAAAACCACGTCGATCGGCATATTTTAACTGCTGACCAAGCTTCTTTGGTTCGGGATAGACCTCGACAGCCAATCCGGCTGTTCGCAACCTCTGGGCAATTTGTAAATAATCGTATAGTCGATCTTTGTCGAAAAACACGACCATTACGTCGGCCGGCGTGTTGGTGGCTTCGATCATGCCAAGTTCTTCCATCGCAGCCAATAGTCGATCCAGTCCCAGGGAAGCACCAATTCCGGGCAGTTCCTGACGTGTGAAAAGCTCCGCAAGATTATCGTACCGACCACCCGAACAGACTGATCCAATCGAGGGCAAAGAGCCAAGGAACGTTTCAAAAATCACGCCCGTATAATAATCAAGACCACGGGCAATCGATACATCCAGCTGGAGAAATTGACGAGGTACACCAGTTGCTGCAACTGCCTCCAACACTTGTCTCAATCGGGCAATTCCGGCTTGTCCCGTTTCATTTCCAATCAGGAGTTGTTCCAACTGCAATAGCACTTCATCGTTACTGCCTTTTAATTCTGCCAAGCTAATCACATCGGAAGCCTGTTGTTGACTTGCCCCTGCCGTAGTGATCATTTCTTGAGCAACTTTGTCTCGTCCGATCTTAGGTAATTTATCCAGTGCTCGCAAAACAACCGTCGACTTTTCAATCAAATCAAGTTTTTCCAGCAAACCGGTCAAAACCATTCGATTGTTGATGCGAATTGTAAAATCTTCAAACCCTAGGGTGCGAAAGAGATCAACAATCACCAGCGCCGTTTCAATATCGGCAACCGCAGAGCGGGTACCAATCGTATCAAAATCACACTGCATGAACTCCCGGTAACGCCCCCGCTGCGTATTCTCACCGCGCCAGACGGTGGCTATGTGATAACGCTTAAACGGAGTCCCTATTTGGCCAATATGTTGTGCAGCAAATCGAGCCAGTGGCACTGTCAAATCGAAACGCATTCCGACCTTTCGACCGCCGTGATCTTCAAACCGATACATCTGGCGATCCGTTTCATCACTACCCTTGCCTTCCAGGATCTCTCGATACTCCAATGCTGGCGTATCAATCGGACTGAAACCGTACGAACGATAAACTTGGCGTGCCTTTTCGATTAACCATTCGCGCGGAATCATTGCGGCTGGCAAATAGTCACGAAATCCTTTTAGAGTACGGGGTTCGATCATCATGTCTTAAAGGATAGGTAGTAATGGTGGCTTGGAACTACGAATCGATTTACCTTTCCTGGCAACGAAAATTGCTTCGACATACTCGCTGATCTGTTCAGGCGTTTCAAAATACTTGTCATAGGTCCAGCGATCGTCGTATTCACACTCGTCGGTGGTATATTCTCGACAGATCTCCGGACGCGACTCATAAATTCCACAGCGGTTATCAGATTGAAGATGCTGACATGTTGTGTGGACGAGCAAAAACCAATCCTCTTTTTCAGCAAAAACAGATGCTCTGTCATGAAGCAAATACCATCGAATAAAATCAAAATCACGACGAGTGGTCGGAGTTTCGATAGGAAGGGCAAAATATCGACAACATTTCGCCGTGCAATGGTCACACAGGATTTCGCCGGGACCAAGCTCATCACGAGACGGCTTTTTGTTAAGTGGTATCCTATTCATGAAGCTGAGATTACCAGACTCACCAATATTTCGCTAGAATAGTCCACAATCCCATGTTTTCGATCAAGTCAGGCGTCGAGTTCCAATTCGACACACACCGGGTTTACTAAATCACGAGTTGGCAGCGACTGGACCTTCAGTGACACCCGTTGAGGGTCAAATCCAAGTTTTAGCAACACCGCCTGGTTCATCCACGTTGTTTTTCTTCAATCTGCAACGAAAGGCACCTATTTGACGATCCAAGCTGGCAATTTGTCTCCTGGCATCACTCCCTCACCTACAAGTAAAATCCACAGCTGAATCATCGAATTCTACTGGTCGATTGTTTTCACCTACCTGGTAACGATCAGTATCATCTGCTTGATTTTCGCTCTGGTCTTGCGATACTTTTGAGAGACAATGATTGCCATTTGACTTGAGATAGAAACAGATGGCATAAACGGCAACTTGGCAACCGAGGTACTGTCTTGAACGACTCAAGGAAGATGAATGCGGTTCGTCCCTGTCCATCTGAAAATCCTTTTCATGCATTGAACCAGCCATGAAACTGTCACTTTCGGTACGAATTGTTGAGGCTCCTTGCAAAACAAAGCTTCATCTGCCATTTCATGATCTTGTTGAGATTGCAGCCCATTCCGGCTACGACGCCATTTGTCTCCGCGCAAGTGCAGCAGGTGTACAAACCCCTCTCAACCAGATTGAACAGATGCGACAAACAGTTGAACAGTTCGGCCTTTGTATTTCAATGGTCACGGCGGATTTCGACGTACCTTTAAACAATCCAGACGGACCAAACAGCCTGCGTAACATCGGGCCGAGTCTGGATGTCGCTGAAGCAGCCGGATGCGATCTCATTCGCGTCTGTTTGAAAAAAGACGAGGACATTGAATTTACACAAGTGGCGGCTGATTTCGCATCCGCGCGCGGAATTCGTCTAGCCCACCAGTGTCACACTTCATCACTTTTTGAAGAAGTCGATACAATGCTCCAAGTTCTGGAAAGAATCGGGCGTACAAATTTCGGAGTCATTTATGAACCGGCAAACCTGATGCTGTGTGGACAATCGTACGGTGTTGAGACAGTTCGCAAACTCTTGCCGCATCTGATGAATGTTTATGTTCAAAATCATCGCCTCGATCCTAACGGCCCGGAAGGGTTGCCTACCTATTGTCGCGGCGAGGTGCGATTCCATCACCTCGATCCCTGGGACAATCACGGTGTCGACTTTTCGAAAGTCTTTACAGCACTAAGAGACATCCAATATGAGAGCTTTTTCACAGTGCACCAGGCACAAGGAATCGAAACGACTGATGATGCGAAAACATTTGCCTCTCGCTGCGCTAAATTCGTGAGTCCCTGGCGGTAATCATACGATCGACAAATGGGTTCCAGCTGGCACGATGCAGAATTAGTTACTGTCCATCTCTGATGGATGAGTATTGAAAATGCAATGAAACCGACATCTATCGTACCCAATAAAAAACCGGGCCATCACTGAAACGTAATCGCCCGGTCCTTTTGGAATCTTATGCGTTGTATGTTGGACTAACGGAAAAATCCGCCTGAACCACCAAAACGGCGGCCAAACCCGCCACCCTGGCTAAAATTATTGTAAATTGTTCGAAAATAAGCGCTTTCACCCTCAATTGCAGTGATCCCTTCAGCCATGGGTGTAGCAATCACGGTTCTTCCCCTGGCACTCACACCTAAACGGGCCAGCTGTTCAACAATGGTCACTAATCTCGCTTCGTCTAATTGCGGTTTGGCATTATGGGGACTCCGTTCAATGACAACCGGAAACGGAACGTGTTCAAGCCGTAAGGCAACCTGTTCCAGATGATCTTTTGCCGCTGGTGCCAGCTCAGCCGTATCTCCGACGAACTCGTGGTCATAGAAAATAAAGTCAGCCGCTTCAGCATTGGCTTGTTGGGTTTCCCAATGCGCATCGGTAACTTGTCCCAGGGGGAAAGGCCGGTCATGTCTCGGACCGCTTTCCGCCCGATTCTCATAACCATATCCAAATAATGTGGCAAGCAGTCCTTGGTTAGAGCCAGGCATCGCACAACCTGAAGAGCTCGACAGGACACACACCAACGAAATCATCGCGAAGCGTAACAGCGGTGAAGTCGGTCTTTGTTCCCACCGTTTAATAATCATTGGAAAATCCCCCCCCTAAATTCGTAATTGGTCGTGGCTGTTTATCGACCATTTTTTTGTGCGGTTACTGTGAATGCCCAAATGGCCCTGAAACCCAACTGCCGTCATCGACCCGGTACCGTCGGCGTAGATTTGGCCACACCGTCCCTCTAAATTCGCGTCTTGATTTTCCTTCCAGGCGTCCGCCCAAGTAAAACTCGAGATTGTTCGGCTCGTCCACGCCGTAACCGGGCACAGGTGGAACGTCTTCCGGTTCCATCGGGTGAACCAATTCAGGAGTCACCAGAATAATCAATTCCGTTTCGTTGCGGGTAACGTCTCGTCGCCCCAACAACTGTGAAATCAGTGGTATGTTTCCCTTGCGGGAAGCTGTCATAGAATCATCAAGCAAACCGGCGATCGCCAGTGTCTGCCCTTCACGCATTTCGACCGTTGTGGTGACAGCTCTTACGTCGAGACCAGGCGTACTTTCTACAGACAAATTACTGTTGATCTGGCTAAACTCAGGAGAGACTTGAAGTCGGATACGATCCTTATCTAATACGACTGGTAGAAAACTGATGATTGCACCAAACGCACGAAAATCCGTAGTAACCGCAGCCACACCAGAAACACCTACAGTTGTTGGCACGGCAAATTCACCACCCGCAACAAATGTTGCCGGACGTCCACTTAAAGTTACCAACGTGGGTTCACTCAATAACCGCACCACGCCTCGCTCTTCAAGCCAACGTATGCCAATGTTAATGTCATCCCCGTTTAACTCTGTCAATAATGCGGGTGCATTTCCGTTGGCTGCATTCAACATTGTCTCGAGAAAAATAGCGCTGCCATTTTTACTGCTAGATTTGAATTGTGCCTCGAAGTCAATGCCGGCACCACGAGCGGCAGAACGATTCAGTTCTGCGATCTTGACTCGCAATGCCACTTGTTGTGGTCCTGGTATTCGCAGCATGTTGATGATTTGAATATTAAATCCAAGTCGCCCGCCAGATTCGATTCCGCTTAAAACCTCGGCTGCTTCCCCTTCGCCCAGTCCACTTGGATGCCCTTCCCCAAATCTCGAACTTTGGGTGGCCATTTCGCCACGTACGATGTGCATAATTTGGGCTGCCTGCTCCGCATCTTTGGCCTGGCCTCGGATGATGAGTTTGTCGGCCACAGCGACAAGATCTACAGAACTATCTGGAAACAAATTGCGAATAACTTCCCCGAGAATGGCAAAGTGATTTTCGTGAATCTTCCTGATCTCAGGATCTGGAAAGACTCGCACCAAATAGGTAACCGGCCGTTGTTCACCATCGTCAAACCAAAATGTTACATGTGTTGCACCCTGCATCTTGCCAATGATCGTGATTTCCCTGGGCGTGAACTGCACAATATCACACACTGCCGGATCCACGACTGCGGTACGAACAATGTCAGCAGAAATGCGAAGTAATTTACTCCGACGCAATGTCACAATAATTTCGTCAGAATGATCAATCACCTCAATCGGCACAGGACTATTGAGATGCTGGAGTGAATCGGGAAAAGGTTCTGAACGATCTTCGTTCAAGCCGGGCTCATCTGAGTTTGAGCCAGATTCATCGTTGACGAGCTCAATTGATGATTCTACTAACGACTCCAGAGGAGCTTGTACCTCCGGTGCGAGCGTGTCCGACAGGCCGGGAAACTCAGAGTCTTCGGAATTTTCTTCCGTCACTGGTGTTTGGAACTGTACCCCAATCGTTGACCACCAGTCGGTTGCTTTCGCCGATGATTCATGAACGGCCTGCTTAAGATCCTCAGCGGAGCCCTTGGCCAGTGGAGATCGTTTGCTTGGTGCATTCGTTTCACTGCCGACACTGCCTACTAATTTAGCGGCCGAGCGAACAACGGCTTTTTGCGGCTGGTTCGGGTCCCATTTTTTTTCTGTTCTCACATACTCTTTCACACCACTATTTTCAAAGTGTTTTATATAGCCATAAGTCCGTTCGCGTTGTGATACTGGTAACTTCGTTGGCCCATTACCAGCTTGGCTATCACTGTCTGAATTGAGCAACTCGTACAGTCGCCGTGCTTCCGTCGCACTGAGAATAACGGAACCATCGTTGTTGCTTCCTGAAGCTTTAGCCTGATCCGCAGAAGGCATTTTTCCAATTTTTGGGAATCGATTGAACCACTCACCTGACCTTGAAACCGGTGAATTTGGAGTGGCGGCCTGTTGACTTGACAACGGTTTGGAAGTTTGCGCACGCTTGGATTGAGTCGCCGGAACACTCGCACCAAATCTCGCCGGTACCCGTGGTTTTTTTAAGGATTTGACGTCGCTCGAAGTTTCTAAATCATTGGATTGTGCAATGACCGACGGTGCGATTAACAAGGCCAAACCACCGCAGACGAATCCGGTGAAAAGCAAAATGCGAAGTCCTCCATAATCCCGGGGACTCACCGAAGGTGTGGTCGTCAATTTTTCCCGCTGTTGATGATGCCTGTGCATCGCGTGTGCCCCCCCATAAACAGTGCCACTCTGTAAAAGCGGCTTGTAGCCACGGCACGAACCTGCCATGACACATTACAAGAGATATCGGGGTAGCCAACGAGTTGAGTTGAGAAAATGTATGAATTATTAGGGCAGTGCCAGTCGTAATGACCTTGTCGGTTCGTTGAGCACGCCTGCTGTCACTTCGCTGGCAGCACAATTCAGCGGAATCATCAAAACCAGGTAAAGGGAGCTGCTATGACAACTTTGTCAGAGCCGATAAATATCAGGGCAATTGTTCAATGGAAGAACAATTCTTAATAAAATAATAAGCGAGTTGTAATCATCAATGTGTACCACTTTTCTGATTACCTATCTCATGATTGCACGACGGCTGTTAGCTGCTGGCATTTATGGGGTTATGTTCTTGTTGATTTCAACAACTTCCCAAAAATCCCTGCAGGCAGACCTCTTTGAGCCTGCAATCATGACATTTCGTAGACGTGAAAACATAAGAAACCTAAAACACAATGACGCTTTTCATCGCGAACAACCCGCACACCGTGGTTGGGAAGTTCGAACGGGGCCATTGATTGTGTGGGCAGCATCGGGTCGTGAAGACGCTCTGTGGATAATGGATCAGGCAATGCTTTCATGGCAGCAAATCGAAACGCTAGCTGACAGCTGGCAAGTAAGAATGAACAACAATCGCCGTGTGCCTGTGAGCATCGTGGTGAACGACCAAGTTCCTCGCTCAAAACACTCCCCTGTTCCCTATCTCCACGATGACGGCAATTCCGTAAAAATCTTCCTGAACAACTCGGCCCATGCGTCACCAATTTCCGCCCAATTACCCCAGCTGCAAAGGTCGGTTGTACGTAGTTTTTTTCATGCGGAAGACATCCACCAGACCCTTCCAAAATGGTTTCAGCACGGTATCGCAACGTACATTACCAATCAGCAGGTCAAAGCCCCGTCCTACGACCAGGGAAACCGATACGCTTATCCAAACTCGGATTCCACACACCGAAATGGCGTATTTCAATGGCGTAAATCGCAGAACAGTTGGCAGCCACCCGATACGATTGATCAACAACAGGCCGTCACCTGGGTTCGCTTCCTACTTGAGGGCGATGACGCTCGCTACGCACCTCGGGTCGCAACCATCATTCGTGATATGGTTGAGAATTCACTTCAAAATCAATCGGTCACTCCCATTGGCCTTACTCAGCTCCCCTCTCACCTGACAACGCCAGTTGTTAAGACACCACTGGACAGCTGGTTAAGATCCAGCACATTCGAACGCCGAATCAACGGATGGCTGGCTGACCATGATATTGACCAGCCTGTTTTTAAAGCCCCGCCCCATTCCCGCCCTCATGAGATCGAAAAATTCAGGGAAATGGTACTGATACTCAAACTGGCTCGCCGTTTTCGCAATCCCAGGCCACGAGCGTCTCACACAGTCGAATTTGGCAAAGGTGATGAACGCGGATTCAACCTGAATCATTTCTATCGACAATTGACTAATCCTAATGCCCCAGAATGGGCAACCATTGACACTGACGGATCGGTGCTAAACTCTAACAACCATTTGCGGCTGGCACAAATTTTTTCCGGCCAGCACCGGACAGAATTTCGTCACGGACGTACCATCTTGATTCATGACAACTGGCACAATCGCCCTCTGGAGGCCTGGCTCGAAGAAGATCCCGACTACCCCCGACGACCAATGGCAAAGTTGAGATTTGTCAGCCCACAACAAGATAAACATGATCGTACGATGGTTGATAGAAATATTTCCAAAAGTCAAACAACCATCCAATGGTCCATGTACCCACCAGAGGGAGATTTGTTTGACGATCTCTTCACGACAGATCACGGATCATGAGCCCAGGCTACTCAATCAAGTTTAGATAGAATTCAACTGTCGGATCGTTGGGCATACGTTGCTGGATTTGGCGATAAACCTGGCGCAGCTTTTCTTTAGTGTCATCTGTCAATTGCGATGCTCGGCGCACTTTCAGATTACTCACCTCTTCACCAAACAGTCGGATGATCCTAGCATTTTCAGGGTCAAATTCGATTTTCAACCGATCACGTGGCTGACGGCTTGTCAAAACAGGTCGCATCACCGAACCCACTTGATCCGTATGAACCGCTCCAAGAAAATGTCCAATTTCATGGACGAGCAACTCCAATCGCTCCATCTCTACAGCGCGTGGATTATTCTCACGAATCAAAATATGGGAATGCAGTGGACCGCGCGTTCCCCCCAATTGATGACGTCCTGGTGAAAATCGATACTGACTTGTAAATCCAATCGCAATAGCACCGCGATTTGGTTGAACTTGTTGCTCGAATTCGCTCAAACTTCGTGATAAATCTTGTTCTCGATTATCCGATTTCCAACGGCCATAGGAAACAACGCGGAAACGCAGGATGCCATAACGATCAAAGACATCGGAAGCCCGCTGAAGACGCTTACCAAGTCGTGCTTTCCATTGGGCGGCAGTAGCTGGTTCCTCCTCATCCACATAAACCTGCACGTTGATGCTGGCACCGTACACAGCGGAAGTATTAGCGGCGGTAATAGCCCCATTCAAAACAAAGGACAACAGGACCGCTGAAAGAAGAGCGAAAGATAGGGGAGAGTGACTTTTAGACAATTCCTTGCCTGACCGCCCAAATTGCGGCCTGCGTCCGATCAGCAACACCAACCTTTCTGAGAATGTGTTGAACGTGCTCTTTGACCGTTTCATAACTGATCTGCAGCGCCATAGCGATCTCTTTGTTGGTGAGCCCCAACGCCAATTGCTGTAAAACTTCACTTTCGCGTTGGGTTAGCGGTACTTCAACGTCGTCATTGAACCGAGGTGTCGCCAACGCACCCGTGACACGACGTAGCTCATCCCTTTTCCAAACATTTTCGCCAGATGCGGCCGCACGTATTGCATCGATGAGCTTGTTGCCACCCTCCCGCTTGAGAATGTAGCCGCTAGCTCCTAACGCCACGGCACGGGCTATATAAGTCGGGTTATCGTAGGTTGAGAAAATGACTACTGGTAGATTCGGCAGATCCAGCTGGATTCGGCCTAAGGCGGTCAAACCATCACCGCCGTTCATACGGACATCTAATACGGCCACATCGGGGCGAATTTCCAATACTTGGGAAACAGCATCTTCCCCCGTACTAACTTCCGCGGCAACAACGATGTCCGTTTCAGCAAGCAAACTGGCGATGCCCGCCCTTACAACCTCGTGATCGTCAGCAATTAGAATCCGAATCGCCATCGTTTCATTATATCATATCTATGAAGATCGCTGATATAGATATACCAGCGTATTGCCAGCTCCTAGTAGGTCGATTGGCAAACTCGATGTGTTAGCAACGACAGCGTCCGAGACTGGCTCCCGACCAGGATAACCGTTGCAGATCGATCCCCCTTTCCCATCAAGAATCGCTGCAGCTGGTTCACATTGATGTCAACTCCCCTTTTTTTGACGACAACACGGCCAATGCCCCGCGCCTGCAAGGCAGCCTTGAGACGTTTACGATCAAACGACATCGCCTCAAAAACTTCAAATGATGTTAATATCGGATCATCGACGAGGTGATCTGATGTCAGGTAGCCGCCACCCGGTGTGAGACTATGGAGTCGATAAGTCGCCGCCAAAGAACCGGCTAACCCGGCAGCAAGAGCGGCCGGATCGGGTTCTAAGATATAACGTGCGGCATTACTGACCCGGTCCAATCCCTGATTGGCCTGGCCAACCCAGGTGATGGGGTCGGGAAAATGAGAGGAAATGACCGTCGCTACCCGCTGCCCCAAATTTTTGGCTAGATCTCCCCACCAAGCAACTAATTGCTTGCATTCCCGTCCGTCGCTAATCCATTCCAACTCGGCATTCTCTGTCCACCTGGAATCCATTTCAGCCGCAGGAGCCAGTTTCAGCGATCCATTGGGACATTTCTTCAACAGCCGATCTAAAATGTCAATGCCGGGTTCATGGTTATCAGCCTTCACCGACCGACGACCTGAAGGTCTGCGATCGGGATCAAGGTGCCACGCATCGAACCCTTGAAGCTGAGCATCGCGGGCATCTTCGCTATAGACATTCACGCGCCGTCCAATCGCGCGGCAATTGGCTTCTGCTAGCACAGCCGTGGCCGAATCAATTTCGACTCCAACAACTTCATGGACTTCCGATAGTGCCATCAGATCGCCACCGATTCCGCAACAAAGATCGATGATCGAACAGTTATCTTTGAAACGCCCGGACTTATATTCAGCAAGTTGTTGATCAGTAGATTGCTGCAAACCAACTCGGGAAAAAAACAACTGTTCCGAGTGAGAAAATTTTCGACGTGCCCGCCTACGGAGTTCAATCTGTTCTAAAACAAGATGCGATCGTTGAAGTGTCAAATGCTTCCGAAGCCGCGCAGCCAACTTAACGATTGAACCGGTATCACAGGCAACCTCAGCGAGCCAAGGTCGGGCATCATGACTTACCAGCCACCGGTAATCTTCCTCCATTGTGCGACGATCCCTATCCATTGTGTGATAAAAAACACGTCAACCTAATTGTAAAGCAAAACTGTTTTTTGGAGCCCAAGGTTCAGCTTGCTTCATTACTTCCGACCCTGGTTCCCCCATGGTATAAAAAATAAACTTGCTTCATGATATCAAAGATGCCAAGCAATATTCACCTGCTGGGACTTTATCTGCATCTTGCGCAAGCAAGTAAAAAGAGACAACGTCCATTTGTACGTGACCGATTATTGCTCTTGGCCGGAGTGACTGCAGTCACTGCAGGGCTTTCTACAATCGCCGCCTGCTGTCGCGATGAGATCCTGCAAAATAATCCTCAGCATATGATACGTCGCTGGGTCTCCATGGAAGATGCTCTGGCGGATCTAAACTTTAGGCAGTTAGTACAACAGAATTTGCGCCGGTATCCACTTGAAAAAGCTGAGCAGATGCTCAGCTCGCTGGGAATTGACATGTCTCACGAAAGCGAATCCTATTATTCCGAATATGAGTATGCTGCCGCCCTGCTCGGAACGACACCAGATATACTCGATGCACGATTTAGTGGAAACACCTCTTAGCTCGTTGATGGATTGTTCCA
>Ga0310342_100002193_pt1 | contig 12470 bp, 20 predicted proteins | sample S15DNA20500_MG_FD_206155 | JGI IMG/M metagenome (GOLD analysis project Ga0310342, IMG submission 206155) | Marine microbial communities from station ALOHA, North Pacific Subtropical Gyre - S1503-DNA-20-500_MG | ecosystem: Environmental > Aquatic > Marine > Oceanic | place: Pacific Ocean: North... | reverse complement strand
TCCCCGTCCCAGCGCTGGGCAAGCCCGCTTATGCCCGCGTGCCAGAACCGGGGGAGCTTGGCGTTGGCCTCGCCTGCGGCGGCGTCCACGGTAAAAGCGAACCGCGCGTGCAGGGCTCGGAAGATGTCTGCCGGGGTCTCCCTGTCGTCCGTCCCCTCCGACGTGCCCCTCCGTGCGACTTGCTGCGGGTGATTGGACGGTACAAAGCCCACGAGGGTCACGCTTCTTCGCTCATTTGGTCTGCCAGTCCTCTCTAGTCATTACCCACGGCGCGTGGGCAAACTCCCTGTGGGGGTCGAATGCCTCGTGACGCGGGGCGCCGAGTCGGCCAAGCGCCCCGATGGCCTTGGCACGGCCTGCGAGCAGGGTGCAGTGGTGCATCTTGTCCCCCCCGCGGCCTGCGCACGAGTCGCGCGCCAGGGCTGTCGGCCAGAGTCGCCTAGTGAGCTTCAGCTTTGGCCTAACCCCGTTCCGTCCGTATTTGCTCATTTGGTCTGCCAGTCCTCTCTAGTCATTACCGGCCACCCACCGCCCCCGACCTGCTCGCAGAGGAGCACCCGGCCGCAGGGGCTCAAGGCGCCCTCCGGGCCCCCATGCCCGAGATGGTTGGACGGGTTTGTCACCAGCGCGACGTAAGGCCATTCGGGGCGGTCGGCCGCCGCGGTCTGGGTTCGCGCGCGCTCGGTGACGTCGAGGGCGTTTATGAGGGCTGCCGAGTTTCGGCCTGAGCCAATCTCCCGCTCGTAGTAGCGCCGCTCCTTCTGGTCGCCCACGCTAAAGATGTTGCGGAACTCGAGCTCCATGTTCGGCGGGAGCTCCTGCACGCGCTGGGTGATTGCCCAGGCGCTCACGCCAGTGTGGCGGCCGGTCTTCGAGACCCGGATTAGTTCCCGGATGACGTCGTAGTCCTGCTTTCGCCCGGCCTTCCGGCTTGAGATGGTGATATCCCCCACCTCGTCAAGTATCAGGGTCGACCGCCGCCGCGTTTCGGCCCCGAGCTCCTGCATCTTGCGGGCCAAGGTCCCAAACCCTGGCGCCAGGTCCCCCGAGCTGAACCAGCCGGAGGCGTTCCACACCCTGTGGCCACCGCGGCGAGGGTCGCCCATAGGGCCATGAAGCCACAGCAGAATCTCGTCGAGCGGGACCCCCTCGTCGACGTTCCCCGTAGGGTCGACGAACACGGTGAGCTGGCGCGCGAGTCTGTATCTCGCACTAACGGCCGCGAAGGTCTTACCCGAACCGGAGGCGCCGACGAACGCATGATTCGGGTGCCGCCCGACCGCGGCGCTAGCCATTCGCGGCGGCCTGCCGCTCGGGGTCCGGCTGCGCCGGGGCAGGGTCGGGAGGCTTTAGCCCGTAGGCCCGGTTTAGGGCGGCCGGGTCGTCAATGGTCCCGAGGCTCTTCACTACCCGGAAGAGGATGTAGCCATTGATTGCGAGGGCCGCCAATGGGTGCGACGTCGCGCCGAGGAGTTTGTAATGGTCGAGGACGTCCACAAACGAGTGAACCGTCTTAGACAGCGCGGGCTCCGCCTTCTCCGGGAGAGGCTCCCGGCTGTTGGCGTGCAACTTGGTCTGCAGGAGACCGTAGGCCACGTTCGACCAGTCTGCTTTAATCTCGTCGATGTCGAGGGGGCGCGGCTCGTCGGCCTTGGGCGCCTCGTCCACCGGCGCGTTCCTCGCCTTGATGCAGTCTGGGCAGGCGTTGGGCTTGTAGGCGCCCCCCTCCCCAAGCTCGGGCCACGTCTTGCAGACCTTGTGCCCCGGCGGGGTCCGCCCCTCGAAGGCGCCGCACTTGGGCCCGCCCTCGGGGCGGTTCTTCGTCTTGCGCTGTCGATAGTGGAGGACCGGCTCAGACACGCGACCCGCCCATCGAGTTGAGCTTCTTCGAGACGCGCTCTTTCCATAGCTCGAGCCCCTCCACCTGGAGACGGAGATTGGCGACGGTCTCGGTGAGCTCGGTGAGGTTCTGGGACTGGGACTGTACCGTCTTCGCCAGCTTGGCGTCAGCCTCCGCGGGGACAGGGGCGACCGGCCGGGGAGGCTGGACGGGGGCGGCGGATGCCGTGTCGGTGTCGTCGGGCGTAGGGTCGGACATCGGTTTGTGTCCCTTCCGGTACATATGTAATTAGGGCGTGACTTCCGTCCCATCCTAATCCCGGCATGTCCCATACCGTCAATGGGGTATTACCGCCACATGGTAACTTTCGGTTTGAGACGGATTTGTCCCGACCAATCGGTCACTATTTAATTGAAGTTGAGAAACATCTGGATTTTGCGCTTGGTGGTGGCTCGGGTGCCTTTCCTGCGCAGCTTACGGCGGGCCCACGTCTTGGAAATCTTGCCGTCCTTCTTCATGCCGCCCTCGCTCTTTGCGATGGCCCGCAGTGAACCTACCTTCATTTGGTGACTCCCTCGTGCTGGGTTTCTTTGTTCCGCTAGAGCTGGGACAGCGCGAGCCTGGCGACTCCCGCAAAGCCCAGAGATTGGGCGAAGGTCCGGCCAGCCTTCTCCGCGGCGGCCCTGACCTCGGGAGCCCGGCTCCCCGCCTCCTTGACGATTCCATCTGCGACCCGTTGAGCGACTAAGGCCATGGCTACGCTGCGCATGATTACGGCTCCTACGATGATTAGAACTACTGTGGCTTCAGCTTTCAATAGTGCCCCTCAGAGCGACGAACGCGGGCGGCCTCCGCGGGGCTGCCGTATCGAGACCTTACATATGCGAGGTAGCCGACCGCCTCATTCCAGGCGTCGCCTATCCCCTCCGCCCCCTCGGGGTAGTAGGCCGTGACGTTGGCGAGGATGAGTTGACCCAGCCCCGTCGCCGTGGAAATCGCGCCCTTGACCCCCGCCCTCAGCTCTGCGTGGACCTGGGGCCAGAGCTCGAGGCGCGTCGGGCTGGAGATGTCGCCGGGGAACCTCTGGTCCTGCCGTCTTCCGTAGGTGTAGTTAGGGATGCCCACCCAGCCCCCAGACTCGACGCGGATTATGTAGTGAATGTCGTCGTTGGTGGCCCACGACTCTGGCACCCTGGCCGCCGCCGCCGCGCTCCGCAGAAGGCGGGCCAGCGCCGGGCTACCTGGCTTGTATTGCATCTGACGGGCGCCAGCCCTGGCGCCCCAAGCCCTCTTCGCCCCGATGGCGAGCAGGACGCCGAGGATTAGGGCCCATCCGTCGCGCTCCCACATTATTTAATCGGAACGTAGACCGCGGAGATGTGGCAGCCGTTATCGCTGAAACCCGAATTGTTTTCGAGGACGATGCCGACAATCTTGGCGGTCTCGATGTTGGGCACCCAGTACGCCTCGCTAGAGCTGGGGTACATGGGGGACGGAAAGCTCAGCGCGATTCCGACCGTTCCAAACTGCTTGTCCGCCTGGTTGGGCGTCGGGAAATCCGTCACGTTCCGGCTCTGTACACCGTGAATCGTGACATCTGAGCCCGTGACCCCGTTTATCCAGAGGTCCGCGATGACGTGGCCCTCGGGGCAATACCAGAAGTCTTTTGACGTGGACGGCGCTGTCAGCGTGAACATCACCGGCGTGCGGAGGTCCCTCGTTGCGAAGGTGTCGCGTCTTGGGCTCATAGGTTCCGCCCCCTTATTGCTTGGATTCCGACAGGCGCCAGGACGGCGGCGGCCGCCAGCGGCAGGCGACCCGAAACCCCGAGAACCTCGAGGGCCAGGGTCGCGAAGTACACCGTGGCTATTGCGGCGACGAAGGTCTTTACCGCGAGGTCGAGCGGGACCGGAACACCAGCCTGCATCTGGGACACCAGAAAGCCTATCTCCACGTCGAGCCCGTCAAGAAGACGGAAGGGCGGCGGCGCAGAGCTTGAGGTCTGGGCCCGCGGCGGCGGCGGGGTCGGGTAGCAGCCGTTCACAACGGGAGCCGGTCAGCAATTCGGCGGTAGGTCGGGTTGCCCGCCAAGAAGAACGGTGCAGCCCCCACCGCCGCCAGAGCGACCCCACGGAGCCCGACCACGAAAGCCGCCACGACCGCGACGAGGGCGACCTTGGTGTCTCTTCCGTCGAAGACCACCGGGTGCGGGTCCTCGACCCGCCCGGGCGGGCCCTTGACCTCGGGAACCGGGACCACCTCTTTGAAGCGCAAAGACGGGAGCCCCGAGGTGTTTCTCTGGAACCTCTCCTGAGCTTCCGGCGAGAGGTATGCTTTCTTCTTACTCACTGAGAATCTCCAAGGCTGCGCGCACGGGGTCGAAGCGAACGACCCGGACGTAGTTCCTGTGCCCGAGCGCGGCGAGAAGGAGCGGCGCTTCGAGGGGAAACGGAATCATCGGCCGGCGGTTCGGGTCGTCGCTTTTCTGGCCGCGGTACTGGCTGGCGGTCCCTCGGGCCCAGTAGAGGGGGCCGAATTTGCCGTATTTCCCCCAGCGCCCCGCGACAGCAAAGGTCGGCGTTTGGCCCCGATTTCGGACGGATAGCGCAGGCGTTACGCGCTGTGTGCTGTTGCGTGGGAGCTCGTCGTAGAGGCTCTCGGTGCAATCGTCGCGGTCTCTGCTGTTACACCACCAAGCCACCGCCGGCTCTACCAAGTTTTGGCGGGTCACAGGGAAGAAATAGCGGGTTCCGGGGTCGCCTACTGCCCCGAGAGTGAAGGCTCCGGGGCTGGGGTTTTGCGGGGTATCCGCCGGGATTCGGGTCCCGCGGCGACGCTCTCCGGGGAGAATCTGCGCGGGGTCGCTCACGTTTTCGTTGTAGGCGGCGTAGGGCGGACAGAGCCAGGGGTCGCCCAACGGGAAGCCACCGCCGCTCTCGACGATGCGCCCGCGGATTGTCCTCTCCGACCTGTCGTTATGCCGCTCGATTCGGTCGAGCATCCCCGGCACCACCCACCCAAGGCGCCTCTGGGCCTCCCGTCTGCTCAACTGGGTGACCTTGCCGTTCCTGCCGATTTCGAGCGCCGTCCATTGACCCGCCCCGACAAAAAGCCTGTACCGGCTCCCCGCGGCGGTCTCCGCCGCGCTTGCAGAGAGGTTGAGCGCGGAAAAGTTGCGGGAGTCCTCCGCCAGGACCATCGGGAGGCCCTCGGGCGTGCGCAGCCCGCGCAGCCTCTTGGTGGTTCCGCTGTGGACCTGCCCCTCTACAGGGCCCGCGTCCGGGATTCGCCCGTTCACGCCGGGGTTGTCGTTGCGACCGCCGCCCTCTCGGTACGCCTCGTGCGTCGTTGGGTCCTGTGGGAGCCATGACGGGGGCCGCCCCCCGTTTACGGGGCGAGCGACCACACCCGAGAAGCTCGAGCCCTTCTTTCGCGGGAGTTTGCACTGCGCGTAATTGGACAGAATGCTCTGCCGGCGGCGTACGTTTGCGTCCTCGGGAACCGGAACGGCCCCGTTCCCGCGGTCATACACTCCCGGCATTCCGCACGCGCCCCAGCTCGGAGCGTTGGCGCCTTCTGCGATGGGACTGTGTTCGGTGTAGTTGCTTTTTGCGCCGTAGAAGGCCGCATAAGGGACAGCCAGAGCCGTCTCTATGGTTTGGCCGTCGACGTACCCGCCCGGCGCTATCTCCCGGCCGCCTATGAGTTGACGGCTGTCCCGTTGCGCTGTTGGGTCCGCGACGCTGCCCGCTTCCCCCACGTCCTCCGCGAGGACGGGCGACCTTCGCTGGTATAGCGGCGGAGGCGCCGGGGGCCTATCCTCGTCGCGGCCCTCTCTAGGCCGGAAGAGTACCCACAGCGCGGCTGCGGCGGCCGCGATGATGGCAGGGTCCATCGCTCTTCACTGGCCGGAGAGTAGGCGGTCAAGGTCAGACGGGCTGGTGTAATCCATCTCGTCGCCTTCGTCGTCGCCAAAGCCAAACGCCTCCTTCGCCCGGTCGGCCAGTTGGCCGATGGTCTCGAAGAAGCCGGGCTTGTCGGGCTGTACCACGATAGTGGTGTTGCCCCCTCCCTGCCCCGTGCCGCCGGCGGCGGCGGCCTGGCGCGTGGCGAAGAAGTACACCGCTGCGCCCGCCACGAGCATGAGGAGAATTGTCTCAGTCTTCATACGTCACGTCTCCGACATCTTGAGGCTCCCCGGCCACGAGGCGCCACCACTGGGGGCCACCTCTGCCGGGGACTACTGCCAACACCGCAACGGCCACGTCGCCGTCCTCTAGGGCTGTGCGCGTCGAGTTGTCCGCCATGCGGTAGAGCAAGGGCGGCATCGCAGACCACAGCACCCGGTTTCCCCGAGTGTCATGGGCTGTGTCGACGATTACCCGGCCGAATGTCACCGGGTGACAATCAGCTCGGGGGACACCATGGCGCCCTTGGGCTCACCGGCCGCGTTAACCCCTTGGAGCGGGTTCGGCAGGTTCAAGACGACCTTGCTCCCCGCGGGGCCGCATGCGCAGGCCCCCTTGCCCTCACCAATCATGTCGATGGGGCGCGCGAAGACGTAGCCGAAATCGGAAGCCGCCGTATAGTTGGCGCCCGAGTCGACCACGAGGACGTTGGACACCTCCAGGCGCTCGCTGGCGTTGCCGGCGATGTCCGCGGAGAAGATGGGAGCGCCGTTCTGGTTGAGGCCGGTAGGCTCGTTGGCGTCGAGGGTCGCAAAGTGGCCCGCAATCTTGGCGCCTCTATCGGCCCATCCGTTGGCGACCGCGTGGTAGCGGGTCCGCGGGTCTTCGTTCTCGAAGGGCTGAATCAACTCCCCGTCGACGAAAATCCGGTGCCCGCTGTTGCCCACGTTAGAGGCCAGCGTGGTCGCGTTGTCGGTGAGCTGGCAGAAGCTGTAGTAGTGGCCCGCGTCGTACTGGTTGCCCTGGAGGCCGGGGACCGTTCGGTACCCGTAGACCAGCGGCGAAACCTTGGCGATGGGGCGCCCCTCCTCCGCACGCATACGGCAGGTGACGGTCGACGTGGCGTCGAGGTTCCAGGTGATGGCAGCGCCGCCAACGTCGGTGATGAACTGGCCGTCGCCCATGGTCAGGGCGATTCCGCCATTGTCCATGAAGCCGACGAACGGCGCGTGCGCGTAACCGATGCTCTTGTACTCCGGGAAGGCCCACCGCAGCTCGATTCTCACGTTGAAAACCCACTGGTTGGCGGCGACCGTCTTGGCGTCGCCCAGAGCGGGGATGCCGTCTGGATAGAGCCCAAAAGAGAACTGGCTCGTGCGCACAAGCTGCGAGAGCGTCTGGGGCATGATGAAGTTGCCCAGCTCGCTTGAGAAGAAGCGCACCGACGACAGGCAGGCGTCCAGGAAGTCGTGGACCTCAGCCTCCGTCGTGAAGTCGATAGCCGCGGCCCCCGCGGCGGCGTCCGTCGCGGACCCGTCCAGGCAGATGGTCATCGAGCAGAGCTGTTGCTTCTCACCGAAACCACGGCGCCGCGGGTTCTCCACGGGCTGGATAGCGTTCGCCACGAATTGGGTCGGCCCTTGGAGAATCATCGTCTCCTCGGGGTTCCCGATTTGGATTAGGGTGTTTTTTCGTCCGTTTGGCATCGGCTTTACGCCTCCTCGCTGTGTCGGTTGGGGGCGGTCCTACTTGAGGAGGCCGAGCTGGCGACCCGCCCACGGCACGATGAGGATGAGCGCGATAACGCCAATGGTTTGCTTGCCGGTGAGGCCAAGAATGTCGGTCATTTTCTTCTGTCTCCAGACAGCCGGTGAGAATCAGTGCACCAAATTATGGCAGTGCTGTAATTTTCTACCAGGAAAAACCTACCGACGTGTAGATTATTTTCTGGGGGCTGTCACAACCGGCGCCCCCGCGTGATAAATTGAGAGGACCCCGCCATGGCCGTTATCCGAGACTTCGACGACCCCGCCCGCGCTTCCGGGAATCTGGACCCCCTCCGCTCCGCCGCCGTTTGCGGCTTCACTCTCACCAACCGAGACCCCGAGAAGCTGGGAAGCGGCCGCGTTCACATCTGGTCGGATGACGCAGCTCGAGCTGTGCTCAGAAACTCCGACATGCGCCGATACATCGAGCACCTCGACGAGCAGGGGCGCCTTCTCATCGACCGCGCCGGCCCCCGGCTCGGCCGGGCGTGCGGCTATTGGTTTGGTGTTTTCCCGAACGTGGCCGGCGCGAACCGGCCGCCGATGGCCTTTACTCTCAACGTCTTGGAGGAATTTGGTGTGGTCAACCCGCACGTCGCACGCCGGGTCTACGCCACGCAGCGGACAGCCGCGCAACGGGCGGCCGACGTCAAATCGATGGATAAGACGGCGGCGGAGGCCGATAGGGACGACCGGCGCTTCGAGGCGGGGCGGCCTGGCTTTTGGGATGACCTGCTTGGGAACGCGAAGGAGTTGTTTTCCAGCGCCTCCGTCCTGGCCGTGGCCGCCGCTGTGGTGGTGGGGTTTGTGGTGTTGCGGCGGTAGGCCGCCTCACCGCAAGTAGAAGTAGCCCCGCGCCTTAACCCACATCCCGCACGGGCTCGTTACGCGGGAGCACGGCCCGAGATGCCAGCCTGCCGGCGGCAGGATGCGGCCCGGCGCCCGCATAAGGAAGAGAAAAGGAAGGGTCAACCCGGGCGCCCCCGGCGCCCCCGGCGGGGATTGCGGGGCTCACGCCGGGCTCGTGCCGGCTCCAGCGCGTGGCGGAAATCCTCCGTGATGTCGGCCGCCTCTGCCGCCGTAAACTTGTGGTTCCAAGTGGCCGCCCCGAACTCTCTTAGGTCGCTCCAGGCGATGCCCTCCGGGTGAAACGCCGAAATCTCAGCCGCTAGGCCCTTGGCCGTGATTGGCCCCGTGTGTTTTGCCGTCATCCTCTTCGCCCTCTCCATATCCAGTGTGTTGGCGGGTATACGTCTTCGTATTGCCCATTATGAATGGCCGCTGCCCGAATGTCTCCGGTCGACCTGGAAATCCTCGCACCTCTTGCGGCGGCCTCCCGCTCTCGGTTCCCCGCCGCAAGCTCGGCCAGCGCCGCTTTGATGTCTTTAACCCTCGACGGGTCTGCCTTCGCCATTACCCTATCCCCCCGATAGCGAGGCGCTCCGCCCCCCTGTAGACGTGCCTGGCCTCCGCCACGCGGAGGCGTTCCTGAAAGTCTGGAATCTGTTGGAGCATCCCGATGGCGCTGGTCATCGGCCTATCCCCGCCGAGGATTGCGGCCATAGAGACGACAAGACCCCGGGCCTGGGAGCGGATGTTTCGCAGGTCCCGGCGCTCCGCGTCCCGCAAGACCCGGTGCCCCGGGCGGTCCATGCCCCGCCGTTTTACCTCTGCCCGAACGCGCGCATGGGAGGGCCTGTCCCAATCTGAGGCGGTGAGGGGCTTGGGTCGGTAGAAGACCCCGAGGGGGCTCCCGTCCTCCTCTGACGCCCGCTCCGCCTCCACCGCCCCGCCTACCCATCGGGGCGGGCTGCCCAGGTCCGCTCTGCGCATGGGCCGGGCGCCAGGAAAGGCTACGGTCTGGACGTCGGCCCACCGCGGGTCAATCGGCCACCTCGTGGGCTGGAGGTTCGCCGTAGGGGTCCGCAGCGTGAGCCACTCCTGTGTGAGGTAGGCCCATAGCGCGCCGGTGAGAGGTCTGACCGAGTCCCACCGCCGCTGGCCGCGCCTTATCGGCTCGAAGGAGTCGAGCGCGCCTTTTCTGAGCTGGAACTCGATTCGTGTAACCGGGTTTGCGTGCCAGAGCTTGACGCCTGTAACCCCGCGCTCGCCCAGCTCGGCCGCCGCAATCGAACGGGAGTCGGCCTCGAGCTCTCCGCCCACGGGGCTCCCGTCGACGGTGCCGGTGAAAGCCCAGAGGTCAACCCACCCCTCCCGCTTCCAGATTTGCTTGATGAATCCCTTTTGGGTGACCGATTCCTCTAACACCTTGTCGTAAATGCGGCAGACCATCTGGCCCGCCCCGATGGAAACACCCGAGGTGTGCTGCCCCCGGCGGTAGACGGCCTCCCGTTGGTGCTCCGTCGCCACCTCTCCCGCTTCCGTCTTCCACACTCGGGCCAGGCCGATGCTCCGCAGGACCGCCGTCGCTGCGTCGAGCTTCGCCATGCCTGGCACGAGCTTCTCGAGTACCCGAGCGCATTTCCTGATATGGGCGGCGGTGAGGGCGTCTCCCTTTTCTAGGGAGTAGCCGTGCGCCGTGCGTATCTTTGCCCGGGAGACCATGTTCTCGACGTCGGCGTACCCCAGGACCGGCATACCCACATCAACGCAGATGTCGCACCTGGAAAGAATCCCCATAGGGGAGGAGGTCTCCCCAAAGCGCCCCTTCGCCCTCAGCATCCCGACCACCGCCGTCATCTCCTCGACGGCCGAGTCTGGGCCCACCGCCGCCAGAAAGACCGCTCGGAGCGTTATCTGGCAGGCTCCGTCCCTTTTCATGAGCATGGTCGCGAGCGGGCTGCGCAGAATGAAGGAGAACCCCCCGGCGGCCCCGTGCGGCATCACCTCCCACTTGTAAGGCCCCGTCTCGTAGACCTGGGGCTTTGCCTCCGCCGCCGTCCTGAGACCAGAGAGGACCGCGACCAACCCCTCCCGCCAGGGAAGCTCGGCCTTGAACCAAAAAGTCAAGGTGTCGAAGTTTGCGTAGAAGACCTTGAGGCCGGGCCCGGCGCGGCCGTCGAGCGGGTTGGTGGCGAACGGGAGCCCCGATTTGTCCAGGCGCGACCTGAGACGGACAGCGCCGCCCTTTTCTCGGAGAAGGGCTTTCATTAGACGGAAGAAGACCCGTCTGGGGCGGCGGGGCCGGCGCCCGGCTGGGGGGCCGCCCGGTAGGCGATAACCCTCGCGCCGTGCTGCTGGGCCCAATATTCGTCGACCAGCAGCGGGTTGGGCGCCCCTGCGTACATGAGCAGCGCCGCACCGCATCCGGGACAATAGACGCGCTTGGACTTGTAGCGTCGAGAATGGCGTACCAGCTCGCGAACCTGGCTACCGCAGGAGCACACCGCGCTCACTTCCAGCACTCCCAGTAAACGCAATCCAACCTACCGCACACGGGGCACTTGTCCGTCGCCGTCATGCGCTGGCCGAAGGTCGGCTCGTCGGCGCACATCAGCTCGGCCAGCGACGCGGGGTCCTGAATCTCTATCACCCGACGCTCCCGCGGGAGGTTCTGGAGGAGCTCCGCGACAGCGACCCGAGGTTCGACCTCGAGCTCTACCATCCTGTCCCGGTGGTACTGGTAGGGGTCGAATGCGAAGTCTGGGCCCGCCTGCGCGTGCGTCAGGTCGCCCATATACTCAAACTGGACGAACGAAGCGGCGAAGGAGAAGCCGTTGCCCGTGGCGCACGCGGTAACCCACGCGTCGAGGACCCTCCCCATGTGGCCAAGGGGGCCGAACCATACGTCAAGGGCCCCGGCGGCACATCCGAACGGCTTCATGCCCCCGGCCTCCCCGTAGGTGTCGAAGCTGGCGCACGCCGACGCCTGCCTTTCCTGGCCGGGGGAGTCGTGTTCGCTCCACCAGCCGTTCTTGCCGTGACGGAGCGGCCTACAGGAGGCGGGCCCGTCCCAGGTGACATCTACGTCGCCGCCCCGGTAGAGGTGGAGCCCCACTTCGACCGTGCCCGAGTCGGTCTTGACAGCGCAGACCGCGGTCTCAACCCCGTTCTCACCCGACCCAACAGTGAGGAGGCCCCGCGGGTTGTCATACCCGCTGTCGAGGTCCGTCATATCGAAGTGGTACGTAGCTTCACCCGGAGGGTAAAGCCCGGCTACGTCGAGCCCCTCGGCTACGTCGAGCACAAAGCCGATGAGCCCGCCCGGGGCACGAGGCTGCGTCTCACCGGGGTCGTCGAAGTGATGCCAGTTCTTGAGTCGGAGCACCGAAGCCGGAGCGTCCCCTCGGAAAGCGAGACCGCCGCCGGAGCGGGGCCCCGGCAATACCATCCGCGCCCCGTTGTAGCACGCCCACGCTGGCGAAGACTGAATGTAGAAAGAGGGCTCGTGGGCGTCGAGGAAGGCGACCACCGCGTAGAGGTGGAGCTCGCCCCTGCGGAGGGCGGCCGCCGTGGCTCGAACGGTCCTGCCTGACGTGACGTGTGAGTAGGGACCGAGCGGCGGCACCGCGGCGGCCGCAGCGTAGCAGGCTCTACAGCGCCCCGCGGGGCCCCGCCCCGTGTGGCCGCTGCCCGCGCCCGCCCCCTTGGGGCACTTGCCCCCCCTTTTCTTGTCTCCCATCTTGCTCCTCCAAAGCTTTCTGGCTACCGCGTACGCGGCAAAAACCCCGACCAACTGGGCGGGGGAAAATCCGACCGGATGCACTTTGCACCCCCCATGTTATTTGTATGGGACTAGGGGGCTCCGCCCCCAAACCCCCTTAGCTTCCGCCGCCGCCCCCGCCAATGGCCCCGAAACCAGTGAGTGTTCGGAGGAGCATCGGCTAAGGGGCCGCGGGGGCGGCATTGGAATCGTATCTACGGCGGAGGCCCTGTGCGCCCCCACCTACTCAAAACCCGGGAATCCGGGTAGGGACAGCTGGCCCTCCCATGGCATCGCCGTTGATAGCCCGTAGACCACCCTTCGCTCATTTGGTCTGCCAGTCCTCTCTAGTC
>Ga0310342_100002192_pt1 | contig 12472 bp, 7 predicted proteins | sample S15DNA20500_MG_FD_206155 | JGI IMG/M metagenome (GOLD analysis project Ga0310342, IMG submission 206155) | Marine microbial communities from station ALOHA, North Pacific Subtropical Gyre - S1503-DNA-20-500_MG | ecosystem: Environmental > Aquatic > Marine > Oceanic | place: Pacific Ocean: North... | reverse complement strand
GCCTGCCGCTTGGCCAAGTGATGGAGGAACGGTACTATTATTTCGAGAGCCTCACCGACGAGATCGGCCTGGCGCACGCCGCCTACGCCAGGCGCAAGCGGGCCAACGGCGTGATGGACTTCGACGACCTGCTCACCCAGTGGCTGCGGTTGCTGCGCGAAAACAAGGAGGCGCGCGAGTCGTTCCAGGCGCGGTTCCAGTTCATCCTTGTGGACGAGTACCAGGACACGAACCAGGTGCAGTGCGAGCTGATCGACCTGCTCGGCGGGCGGCACCACAACATCATGGCGGTCGGCGACGACTCGCAGAGCATCTACTCGTGGCGGGGCGCGAACTTCTGCAACGTGCTCGAGTTCCCCGACCGGCACGACGGCACGCAGGTGTTCAAGATCGAGACGAACTACCGCAGCACACCGGAGATTCTCGACTGCGCCAACGCCGTCATCGCCGGCAACCCGCGGCAGTTCGAGAAGGTGCTCGCGCCGGTGCGCGACTCCGGCATGAAGCCGGCGCTCGTCTGCTGCAACGACGCCAACCAGCAGGCGGAGTTTATTGCCCAGCGGGTGCTCGAGCTGCGCGACGAAGGCATGCCGATGGAGGAGATGGCCGTGCTGTACCGCTCGCACTTTCACGCGCTCGAACTGCAGCTCGAGTTCACGCGGCGCGACATCCCGTTCGTGCTCACGAGCGGCATCCGGTTTTTTGAGCAGGCACACGTCAAGGACGTGGCGGCGTACCTGAAGCTCCTCGTCAATCCCGGCGACGAATTGGCGTTCAAGCGCATCGTGCTGATGCTGCCGGGTGTCGGGGCCAAGTCGGCGGCCAAGCTGTGGGCAGCATTCACCGCGCGCTTGGCCAAGGAGATCACCCAGCGGCCCGGCTTGGCCAAGGCGCTGCGCGACATCGCCGGCCATGCGCCGAAAAAGGCCGCGCTTGGCTGGGAGCAGTTCGCCGAGACGCTTGGCCAACTGGAGGAGGAGCAGACCAGGGGGCCGGGGCACCTCATCCGCATGGTTGTCGCCGCCGGGTACGAGGATTATCTGCAGGACAAGTTCCCGAACTACTACGCCCGGCTCGAGGACCTGGAGCAGGTGGCCGGCTTCGCCGGGCAGTACGACACCACCGAGGAGTTCCTCAGCGAAGTGGCGTTGCTGACCAACCTCGACACCGACACGAACCGCGAGAGCAACGCCGATCCGGAGCAGGTCCGGCTCTCGACGATTCACCAGGCCAAGGGGCTGGAGTTCGACGTGGTGTTCGTGATGATGCTGTGCGACGGGCTGTTCCCGTCGAGCCGCGCAATCGAGAGTCCCGACGGCGAGGAGGAGGAGCGGCGGCTGTTTTACGTCGCCGTCACCCGCGCGAAAACCGAGCTGTACCTGAGCTATCCGCTGCTGCGTTTCATGCATGGCTCAGGCGGCGAGGCGATGCAGCAGCGCTCACGCTTCCTCGACGAGATCGACGCCGACCTCGTCGAGGAGTGGAACCTGCAAAGCTTCGATCCCTACGGTTGACCGTTGGTCTTGCGGGGCTTCTTTTTGCGGCGGCCGTTGTTGAGGTTGCGGTTGACAGCGTTCAGGTAGGCCTTGGCGCTGGCCTCGATGATGTCGGTGCTCGCGCCCTTGCCGGTGACGAGGTCGCCGTCGCCAAAGTCGACTTTCACGCTGACTTCGCCCAGCGCGTCCTTGCCCTGCGACACAGCGCGGATGGCGTAATCCTTCAGGCGCCCGGGCGTCTCGGTGAGGCGGTCGATCGCCTTCAGCGCGGCGTCCACCGGGCCGTCGCCGACGCCGGCGTCCTCAAGCACGATCTCTTTTTTCGAGCGGCCGGTGGCGGCCTTGCGAAGGCGCACGGTGGCGGTGGGGACGGTGTGGTTGCCGCTGGTGACGTTGAGGTACTCCATCACCCACGTCTCGGGCACCTTGGTCATTTGGCCATCGACCAATGCACCGAGGTCGTCGTCGTACACGAATTTCTTCTTGTCACCGACCTCCTTAAAGCGGCTGAAGACGCTGGTGATCTCCTCGTCGGTCAGCTTGAAGCCAAGATGCCGGAGGCGCATCGCCATCGCGGCCCGGCCGCTGTGCTTCGTGAGTGGCAACTCCGTCTGCCCCCAGCCGACGTCCTCGGGATCCATGATCTCGTACGTCTCGCGTTTCTTAATGATGCCGTCCTGGTGAATGCCGCTCGAGTGCGCGAAGGCGTTCTCGCCAACGATTGCCTTGCTGCGCTGCACCGGCAGGCCGCTCATGCGCGCGACCAGCTTCGAGGCCTTCACGATTTGCCTCGCCACCACGCCGCAGGTGTAGCCGCTGTATACGTCGTCGCGCGTCTTGAGCGCCATGACGATCTCCTCGAGCGCGGCGTTGCCTGCGCGTTCGCCGATGCCGTTGACGGTGCACTCGATTTGGCGCGCGCCGGCCTCGACGGCGGCGAGCGAGTTGGCCACGGCGAGGCCAAGGTCGTTGTGGCAATGCACGCTGATGATCGCTTTTCCGGACTGGAACTCCGGCACGGAGTCGTGCAGGTGCCCGATCAACTCGCAGAACTGGCCCGGCACAGCCCAGCCGACGGTGTCGGGGATGTTCACGGTCGTGGCGCCTGCATCGACGGCCGCCTGACAGACCTCGACCAGAAAATCCGGCTCGGTGCGGGAGGCGTCCTCGGGCGAGAACTCGACATCGGCGACGAGCTTGCGGGCGCGCTTCACGCCATCGACGGCGAGCTTGATGATCTGGCTCTGTGCCTTGCCGAGCTTGAACTCGCGGTGCAGCTTCGACGTGGCGAGAAAGACGTGGATGCGCGCCTTTTTACCGGCCGGCGCGACCGCCTTTCCGGCGGCCTCGATGTCCCTAGGCACGCAGCGGGCCAGGCCAGCAACGGTCGGCCCCTTGATCTCCCGTGCGATGGTGTTGACGGCGGTGAAGTCGCCCTCGCTGATCACCGGGAAACCGCCCTCGATCACGTCCACCTTCAACCGGGCCAGTTGCCGTGCGACCTCGAGTTTCTCGCGCAGCGTCATCGAGGCGCCGGGGCACTGCTCGCCGTCGCGGAGGGTCGTGTCAAAAATGATGATCCGGTTTTTTTTCATGTGGTTGTCTCTCGGTTCTGGGGTTCAACAAAAAAACCCCGTTGCCTCTTGGCAGCGGGGTTTTACGAAAGTCTTGAGAACAGGTTCAAACCACGGCCGCCCGGACGCTTCCCAGAAGCGCCAGTCCCAGCAGCAGTTGCAGGCTTAAACTCGCCATCGCGGCGGAACGTAGCGGCGGCGCTTGGCCAAGTCAACCGGTTTTTTGGGAAACCGCGAATGGATGCTAATTTTGGTTGTAAACGCAGAGGGAGACCGAAGAATCGTACTCATCCTCGTACCTCGTACCTCGTTATCGAAAAAACTCACGTGAATTGCTTTTGGTTTGTCCCGCCCCTTCGGGGCTTGTGGCTTGGCCAAGCGCGTTCACCCTCATCCAGCTTTCGGCCACCTTCTCCCTGAGGGAGAAGAAATTCTCCGGTTTTATTCGTGTGTCTTTGCGTAAATTCGCGGTTAACAAAACTCTTGGCCAAGTGCGATTCACCCACCGCCGTCACCGTCGTCCTCTGGATCGCCAACGAGCGTGATCAGCGCGGTTTCAGCCGGGTTCGTCTCCGACACGACACTGTCCGGCCCCAAGCCAGACCAGCCCTGCTTGCCGGGCGCGTCGGGGTCGCTGTCGATTACCGCGACGCCCAGCCCGAACACAACGGTCTGCTTAAGCGCCTCGGCGCCAATCGCCCCGGGCGAAAACCACAGCTCGTAAACCGTCGTGCCAGTGTTGGGGTGAACCGTCTTCTGCGTGCGGCGGATCACCGCGTCAAACCCGCCCTCGCCGGCAAGCTGCTTCGCATGCCCCACCACGGAGCCCTTGACGGTGTTCGCCATCGTGTTTCTGTCATAAAGAAACTGATCCCCGCGATACGGTTCCACGAGGGCGAACACGTACTCCCCGGTGATCTCGTTCCGGTCGGCGTCGGTGAACAACAGCCGCACAGCGTCCCCCTGGTCGGCGTCCCCCTTGGTGTGATGATGCAGGTCGTCCTCCACCACGATGGTGATCTGGACGCCGTCGTTGTTCCAGCCGACGGCGATGGAGGTGACATGATCCTTGTCGCCGTCCCACTTGCCTTCGCCGACCTCGGCGAACTGGGCGTACGTCACGTGGTCGGGGGCGAAGGTGCCCTTGCCGCGCTGGCCCTCCTCCACCACCTCGAACCCGGGGTTGACCACGAAGTTGGCCACCACCCACTCGCTGGCGACTCCGTCGAGCGTGCCGCTGACGGTCCCGGCCTCGAACGACTCGTACTCGGGGTAGATCCGGTTGACCGGCGGATCTGGGGGCATCGTAAAGGGCCGTAGCCGAAAAAACCGCCGGCTGTACTCGGTGAGTCTTGATTCCTTGTAGGTGAACGGCGGGCGGCTGGTGTCGAACAGCTTCATCGGCCGCCAATGGACCAGGTCGCTCGAGGCCTGCAACTGGAACAGCCGCGACTCGATCCTCTTTTTCTTGTTGAGAAACCCGTACATTCCGGGGGCCAATGCGGTGGCCTCAATGCGAAATCGGGTGTCGTAGCTGTACCTCGTGATCCGCAGATATTCGCGGAACACGTCCACCACGTTCATGTGGCCGAAGAACACCGCGCCGTCCATCGGCGTCTCCCTCGCCTTGTCGCGCGCGTTGATGTCCGCGCCGTAAACAAGCAGCAGCCGGGCGACCTCCACGAAGCCGCCGACCGCCGCGAAGTAGAGCGGCGTAGCCTGGTCGTCGTCGCGGCGGTTGACGTCCGCGCCGTTGGCCAGCAGCAGCCCGGCGATCTCGAGGTGGCCGTACTCGGCGGCGTAGTGCAGCGCCGTCTTCCCGGTCCAGTCGTCCACCGTGTCCACGTCCGTGCCGTCGGCGATGTGGTCCTTGACCGTCTCGATGTCGTTTCGCCAACTGGCCGCCGCCCAGATCGGCAACTCCGGCCCGGCTTGGGCGGAGACGATCCACCAGAACGGGAGACAAAGGAAAAAACGGCTGAAATTCCTGAGCATTGACCGCGCACCGTTTATATGGTCACGGCCCGATCGGCCAGCGAAATCGCCTGTTTCGGCCGGTCTTGCACCGGCTTGGGGCTTGGATTACGCTCCCGCCACTCGATTTTCGTTCGACATGAAACGCTTGATTCAATCTCTCGCCTGCCTTGGCCTGGCCCTGGGCGGCCTCTCCCAACCTTCGCTTGGCCAAGCGCAGGACGACGCCCCGGCCGCCCCGGCCGCCGCGCCGGACCTTGGCCCGGTGCTGGAGCGGCTCGACCAGGTGATCGCCGGCTTGGCCAAGGTCTCCGGCGACCTGGCCAAGCTGCAAAAAGCCAGCGGCGGCAGCGCCAGGGACAAGTCGCTCAAAACCGCCACGAAGCAGTTGAACGACCTTAACGCTGGCGTCGAGTCGCTGGCCGGCCAACTCGCTGCCCAGGCCAAGGCCGATGGAAAACAAGCCGATGACGTCGGTGCGGCGAACGATCTGCTCGCGCAGTTGGTCGCCCTGCAAAAGGCGACCGCAGACAGTGCCAGGCAGCCGGCGGCCCGGCCCAGGTGGGAGTACAAGTCGATCTTTGGTGACAGCCGTGTCGCGCTCGAGGAGGAGATGAACCTGTTCGGCAGGGACGGCTGGGAGTTTTTTAACATCGCCTCGTTTGGCCGTGGCACCGCCGCGTTCGCCCGGCGGCCTGTCAAGTAAACGACGCCGACCAATCGATCATTGACCTGCCGTTGCTGAAACCGTTTACTACCCGCTTTTCGTCACATGTCAGAATCCGCACCCGTCATCGAATCTGAACCGGCCGCCGCCAGCAACGGTCCGGACACTCCCAGCGACAGCGACGTCATCGTAATCGACGAGCTGCGCTCGACGTACGACATCATGAAAGCCGAGATGGCCAAGGTCATCATCGGACAGGACGAGGTCGTCGAGCGGCTCCTGATCTGCGTCCTCTCGCGAGGCCACGCGCTGCTCATGGGCGTGCCCGGCCTGGCCAAGACGCTCATGGTCAACTCGCTCTCAAAAGTGATGTCGCTCGACTTCAGCCGCATTCAGTTCACGCCCGACCTGATGCCGTCCGACATCACCGGCACCGACATCCTGCAGGAAACCGTCGAGGGTCGGCGCGAGTTCGAGTTTGTCAAGGGGCCGATCTTCGCCAACATTATTTTGGCCGACGAAATCAACCGCACTCCGCCCAAGACGCAGTCCGCCCTGCTTGAGGCGATGCAGGAGCATCACGTCACCGTGTCCGGCCGCATCATGCCGCTGCCGGAGCCGTTCTTTGTGCTCGCCACGCAAAACCCCATCGAGCAGGAGGGCACCTACTCGCTGCCGGAAGCGCAGCTGGATCGCTTCATGTTTTTCGTGGAGGTGCAGTACCCAGACCGCGACGAGGAACGCCGCATCGCCCGCGAGACCACCGGCGGCGCCACCGGGGAAATCACGCCCCAGGTTACCGGCGAGCAGATCTTGAAATACCAGGAACTGGTCGAGCGCGTACCGGTGCCGGATCACATTTACGACCTCGCGGTGGACATCGTCCGCGCCACCCGCCCCGCCTCCGGCGACGCGCCGGACTTCTGCCAAAAACTCGTCTCGTGGGGTGCCGGCCCGCGCGCCGTCCAGTACCTCATCCGGGGGGCCAAGGCGCGCGCGGTGCTGCACGGCAGCTACCTCGTGCGACAGGAAGATCTCGAGGCGGTCGCGCACCCCGTCCTGCGGCATCGCATCATCACCAACTTCCAGGCGCAGGCCGAGGGAACGAGCAGCACCGTCATCATCGACCAGTTGCTCGACCAATTCCGCGACGCCAGTGCCTGAGCCAAGCGCGCAACCGCTGATTGAAGCCGACGTCGTCGGCCGCCTCATGGGTCAGCCGCTGCTGGCGCGCTTCCCGATGGAGGGCAGCGTCTCCGGCCACCACCGCAGCCCCCACCGCGGCTCCAGCGTCGAGTTCGCCGAGTACCGCAACTACGTCCCCGGGGACGACATCCGGCGGCTCGACTGGCGCGTCTTCGCCCGCACCGACCGCTACTACCTCAAGGAGTTCGAGGCCGAGACCAACCTGCGCTGCTACGTCGTGCTCGACTGCAGCGGCTCGATGGGATTCACGGGCGAGCACGGCTCCCGGCTCGACTACGCCAAGCGCCTGGCCGCCACGCTCGGCTACCTCGTCATCAACCAGGGCGACGCCGCCGGGCTCCTCCACGTGACGGAGAAAACGGCCACCGAGATCCCGCCGCGCCGCAACGCCTCCCACCTGCAGGTCATCCTTGACGCGCTTGGCCAAGCGCAGCCCGCCGGCGGGACGCGCCTCGTCCCGATGCTGCACGAGCTCGCCGAGAAAGCCCGCCGACGCGCGCTCGTCGTCATCCTGTCCGACTGCTTTTGCGACGGCGACCAACTGCGGGACGCGCTGCAGCACCTGCGATATCAAAAACACGACCTCGCGCTGTTCCACCTGCTCGACCCGCTGGAGCTGGACTTCGAGTTCGACCGGCCGGTGCGATTCGTGGACATGGAAGGCTCGCAGTCGATCATCACCGAGCCGGCCACCGTCCGCGCCGAATATCAGGCGCATCTCAAACGGTTCCTCAACAAACTGCGGGATAACTGTCACGAGTTCAATGCCGACTACCGCCGCGTGACGCTCGACCAACCGTACGACAAGGTGCTAGCCGACTTCCTCACCGAACGCGCCCGGCACGCCACCCGAGCATGACGTTTCTCCAGCCGCTCATCCTGTGGGGACTGCCCCTCATGCTGCTGCCGGTGATCATTCACCTGATCAACCGCATGCGGCACCGGCCGAGGCAGTGGGCGGCGATGCAGTTCCTCCTCGCCGCCACGCGCAGCTCCACCAGCCACGCCAAGCTGCGCAACCTGCTCATCATGCTCATGCGCGTGCTGGCCGTGCTGACGCTTTTACTTTTTCTCGCCCGGCCACTTGTCGGCGGCTGGCTCGGCTGGGCGCTCGCCGCCGCGCCGGACGCGATCCTGCTGCTCGTCGACCGCTCCGCCAGCATGGAGTCGCGCGTCGCCGGCGCGGACGAGTCGCGCCGCGAATACGCTCTCAAGATGCTCGCCGACGCCGCCGGGGAGTTCGAACACGCGAGCCACCTCGTGCTGCTCGACAGTGCCACGCGGAAAGCACACGAGATCACCACTGCCTCATCACTGCTCGAGCTGCCCTACACGCAGCCAACCGACACCGCCGCCGACCTCCCCGCCATGCTGCAAACCGCCCTTGATTGGCTGATCGAAAACCAGGCTGGCACCGCCGAGATTTGGATCGCCTCCGACCTGCAGGCCAGCAACTGGCAGCCGGAAGATCAGCGCTGGGAAACCCTAATCACGGCATTCGATTCGCTGCCGCAAAAAGTGCGCGTCCGCCTGCTTGCCACCACGCAGGAGTCGCCCGGCAACGCCTCAATCTCCGTCGCGCAACTCTCCCGCCAACAGGCCTCCGGCAACGGCGAAGTGCGCTTGGCCGTCGATCTCAATCGCAGTCAGGCCAACGCCGGCACCGCCACGATCACCCGCACACTCAACGGCGTCGCCACCGAACTCGAAGCCAGGGTCACCGGCCAATCCACCCGTTGGCGGCATCGCTTCGCCGTCGGCGACCAGGCGGGCGGCTGGGGCAAACTCGAGCTGCCGGCCGACGGCAACCCTCGCGACAACGTCACCTACTACCGGTACAGCGACAACCATCCGCCTGCCGGTTTGGTCGTCACCGAGAGTGCGCTTGGCCCGTTGTGGCAGGCAGCAGCATCGGTCGCCGGCCAAGTGGGACGCACCCCGGCCAAGCGCCACACGCCGGGCAATGTAACTCCGGCCGATCTGCGCGACGCCACGCTCGTCGTCTGGCAGGCTCCATTGCCCGAGGGCGAAATGGCAGGCACGATACGACGATTCGCCGATGAGGGTGGCCGTGTTATTTTCTTCCCGCCAGGCCAGCCGGCGACAGCACGCTTTGTAGGCCTGGGCTGGGGCGAAAAACAAACTGGCGGCGACGCCGGTTTTGCGGTTGGCCGCTGGGACGAAGACCAGGGGCCGTTGGCCAACACCGACGAGGGGCTGTTGTTGCCCCTGGCCAAGCTCGGCGTTCGTCAGCGGCAACAGGTCATTGGCCAGGCGGCGGTGCTGGCTGCGTTCGACGATGGCCAGGCGCTACTCGTCCGCCGGGTGCTTGGCCGGGGAGAGGTTTATTTTTGCACCACCCTGCCCCTGCTCGCCTGGTCGGAGATGGGCGACGGCCTGGTGGTCGTCCCGATGCTGCAACGCCTGCTCGCTGACGGCAGCCGGCGGCTCCAGCGCGACTCGGTCGCCGAGTGCGGCCAGGTCGGTGCGGGGGATCTGCAACTCGAGTGGACCTCGATCGAGACCGGCCAACGCGGCGACGTGCAGACGCAGGCCGGCGTGTACCAGTCCGGCTACCGCTGGCTGGTGGTCAACCGGCCCGCCGCAGAGGACGAGTTCGAGCGCGTCGAGGACGGGGCTGTCGCCGGGTTGTTCGGAACGCTGTCGTTTCAACTGTTCCAGGCACAACGCGACGACACCGCGTTGCAGGGCGAGATCTGGCGCCTGTTCCTGTTCCTGATGCTGCTCGCGCTGGTGGTCGAGGCATGGCTCATCCGGCCCGGCTCGATGGCCGAGGCCGTGCCGCCCAAACCCCAACCCGCCGCCGCATGAGTCACTGGTCGTTTGCAGCCTCGTTGATGGTCATCCTCGCCGGAATCGGCGTGGTGGCGCTGGCCGCCTGGCTGGGCTGGGGCAACTGGCAGCGCAATGGCCGTCGCGGCAAAGTCGCCCTGCTTGAGGTCATCCGATTCGTGGCGGTGGCGATGCTGACGTTCACGCTGCTGCGACCGGAGTTTGTCCGGCGCATTCAGCGCACCGAACCGCCGAAGGTCGCGATTCTTCGCGACGCTTCGGGAAGCATGCAGACGCGCGATGTCGTCAGCACGAACAACATCATCACCCGGACTGCCTGGATTGATTCGCAAAACAAGCGCGCGTTCTGGAAGCCGCTCGAGGCCGGCTCCGAGGTGCTGGTCGGGGCATTCGCCGCGCCGCCGGATTTGACCGTGACGAACACGCTTGGCCAAGCGCGGGAGATCGGCACCGACCTGAGCGGCGCGCTTGGCTCGGTGCTCAAGCAGCAGCGCAACCTCAAGGCGGTGCTGCTGTTGACCGACGGCGACTGGAACCTTGGCCCCTCCCCCGTCGGCATCGCCACGCGCTACCGCGACGAGGGAATCCCGGTTTACAGCGTTGTCACCGGGCGAGACGAAACGATCCCCGACCTTGCGATGGAGGAGGTCGCCGCACCGGCGTACGGGCTGTTCGGCGAACAGATCGCCATCCCGTACACGGTGCAGAGCCACCTGCCGCGTGACGTCGCCACCGAGGTGCGCCTCATGCAGGGCACGGAGCAATTGGCTGCCAGGAAAATCAGCCTCCCGGCGAACAGCCGCTTCCGCGACTCGATCATGTGGTACCCGCGCGAGGTCGGCGAGTTCGACCTTCGGCTGGAGTTCCCGGTGGAGCCGGACGAGGGACTGCGCGACAACAACTCGGCGGCGTTTCACATCGCCGTGCGCGTGGTCAAGCTGACCGTGCTGGTCGTCGATTCACAGCCGCGTTGGGAATATCGCTTCCTGCGAAACGCCCTTGCGCGCGACCCCGGCGTCGACCTGAGCTGCGTGTTGCTCCATCCGAACATCGGCCCCGGCGGTGGGCGCGATTACCTCTCCGATTTTCCCGGCTCGCGCGAGATGCTCACCCGCTACGACGTGGTGTTCCTCGGCGACGTCGGCGTCGGCAGGGGGCAGTTGAGTGCGAAGGATGCCGACCTGATCAAGGGCCTCGTCGAGCAGCAGGGCAGCGGGCTGGTCTTCATGCCCGGGCGGCGCGGCAACCAACTCTCGCTGATGGACAGCGCGCTCAAGGAGCTGATGCCGGTCGAGCTCGACGACGCCAGACCCACAGGCGTGGGCCTGCAAAACGAGTCGGTGCTCACGCTCTCCAGCCGGGGCCGCGGCCATCTGCTCACCCGCTTCGACGCCGACGAAATGGTGAACGAGCAGATTTGGAAAATGCTCCCCGGTTTTTACTGGTCCACCGGTGTGACCAAGAGCCGTCCCGGCAGCGAGGTGCTCGCCGTGCATTCCGAATTGCGCAACCAATGGGGCCGCATTCCGCTGCTGGCCATCCGCAGCGCCGGGCGCGGCAAGGTGCTGTTCATGGGCACCGACAGCGCATGGCGTTGGCGGCGCGGTGTGGAAGACAAGTTCCACTACCGCTTCTGGAGCCAGGTCGCCCGCTGGATGGCGCACAAGCGGCACCTCGCCGAGAGGGAAGGGATTCGCCTGAGCTTCTCGCCCGAGACACCCAAGGTCGGCGACCGCGTTTTCCTGCAGGCGACGGTGCTCGACGAGGCAGGATTCCCGCTGGAGAACGGCGAGGTCAACGGCGCGATCGTCTCGCCCACCGGACGCGGCGAGCAACTGGAACTAACGGAAGTCGACGGCGGCTGGGGTGTTTACAGTGCGGAGTTTTTGCCGCAGGAAGGCGGGGGATTCGAGATCGCCATCGACGCCCCCGAGCACGATCGCGAGTTGAAAACCAAGCTGATCGTGACGCTGCCCAAGCGCGAAAAACTGGGCCGCCCGGTGAACCGCCCGGTGCTCGCCGAGATCGCCTCAATCACCGGCGGCGAGAGCGTCAACACCGGTGACCTCGACGAGATCATCAAGAAAATCTCCGTTCTCCCCGAGCCCAGACCGGTCGAGATCCGAACGCGCCTCTGGAGCAACCCTTGGTGGGGCGGCGTAATTCTCCTCCTGCTGGTGGTCTACTGGACCGGGCGCAAACTCGTCGGTTTGGTTTAAACCAAGCGCTTGGCCAAGCGGTCTGGGCGTGAGTCGATTTGCCTCAGCTCCCGGTGTCCTCGTCGCCGGCGTCCTCGCTGATGACCGGGGCGATGGCCTGGAGCTGGTCCTTGCCGTGGAGGTTGATGAGCTTGACACCCTGCGCGTTGCGTCCGGTCATCCGGATGTGCTCGACACCTGTACGCACCATCTGCCCGCCGACGGTGATGAGCATGATCTCGTCATTCGATTTCACAGCCAACGCGCCACAGACCTCGCCGGTCTTGGCGGTTGTCTTCATGGTGATGATGCCCTTTCCACCGCGCGCTTGCGTCCGATACTCGTCAAACTCAGTGCGCTTGCCGATGCCGTTCTCACCGGCTACCAGCAGTGTGGCATCCTTGACCACGATGGCCGCAGCGACGAGTCGATCCTTTTTGCCCAGGCGAATACCGCGCACGCCGGCAGCAGTGCGGCCCATCGAGCGAACGTTTTCCTCGTTGAACCGGATGCTCTTGCCGTCGCTGGTGATCAGCACCACCT
>Ga0310342_100002191_pt1 | contig 12475 bp, 15 predicted proteins | sample S15DNA20500_MG_FD_206155 | JGI IMG/M metagenome (GOLD analysis project Ga0310342, IMG submission 206155) | Marine microbial communities from station ALOHA, North Pacific Subtropical Gyre - S1503-DNA-20-500_MG | ecosystem: Environmental > Aquatic > Marine > Oceanic | place: Pacific Ocean: North... | reverse complement strand
GGAATCACATAACAAGGGTCGCCCAAATAGTATTGACTCATGTTTGTTGCCCCACTACGATAATTTGTGAATCTTCTTCGGGAAACCACTTCTTGAGTTTTTTGGTTGCCTCTCCCACAGCCGCCGTTAAGTCATTATTGAACTCAATCACGCCAGCCCATGTTCCCGCTATTGAATAGCCATAGATGTGAGGCAAAGAGGTTTTTGACTGATACTCCTTCCAAGATTGGCCTTGACCTGCGCCCCATGCCTCGTTGATTTCATACCCATAGCCAATGAGTCGGGGAGCATCGGGGCCTCTTTCGTCCCTGTTCTCCCATAGGAAACGCTCGTCAATGTAGTCATCGGTATCATGCCTACTCACAGGCTCGCCCCAATCATCTATTGGGGGTGGGTGGATTACTACCGCGACATAGACGGTGGTGGAATCGCTCATGTTTGTTGCCACACCCTTTTACAATCGTCACACACAGGAAATCCTTTATACATTTTCACTGGCTTGTCTTCCTGACATTCATAGCACACTGCGCCCGTCTTCGCCTTCATTCGCTTCCCTCCATTGCTTCGGTTTGTTTCTCCAATTGCTCGTGATACAGGAACTCTTTTACCCTCAAGGCGTGTTCGGTAGGGCAGTCGGTATGGCCGACCTGTATGCACCCCTGAGCGTCCCTATATGCCATATTACGGGTAGGGTGGACTCACCTTAATAAACTTTGTGGTTCAAATGAGGTCAAAGACCTTCAAACTGATAAGCGCACCCAAGGCCATGCCGATTCCCGAGAATCCTGTGCGGAGCAACGCCAAAAGATGAGTATGCTTTTCAGCCCACAATTCGGCTTCTAACTTGAGGGTCCCATCCTTCTCTTTTATCATGCCCTCAACTCCATAAGGTCGCAATGTTCTCATAGACTTCATTTATATTTGAAGTGTCCATGCTTTCCAAAGCGTTGATAGTTTTCGTAATCTGCGAGAGTTTCAATTCTCTCATGGAATCATAGATGCCTTGCTCATTGGCCCGCTCTTGATAACCTTTCTGTGCAAAGTATCTTTCCAATTGCAGTAGGTCAAGTCGCCAACGGATACCTCCTCGGCGGTCTTTGGATTGAGCGTGACGGAACATAGGTCGGTTGCGGAGAATCCCAACAACTTCTCGGGAAGTATATCGGCGGGGTTTGCGCTCCACCATGTAAGATGAAATCTCGGTGGAATAACCGTAGCCATTGTGCGTAAGGAGATATTCAACGATGTCAAAGACGAGCGTTTCCGTCAAAGGTAAAGGTCTTTGCCTGTCTGCCATCCTATTATCCCCATGTAGCCGTCTATTCTTCCTCATCAGAAAACTGTTCCGGAAGTGCGGCCTTAACCATGAGAGCCAATTCTTCTTTGTAGGCTTCTTTGGCATCCTCAAGAGTCATGCCATCGGCCTTCAATTCTTTGATATAGTCTTTGCGATTCCCTTCAAAAGTCATCAGGGCGAGAATGGATTGGTTAGCCTCATCCAACTCGTGTTCTTCAAACGGGTTTGTGAATAGGACCTCAACTTCGTCGGTCAGAAATTGGGCATCAGGAATAGTGGGTTGAACGAACTCGTCTAATTCATCATCTAAGACGGAGCCGTGACCGACCATGCGCTCAATAAACTCCTCCGCCATCTTGCGGTCCACATACAAACCCACGCGGGGCCAAAATCTCATTGTTTCCGTGTCTGCGGGCATAGAAGGATATGGTAGCCTTCTGCTACTTAAGAGTTCTCGGTCATTTCTATGAGTGTGGAACCTTTGGAGAAAGAGTCCACAATAAAGTCCTCATCCACAGTGGGCGCGCCGCCATCCACAATAAAGACACTGCCCTGAGAGATTTTAAGTTTGATGACTTGGAGAAAGGCGAACTTTTCGGTGGCCGAAAGATTCACGCAGTCCCTCTCCACAAGTTCCAAGGGCCACACGACTCCCCATTCTTGACTCCAAAGATTCGGGAAGTAGTAAAACCTGCTTGCGCTCTTGCAGAATCACTTATGAAACGCCCCCGACACTCAAGATTCCAAGGGTCTTCTGAAAAAATCTTCCGCCAATGAAACTGCATTTCACTATCCATAGGCTCCGGCACCAAGTTCTGCGTCAAATCCATATTTATCTCCGGTTCGGCAATTATCACATGAAGGCCAGTTCCGGAAGATGATACACGAACCCAAACTTTGCCCCAACCAAACTCTTGAGAGAGATAGGACAAGGCTTTGCCCACTTTGGGATTCTCTAACGAGGTATCGTCCCAATCAAAAGTGAGGCCGCTCATGAATGTGAGATATGGCTTTCAACTACTTAGTCCTTCTCACGCAAGAAAGTAGGTGACTATGCCAATACCTGCTAAGGCAATCCCCATCTTGAGCGCAGGGGTCATTCCTACCGACACGGCGGGAGCAACAGCCACCGCGCTACTTTGGGTGGTTATGGTGGTATGGCTTGGAGAGCCACCAGCGGAACCTCCATCATCCGAGGGTTCATCGTCCTCCGGTTCATCTTCTTCTTCTCCACAAACTTCCTCCTCACTCAAGGGTGGGGTGATGCCTTCATTGAAGGCGGGAATCTTCACGGTGCGGCTTCGGCTCCTTAGCCCATCCTCGCAGTCGCTCCACTCACTCCATTCGCGCATCACAGCGTCAATTGGGTCGTCGCCCACATAGACAACATTTCCGGAGGGTTCGCTTTGTTCCGCCGTATTCATAGCGGCTTGTTTGGTCGGGAACCATTGAATCGGAACTCCCTCAGTTTTGAGGGCCGAGTATTCCACTCGGTAGGGATTGGACATTTCCACCCCTTGCTCATTGTGAGTGATATATGATACCTTCGCAAAGTGGTCAGGCTCACCATTCTCACTCGCAAATATTGGATTTCCCGCCATCCGGTCAAATACACCGTGTCCGAAGGTCATACCACGATATTGCCCGCGCGACTACTTAATGGGTTCTTCGTTTTGCCCTTCATAATGTTCCACCAAGAGCATGGTTAATTGTTTATTTCGCCATAAACTCCACCAAACAAAGTAAATGGCTCCAAGACCGCCCACACTAACAGCCAAAGATAGGAGGATTAGCCACAATATCACAAAATCCATAGAAGTGAATAGGGAAGTTGCTACTTAATCCTTCCGCTGCCACTATATTTCTTCAATGCCGTTGGAACTCCATAGATGGTGGCGGAATACGCGGAGAGCCAAACATCGTTAGACCCAGCGAGCCTTTCCCTCATGGGGCAGCCCCCTTAACCTCGGATAATACGATAGACACCGTAAATCACTATTCCAGTGACCGCAATGCTACCCACAGCGAGCATCCCTATACCCTTTCCAACGGCTCCTAAGCCCTCACCAATGGCGGCTGTGCTTTGGCACGAACAGGTGGGGTTCCCGTCTGCATCAGTGGTCTTGATGGCTACATGGTCAGGAGGACAGTCCGAAGTATGGCATTCTATGTCGTCGTTTGAATCGTCGTCGTCGTCGCCCGTATCACCGTTAATCTCATCTTCTTCCTCCTCCGAAGTAACGCTACCCGTGTCAGGCTTGCATTCCCACTGGTCGCGGGCGAAATTAAACACGCCAACCTGTCCTTCAGGACACTCTATGGGCATATCTTCTGCTGCCAAACTCTCGGCTGGTGCAGCGATAAATGAATGAGTGAACGAATTATGGCCAAAGGTCATGCTTCATTCTTAGTCTTACGACTACTTAATGATGACTTCGGTTTCAATATTATGTGTCTTCAAGACCTCCAAACCATTCTGAGGATAGGAACCGCCGTAGCAGACAACTTTGATGATACCGACTTGGGCTATTCGGGTAGCACACTTAGCGCAGGGTTCACCATTCACATAGAGGATAGCACCCTTACCTGATACACCTTGACGGGCGCAATTGAGAATTGCATTTTCTTCTGCGTGAACACAACCAATGTCGGTTTCCCTTCCGCTGGGAATGTTCCGTTCCTCCCGAGTGCAAATGTTTCCACCGCACAAATCTCCGCACTGCCCTCGGATATTTCCGTTGTAGCCCAAAGAGAGTATCTGATTATCTTCATCCACCATGATGGCCGCAAACTGCTTCCGAGGACATTTAGAGAATCCAGTGGCGAACTGTTGGGTGGCCTCAAGCCACACTAAGTCCTTTCTCCGCATCTTCTCCCCTCATTCGGTAGTCAATGTTACGGTATCTTGATTTACCTTGCGCTTTCTTTTCACATCTTCCACAGGAACCTCATACCAGCCATCACCTGAACCAAAATTGAATGCCTCAAACTGATACTTGGCTGTCCCTCCTTTGACCGACCACTTGGCGTTCCCCACAAAAGGAACCTCAACTCTATATCCCTTCTCCGTTTCCTTGAAGGGAAGGGTAGGGTCCCATTCTAAAGAACCCGGACGCCATAACATTTTGGCCACCTCTCCTAACTTTTCAGCCCGAGGCTCAAAAGGTAGGCGACTCATACCTGCAAGTTTGAGATTTTCTGCTGCACACAGGTCCCGAAATTGTTGAAGGTAGGGCTGCTGCATATCATATTCCGACTTTACTAATCCAATACTTGGGTGTTCGGGTGCTTTATCCCACTCCTCGTCCCCAAAATTGGGCATGATGTTATTCACGATGATTGTTCCTACCGGAATGTTCATTTTCTTTAGAAATTGGATGGTTCGGTAGCACTCTTGGAACCCGGCTTCGCTTGGGATACTTACAAGATTGATAGAAACAAACTTTTCATGGCGAAGAATAAGGGTTAATCTCTCCACTTTTTCGCAAACAGTTTCAAGATTGGCGATAAGTTGTGGAACTTCTGATTTCTTCATCAGGAATCCTTTGAGATTATCTATCCGTGCTTTCATCCGCAAAATCCGCAATAGAAAGGTGCGAATGGCGGCGGGAGCGTTGAGAGCCTTGAGAGTATGACCCGTAGGGGCAGTATCAAAGATAACTACATCGTAATCACAAGATTGAACCAATCTCAGGATTTCATCAAGCGCAAAGAACTCATCCATTCCCGGAAATGAAGTCATGTCCGTCAAGATTTCGGAATCAAATCCCGGAATCTGCTTCGCAAACATGGCCTCCATCCCGCTTTGCATCTGTTCTGCAAAGACGGAAGCATTCGCCTCGGCGTTGATATTCTTTGCCCACAAGTTTGTGGTAACTTCAACAAGGGTCCCTTGACCAACATTTACTCCGAGCGTATCATCGGTGCTATGAGCGGGGTCGGAAGACACTAAGATGGTCCGTAGCCCCTCTTTTGCGTATTTTACGGCGGTAGCCGCCGCTATGGTGGACTTTCCCACTCCACCTTTGCCGGTGAATAACATAAGCGAGGCCATACAGGGCTGCTATTCTCTCCTAACTACTTCAAGGTTCTCAGACCCAAGAAGTGATGAAGTTAATATCATAGCGGCCCTTGCCATCCATAGATATTACGGGCTTACTCCATCTTCCTATGATAACAATGTTTAGACTCCTTTCTGTGTTGCCAAAAGTTAGCCCACTGTTGAGGTGTTCCTGAAACTCATTACTCGGTGCAACAGCAACAACAATTTCACGAGCAAAGTCTATGCCATTATCGTCCATGAAGTCTATGCGGAGTCCCTTATTGGGGATTTCCCCTGAGTAACCGATTTGGCCGTTCACAATGACGACCATATTCAGGTCGGGGAGGTAAGAGAAGTCTTGGAACGGAGCCAAAACTAACTCTTGCAGTTCAACCCCTGCTGGAACAGTTATGCTATTGAAGGTCGCCACCGCAGGGGACACGGGCGTTTTTACATCTTGACGGTATTCATCGTAGGTTTCCTTCTCCATCACTCTCTTACTATGGATGTTCAACTACTTAATGAGTTCCAATCCGTGCATCCAAGACCCAATCTGCCGCAAAAGGTCGTTTTTAATGCTTAGATTTCCGGATTTCGGGGATTTGGGACCCTGAATCTCAGTCTTCGCTGATGTATTCTTCGTCGGGGTCGCCGCCCTCTCCGGGCTGTCTTTCAGGCGCATCTCCGGTGTCCATGAAGGTCCCGGCCGGTTTAGAGGGTTCTTCCGCTGGTTGGTCACCCGGCTCCTCAACACCGCTCGGGGTAGTATCAAAGCCAGCGCGATAGTCACGCTCCACCATTGCTTCAATAGAGTCAGGGGGCACTTCCTTGAGGGCACCTTCCGAGTCCTTAAGTCGCTGTTGGGCAGCAAGTCCTTGAGGCACAAAGTCATAAACTTGAGTATCCAAAGCATCAGGGGTCATCAAGTCGCCAACTTCACGCTTGTAGGCGGAAACTTGACTTCGGCGACGGCGTAATCTTCCGCCTCGCTCTTTCTCTTTCAACATCTCCCGATATTGCTGACCTTGCTCATCCATCCATTCCTCAATTTCTTCGCCCTTGGCCTTCAAATCCCCATCACGAAGGATGCGAGCCTTGAACCATTCCACATTTTCCACAGTGACTCTCATGCCCCAATCCCGCAATTGTAGGGCGATTACAGAATCCACTCCATCATAGAGCATATAGTCAATCCACACTCGGGCGGAGCGTCCGGTGGTTCCGTCAATGCGAACTGCATAGAATTGTGAGTCAGTGGCGTAATTGAATGTATCAATATCTCCGGGACCCCATGAATGAGAGGAAAACGCAGCGGGTGTGCTGGTCCGGAAGCCTACCTTCCCTGTGGCTTCTGCCTGTGATAGCCCCCATACAACTAACCCATCCAAAGAATTACTCATCGTTATAGGGAAATAGGTGGCCGCGTCAAAGGCCGTTGGCGGAGTAAAGTTAGCGGTTTGGTCAAGATACTCACTCCATGTGCTATCCACCGAAACAACCGACCAACCATTGGCTGCATCCGTTGTTGTAAGCAACCATTGGTCCCGGTCATTATCCCATCGGCAAGAAACAACGGAACGGTCAGTGGCCGTGCCGCTCGCAATGCTCTCATCAATGGCTTCTCCGGCATTTATTAGAATGCCTTGCTGATTGATTTCAAAATTAGGAGAAACACCCGTAATGGTGGGTGCGTTATAGTTAGTGTCGTAAGCGAATAAGAAGGGGCCGCCTACTCCGGGGCTTTGATAGCCTCCAAATCCAAGGCCAAATCTTGAGGGTTCCCCAGCGGGAGGAGGTGTTTGCACATCAGGGTCACTGGTTGGAAAGGTCGGAAATCGCCAATAGTTTCCAATGAAGCCCACATACTCGCCGGTATCCAAGTCAGTCATATAGAAGGCTCCGGGACTTGGCTTGTTACCTTGGCCGAGAGTATTCTTGGAAATATTTTCTTCATCCACCGTAAATGTCCGATATTGAACAGCAGTGGTGGCGGTTGCCTGTGGCATGGTGACCGAGGTGGCCGATACGAACGGTGTTCCCGACAACGCAAAAGGAACCGCTACAACTGTGGTAGTTACAAAATCATAGGGCCGCAAGACGAAGTAACTTGATTCTCTATTCCCGCCGGGTTCGTCAAGAAAGTTATTGAGAGCAATGATAGCAAGCGTGGAAAACTCATTGTCCGCGACATTGAACCTGATGGATTCGGAGGGAGGCAATACATCCACTGCTACGGCTCCATCAAAAAACGGAACAACGCGAGTAGGTGTGGAGTCCACCATTTTGAATCCTAAATCCCCATCAGTATTGCCTACAAGGTTAGGAGATTTGTAGGCGGGAAGTCCAAGGAAATACGGGCCGAGATAGGTAAATGGCACCACAGCCCCCGCCATGTCCTCAATCACAGTAGGAGGCATCCGTTGATAAAGAACAAAGGGATAGGTCGCCGTCGCTACCCCTGCTGGGTCCGTAGTGTCCCACACATAGGTTTCTCCGGCAAAGAGGTTATGAGTTCCCGGTAGCGTCTGTCCTGTGGCCGAGATATAAAACTCCGAAAAGTCATTGAATCCTAAAAACTTAGAAGGAGCGTAGCCGTTAGAGAACGCCTGTTGGTCAGACCCAGCCGCGCCTCCTCCGCTGGGATTAGTCCCATCGGGTAGTCTTCCTTCCAAATACCGGTCCCATGTGTAGTCATCACTCACCCCACACATATTCTCCACGATGGCGATTTCATCAATCTCCCGGACAATTCCAAAGGCTCCATAGGTCCCAGCCTGTAAGTCAGACTGTGCATTGGCTCCCGTCCAGCAACTCTCTATGGACCCTGCCACATCCCATTCATACTGAATAACACCATTCGCGGTATCTTCGGGTTGCTGTGTGGCAGTAAAATTGAGATAGGCATAGTAGGGTTTTGATTCAGTTCCATCCAAGGCATACAAGGCGGCATCGTATCCTACATCATTACGAATATTATGATAACCACAAACTTGGATGGCTATATTTTCTTGAATGGCTGTATTGGCGATTGTAACCGTGTCTTCCGATTTCATAGGAATGACCCCATACAAACCTTGCGCTGACTCGTCAAGAAGGTCAAAGGTGGAGGGGCCGGAAGCGGGTGTGCAAAGTGACCCTATCATGGGCATCCTCATGGGAATGAAAGTATAGGACGCTGCATCGGGAACTACGCTGGCAGGTCCTAATTCGGCCCCAGCACTATCAATAGGTCGTTGGGGCTGCCTCCGGGTGAACATAGAGTGGCCCCTGCATATCAGGATAAATCCATCCCATGCGTCAAAGAAGAAAGGCCCCACCACTGGAATGGCAGTGGGATTATAGACTTGGACTCGGCACGAATAGGACCCTACAAGAATGTAATAGCCGTTGTGATAGTATCCATCTCGGATGATATACTCTCCTTTGGGTGCTATCCCATTGAAGCGATTAAGGAGGTCCCCGGTGGTGTCGGTTACGGCGAGTCCTTGCATGATGGTATCATTTTGAATAGAGAGCCACGAGGTAAGGTTAGCCCACCACCCATACTCCGAGGAATCCAACTTATACGACAAACTCATGATTATTCCCCCTAATACGGTCCATTAAACACATCCATCGTCCATGTGTATGTAGGCGTGAGAGGGAACAAATCAACGGTTCGCACCATAGCATTGGAAAGGAAGTAGGTGAAGTCCCAATCTGTATCAGGCGGGATTTCAATGTGCCACGCTCCTACGAAAACAGGACTGTTACCAATCGTGACGGGGTAAGGTTGTGCATCTCCGCTGACTCCTACTCCGGGGCGTCCATCCGGATTCAGAAAGAATGCGGTGGTGCCAAGTGTGAAATTAACATAGCCACCGGGAACCCAATCCGCACCTGTGCCATAAATACCGGGTGTGGAACCAAAGTAGTGAATCACAAGAAACTCATCGGACGATGTGCGCTGACGGTTTTTGAGAGTCGCGTCCCCGATGCCCGAGAAGAAAACCGATTGTGGAGTTTCCAATTCCGCAAGTCGCTTAGGGGGAAGGTTACCGAGGTCTTCCACCGTCCACTCGTAACCCTGACGACGCATTGGCATGGTAAAGAATACATCCCTCGTGATACTTGAAGGTTCGCATTACTTCTTGGAGCCAGTAAGTCCTAAGAGTTTATCGTGCGCGGCCTTCATAACCTTTCGCTGCTCCTGAGTCTTTTTGTCCACTTCTGCGTCTTTCTTCTCAATCAAACCCACCCAGTCCGGCGTATCCGCCGCTGGTGCCTTGGGTTCAGGAGGAAGGAGTGACTTATCTTCCTTGGCTTCAAGACCGAACGGCTTCTTGGATTTCATACCCTTTCCCACGCGTCCTTCCTACTTAAGATTATGCCGAGGCCCCAGCCTCGTAATCGCTGGAATGTTCTTGGTCTTCACAATTGGGGCAATACTTTGCCATCCAAGGATTATGTTTGACCCATTTATCCCACCCATCTTCACTTGGTTTGTAGGGTTCGTAGGGATTAGGCTTCCAAGGGTCTTTGGGGGTCCAAGGGTCACCCCCGCCCCAAGGTGGGTCATCATACGGGGTTTTTCTTTTCTTTTTGTCTGCTTCGTCCCAAATCTTCTCCATTTTCTTCCTCAACTCATCCCCACTAATCTCATCTTCATCCTCCGAAACTTCTTCTATTGTGGGCGTCGGGTTCTCGTCCACCATAAGGTCGCAGCCTTCACATACCCATATTTCCTTTGTCCCGTCAGGGGGAAGGCCAGCATCCGACCCGTCGCGTTCCACCTTGACGGGGATGGTGGCTTTGCGCCATTCATGCTCACATTGAGCCTGAAGTTCAGGGTCTTGTAAGACGGGAGGCAGAATCAACCAATTAGCGAAGGGTTGTTGCTCTATTTCGGTCCACTCTAAGGCTTCTCCAATAATGTAACCTTGCTCCCACTCACCTAATGAAGACTCCGACATAGAATGGTCTTTCACGGCCTGTTCTGCTAAGTTACTCAAGGTCCATTGGTCCGTTAAGGCATAATCGGAGTTCAGGTCAGTGATTGTGGCAATTAAGTCACCTGTGAGTTCCTGTATGCCCATTAAATCGGTTCTCAGCATGGACTCCCAGTGATTAGGAGGCCATTCCCTCCCCGTAAAGAAAGCAACTTCAAAAAAGTCCGGATTCTGTTCCAACTGTCCCTGAGCGTTTAGGGTTTTCTCATCATAAAGAATGACGACGAATGGACGATTTATATTTACCTTCAAGTGACCGAATCCGGGCCAAGGTTTCAAGGCTTGCATGACGATGGTTACAGGGCCACCCGCTTCTTTGATTGCCTCATCATCATCAAAGACAAACCGATGTAAATTGCGGACATTAGATTTGGATGTAAAAAGAGCATCAAAGATGCGGTCTGCAATGAAATGACTCCGCCCAGTGGGTGCGTTGCTCCCAAGCCATTTAGGGGGCTTGTGGTAGTCCCTATACGGCGCGCCAAACCGTCCGGGATACGAAGGCATGGGCTAACCTTAGTCTTCCAACTACTTCAAACTGCACTTCGTAGGTCTTACGGTCAAGAGGTAGCCAAAACTGGGGAGTCCCCGGCTGCGGGAGGAAGGATTTCCGATTCTATCTCATTTTTCTCAATCCACTCTTGCTCCTCCGCTGGAACATCTTCTTCCGTATAAATCGCTTCCACAGGACATTCGGGAATACAAGCCCCACAGTCTATGCAATCATAGGGGTCTATGATTAAGTATTCGTCTGCCTCTCTAAAGCAATCCACAGGACATACTGCTACGCAGTCTTGGTATTTGCATTTCACGCAAGCACTTGTTACCACATGAGTCATCTAAGACACCCCATTCAGGATTCATCAATATCGGGGATGCCGTCGCCGTCATCATCGTCGTCAAGATAGTCGGGAATGCCGTCATTGTCGTGGTCAAACTGCCCCGTCAATGGGTTGCCGTCATTCTGCTCAAACCAGTCGGTAAGGCCGTCTGCATCATCGTCTGCATCAGTAGCATCCCATGTGCCATCGTTATCATGGTCATAGCGATAAGTGCCGAAGACACCACCCGTTTCATCAACATCCAAAATATTGTCGTTGTCGTCATCGGGGTCTATGCCATCATTGAGGCCGTCATTGTCGTGGTCGCGGCTCGCGTCTGAACCGTCCTCATACAAGTCATTCCAATTGGCTATCCCATCGTTATCAATATCAAAATCAAAGCGGTCTTCAATGCCGTCATTGTCGTGGTCATAAATGTCCGTGTTGGGGTTACCATCGGTAACTTCATCTTCGTCATTCATGCCGTCGCCGTCATCATCGTCGTCTTCGTTGTCGTTAATTCCATCGTTATCATGGTCCAAAGGGGAGTCATCCTGTGCATCGGGTATGCCGTCATTGTCGTCATCGTTATCAATATCGTCGGGAATGCCGTCGCCATCGTTATCATTGTCGCCGTTATTTTCTTGGTTATCAAGTTGCTGGCTTTGCTGTTGGTCGGACTGAGAACCTTGCTGGCCCTGCTGACCATTCTGTGTCTGTCCCTGCTGTTGCTGGTTCTGACCGTTTTGGTTGTTGCCGTTTTGGTCGGCTTGGCCGGAGTCTTGCTGTCCTCCTTGCTCGTCGCCATTCTGTTGCTGGCCCTGCCCGTTATCCTGTTGCTGACCTTGCTCACCTTGGTTGCCGGATTGACTCTCGCCCTCGCCTGACTGTTGGCCTTGGTCTTGGTTCTGACCTTGCTGGCCATTCTGTCCTTGGTCTTGTCCTTGGCCTTGCTGACCATTTTGACCTTGGCCTTGTCCTTGTCCTTGACCTTGCCCTTGGCCCTGTCCCTGACCCTGACCTTGACCCTGACCTTGACCCTGACCCTGACCTTGGCCTTGTCCTTGGCCCTGTCCTTGTCCTTGTCCCTGTCCTTGTCCTTGTCCCTGTCCTTGACCTTGGCCTTGACCTTGGCCTTGTCCTTGACCTTGACCTTGGCCCTGTCCTTGGCCTTCACCTTCGCCGTCTTCTCCTTCGCCCCCACCGTTGGTTCCACCATCTCCTGACCCTTCATCATTGAAGTCGGGGTCATACGCGTCGGGGATTCCATCTCCGTCTGAGTCGGTGGACCCTCCATCGTTAGGGTCGTTAGGGAAAGCGTCTTGAG
>Ga0310342_100002190_pt1 | contig 12478 bp, 9 predicted proteins | sample S15DNA20500_MG_FD_206155 | JGI IMG/M metagenome (GOLD analysis project Ga0310342, IMG submission 206155) | Marine microbial communities from station ALOHA, North Pacific Subtropical Gyre - S1503-DNA-20-500_MG | ecosystem: Environmental > Aquatic > Marine > Oceanic | place: Pacific Ocean: North... | reverse complement strand
TATCTTCGGGCACGATCCCCTCCAGCAGCACGAATCCGCCGTCGGCGATCGCGGCTCCCAGTTTCGTCGCCGTTCGCACCTCACGACCGGTCAGTCGGCGACCGGTCAGCCGGCGACGGAAGTCGTCGCCCAGGACCACGGCGGCGTCGCGGACCAGCGGGTCGCCGTGGGCGTCGGCCCAGAGTGCGGCGACCAGCATCACGACGTGGTCCTGGATCCTCTGCGACAATTCGGCCATCGACACCTGGCGGTCGGGCAGTTTGAGCTGGTGACGGACCATCAGCGAATCGATCTCGAGTCGTGATCTCTGCAGGCCGTCGACGGCGAACTTCGCCAGCCGGGCCAAACGACGACACTTCAGTTCCAGTCGAGGCCGACGCCAGCCGGCCAGCAGTTGCCTGAGTTTCCAGAATCCGTACGGAGTGATTTCGCGACGCAGGCCCCAGGCGTGGACCGGGTTGAACGGGTTGGGACGTTTCAGTCCGAGTTCAGATGCCCGCCGTCCGATTGGCTCGAAGAATCTGCGGCCGTGGTCCTTGACCAGAGACTTCAGGAAGGCCATCCCCAGCATCTCGCCCTCGCCCTCGTAGATGCACGGAGCGAGATACTCGTGGACGTTGTCACCGAAGAGGTGCCCGTGCAGGAAGGCGCGACCACCGTGTGTCTTCATACAGAGCTCGATCGCCGCCTCCTTCTGAGACTCGCTGCCGAAGATCTTCGCGATGATGCACTCCATCTCGCCGCGGTAGCCCTCGTCGAGTTGCCAACTGCACCAGTCGACCAGGGCGTCGCAGCCGACGATCAGTGCGGCCAGTCGACCGATCCGCCTCTGCACCAGTTCACGTCGCTCGATCGCCTGTCCGTAGGTCGTCCGGTAGGCGGCCCACGGCAGCATCCCGGCCAGCATCACTCTCATCGAACCTGCAGCGGTGGCACACAACGCCACGCGGCCGCGGTTGAGTCCGTGGTAGGCGATCGTCAGGCCGTCGCCGTGGGGCGGGTCCAGCAGGTTGCGGCGGGGGACCCGAAAGTTGGTGAACTTCAGGCCGTTGTTGAACGAGTGTTTCAAGGCGTAAAGACCATACGGCACGACCTGAAAGTGCTCGTTCTCCTCGTCGGGCAGGTCGACGATCAGCACCACAGGTCGATCGTCGATCCGGCAGACCAGGCCGATGGTGCGGCCCGGGACGGCGTTGGTGATGAACAGTTTCTCGCCGTTGACCACGTAGTCGTCTCCATCGGCAACGGCGGTGGTCGTCATTGCGGTCAGGTCCGACCCGGCTCCCGGTTCGGTCAAAGCGAATGCCGAGATCCTCTCGCCCCGGGCCAGTCGCGGCAGGTATCTCTGCTTCTGCTCGTCGTTGCCGAAACCGATCAACGGGTCGACAGCGCCGATGCACCCGTGCACGCTGGCCAGGCCGGCGACGGTGGCGTCCCGAGTCGCCATGCGAGTCAGAAAGCGGGCGAACTGCGAGAAGCTGGAACCGGACCCACCGTAGGCCCGGTCGACAAGCAATCCCCAGTATCCCGCTGCGGACAGCGCGTCGAGTGTTTCCGGGGTGATCCGGCGGTCGTCGCCCAGCAACGTGCCCGTCCGACGTCGGTCGGCGATGACCGCCAGCGAGTCGGACATCACCCGCTCGATCTCCGCGTCATCGGCAACGGTCCGCGACTCGAACAGTTCGACCGGAAACGAACGTTCCCAGACGGCCTGGTGGACGGGGCTGCCGACGGTCTGGTACTTGCGGTCAAACAGCGACTCAACCTGTTCGTCGGCCCGGTCGATTGCCCCGGTGGTGCGGGCTTCCTCGAGGCTCTTTCCGCTGAGTGTCAGGGCGGTCTCGACAAAGCTCGCTTCGTCTCGATCACGGACGGTCTCGTCGCTGTCGATTGCCGTCGAAGCGGTGGATTCGGAGGTCGGCGGGTCGCTTCGAACGTCCGTGCCGGGAGTGGTCATGTCCGGGCCTTTTCTTCGCGGGGCTGCCGTGGTCACCCTAGCTGAATGAGGGTTTCGGCCCAAGTCCGTCAATGGTGAGATCGGTCATAAGTCGTTTGCTGAGCAAAGGATTCGTCGAGGGTCTGATCGGCTGGTTTGCTAGACAGTCTGAACTGCGGTATGGTCAGCGCGGTTCGAGATGAGCAGGAAATCGCGAGATAAGGAGAGTCAGGCATGAGGCGATTGATCTGGACCGGGATCGGTGCGGTGCTGGTTTGTGCGTGGGTCGGGTGCAGCGATGCGCCGACCGCCGAGGCTCCTGCGGTCGAGGCGGTGATCGACGAGGAACCGGTCAGCTCGGGCACGACCACGGTGGTGGATTCGGGAGCTGCGAAGGGTGACGTGCTGTTGGCGGCGCTGGAGGAAGCGGCCGAAGACAACGACCCCCTGCCGGTGGCCAAGGACGAGAAGGACAAGAAGAAGGTCGAAGTGGCTCGCGTGGCCCAGGAGGCCGTCGACTTGACCGAGGCGCTGAAGGCCAGTGCCCTGAGAGCTCGGGTCGACGGCAACGGCAAGCCGATCGTGCTCGACTTCCATGGCCGGTACCTGACCGACGAGGGGCTGGCGAAGCTGAAGGGGCAGACCACCCTCCAGCAGTTGTTCCTCAGCCAACAGGCGGGTATCACCGACATCGGCCTGGAACACCTCAAGGGGCTGACCGCGCTGCGGACCTTGCACCTGGCCGAGACGCCGATCGGTGACTCGAATCTCGAGGCTCTCGCGACTCTCAAGGCCCTGCAGGAACTCGACCTGTCGGGGACCAAGATCAGTTCGGCCGGGCTGGAACACATCAAGTCCCTGACGGCACTGATCGAATTGGACCTGTCCAGGTCTCCGGTCACCGACTCGGGCCTGGTTCACCTGAAGACGCTGACCAAGCTGCAGCGGTTGGATCTGGCCAACACCGAAGTCGGCTCGGCCGGTCTCGAGTCCCTGGCGGGACTGAAACTGGCGGAACTGAGGCTGGACGGCACACGTGTCGACGACGCCGGGTTGACCCATATCAGGTCAATGACCAGCCTCCGGCAACTGGTGCTCTCGGCAGGAATCGGTGACAAGGGCCTCGAATCGGTCAAGCCGCTGACGGGCCTGATTCGGCTTGATGTCGGCGGCAGTGGTACGATCAGTGATGTTGGAGTCGAACACCTCAAGAGCCTGACAGCGTTGCAGCGGCTGGACCTGTCGGGGACCGGCGTGACCGATTCCGGCTTGCTGTCGGTCAAGGGACTGGGCAACCTGCAGCGGCTGAACCTCGCCCGCACCCAGATCACCGATTCGGGCCTGAGGCATCTCCGAGGGCTGTCGAACCTGCGCGAGCTGGACCTGACCGGGACGAAGATGCGGCCCGGAGCCCTCAGGCAACTGCAGGCCGCCTTGCCCAACTGCCACATCGTCGGATCGACCGACGGCTAGTCGTCGGTCGATCGGGGGCTGACGGGGCTAGCTAGGCCGACGTGTCGTGGCCGCGGACGACCCGGAACTCGTGTTCCTCTTCGGGTGGCCCGATCCATCGGCAGTCGCCGGGAATGTAGTGCACGGCCAGCCCGCGTCGGGACTGGCTGGTGCTGTTCGGTCCCGATCGATGCAGCAGGATGCCGTGGTGAAACGAGCAGCCCCCCGACGAGAGAGTGATTCCCCGGGAACGAACGTCATCGATTCTTGTCTCCGGCACCCGCATGTCCTTGCGGTTGCCGATCATCCATTCCTGGTCGTGCTCCAGGATGCCCTCGCGGTGACTGCCGATGATCACGTGCATGCATCCGTTGTCGACGGTGACCTCGTCGAGAGCCGTCCAGCAGGTGACGACAATCTGAGGGTCGAGCGGGAAGTAGGCCGAGTCCTGGTGCCAGGGCTTCTCGACCCCTCCGGGCGGCTTCATGAACAGTTGGCTGCCGAAGACCTTGATGTCGGGGCCGATCAGGGCTTCGATCACGTCGAGAATGCCGGGATGCGCGGCGTGGGCGGCGAAGATGTCGTCGTGGAAGTGGCAGTGGTTGATCTTGCGCAACGTCGACAATTCGACGGCCGACGCGCCGGGCTCGAGTTCCAGGTATTCGATCGGGTAGGGGACCGATCGGGTGGCAATCTCGGTCGTCCGCAATCTCAGATCGTCGACGGTGGCCGGGTCGACCAGGGGGTCGACCACCAGCACGCCGTCGGCCTGGAAATGGGCTGCGAACTCGGAGACATCAGTCGCGGCAGCGATCAGTGTGGCCATCGTCGATCGGGTCTCCCGTGCGTGGAGCGGGTCACGGCTTTACGAGGGCGGGGTGCTGATCGTACCCTGAAGGGCACCTGTTGTCAGTGATGGATACCGTGGCATGAGACTCTCATTTTATACCTACAGCTACACCGATCGGCTGAAAATGCCAATCGTCCCGTGTCTCGAGCGAATCGCGAAGGCGGGGTATTCGGGGATCGACGTCTCGGGGACCAACGGCAACTCGGCCGACCCGCGTTCGTTTGATGTCGCCCGTCGCAAGCTGACGCGGCGTACGGCCGAACGGCTGAAACTGCGGGTCGAGGCCATCATCACCCACGCGCAACTGACCGACACCCTGGCTGATCCCAAGCGGAAGACCCTGGATCTGGTCGGAACCGTTGATCTGGCTGCCGACCTGGGAGCGACGGTGGTGACGTTCCACATGGGTGGCTATCACGACGGGGTGGACCGGAAGGTCGAGTGGAAGCGGACGGTGGCGGCAATCCGCAAGGCGGCCGATCACGCCTCATCCAAGCACGTCCACCTGGCCGTCGACGGCATCTGGCCGACCTGGATCAACGACAGTCCCGACGTCCAGCAACGGCTCTTTGACGACGTCGACAACGAGCACTTCGGGATCAATTTCGATCCCTGCTACCTGACCCTGATGGGGGTCGATCCGTCGAAGTTGGCTCGCCGTTTCTCCAAGCAGATCGTTCACTCGCACCTCAAGGACCACAAGGGCACCTATCCCAAGTGGACGCACCTGCTGCCGGGTCGGGGCGTGCTGGCCTACGACCGGATCTTCCGCGGGCTGAAGGCGGCGGGGTTCACCGCCAGCGCGTCGGTCGAGTGTTTCACGAACATGAAGTTCGAGACGGCCTGCGACGAGTGTTACGGGGCGATGGTCAAGGCGGCCAAGGGCGGGGGCGTCCGCTTCACTCGGACTTGACCGGCAGGCTCAGCACCAGACCCGCCACCGGGTTGCGGCGGCGGGTGGTGTGGCAGCGGATGCAGTTGGCGAACAGCACGATCGGTGCCGCCATCCGGTAGGTCCCGTTCCGGACCTCCTCGTGCCGCTTCTTTCCGGTGGCCAGGGCCCGCACGGCCGCTTTCTCGAATACGGTCTTCGCCTTGTGGTCGATGTTCATGGCCTGTGCCGTAACGGCCAGCCAGCGGGCTTCGACACCCCAGCGACGTCGCCCGGTGTAGAACACGTCTTCCAGGGCCCGCGACGGGATGACCCGTTGCTTGTCCGGTTCGAAGTAGTGCCGGTGCATCGTCAGCAGCGTCGACTCGTAGATGTCGTGCAGCAGCCGGGCTCGTTGTCGCGCCTGTTCAAGTGGCAGCGGTTTGGCCGCCAGGGATTTCAGGCCGCCGGCCTTCTTCTTCTGCTTCTTCTTCGCGGTGCCGGCTTTCTTCCCCGGTGTCAGCTCCGGGCGATCGCCGGGAGCGGCGCTGACGAGCGCGACGGCAAGGGCTGCGAACAGCAATCTGCGGCACGGGTGACTTGGGAGCGAGCGATTCGGGCAGGTCACGAGAGGTTGTCTCCGGGCAGATCGAGAAGGGCCGCCGCGTTGTCGCGAAGGATCAGCTTCTTCTGGTCATCGGTCAACTCGGCATGATCGATTCTCGCCCTCTGCATCTCGGCGGAATAGAGCGGGGTGTCGGTGCCGTAGAGGACCCGGTCCGCCCCGATCTCACCGACGGCCCATTCGACCAGCTGCGGCATGATCGAGCGGGCGCTCGAGGTGTCCACGTAGACGTTGCCCTGTGTCGACGCCTGGATCGCCCGGACCTGTGTGGACGGGTCTCCGGCAGCGCCGCCACCGTTGCCCAGGTGGGCCAGCAGCAACCGGATCTCGGGATAGCGTTCGGCGAACGGCAAGAAATCGGACGGCAGGCTGTTTTCGTCTCCACTGTGGACCAGCACCACCGCCCGGTGTTCGGCGGCGAAGGCGAACAATGCGTCGCCGTGTTCGGTGATCGGATAGCAGTGCTCTTCGGGGTGCAGCTTGATGCCCACGCAATGTGGTTCGCTCAGCATCTCGGCCGCCTGCTGATACGTCTCGACCCGATTTGGATCGATGATGACCCACTGCAGCAGCCCGTCGGTGTCGGGCACGATCCGGGCCGCTTCGCGGTTTCCCTCGGCCGCGTCGGCGCGGCCGCGAGGCATCAGGCCCGACAGGGGCGAGACCACCGTCCATTCGGTCCGCGCTCGCCGGGCTCGAGCCACCACCGTATCGGCGTCGCCGCTGGCCAGCCGGTTCTGCAGGTCACTGAATCCATCCCGGACGTACGGCCCGTAATGGGCGTGGACGTCGATTGCGGCGAATTCTCGGATGTCGTCCATCGAGAGCCTCCAGGGTCGTTGTGTCGGTGAGATCAGAGCGCGTCGAGGATAGCGTGGGCGGCATTGTGACCGCAGGCCCCGGTGACTTCGCCACCCGGATGCGTACCGGCTCCGCAGAGATAGAGTCCGGAGATCGGGGTGGCGTAGCCGCCCCAGCCGCTCATCGGCCGGAGGTCGAGGTACTGTTCGGGGACGATGTCCAGGTGGCGGATGTTGCCGTCGGTCAGCCAGACGCGCCGCTCGAGATCGGCCGGGGTGAACAGTGACCAGTCGACCAGGCAGTCCCTCAGGTCCGGGGCGTAACGGCACAGCACGTCGATCAGGGCCTCGCCGACGCTTTCTCGCAACTGGTCCCAGTCGCCGTCTTGTGGGTGCACCGGAGCGTACAGGCCCCAGACCGACATCACGTGTCGTCCCGGCTCGGTCAACGTGTCGTCGATCACCGAGGGGATCTGGACCTCCATCACCGGTTCAGCGGCCGGCCGTCCCGAGGCCGCGTCGTTCCAGGCCTTCGCGTAGTATTCCATCGACGGACAGATCTTCATGCTCGCGATGTAGCGTGGATCGTAGCCGTCCGGGAAGTACTGGCTGAAATCCGGCAGGCGGTCGAGGGCCGCGTGGAATTTCAGGTAACCGGTCCGGGTCGTCATCTGGCGGGCCGCGGTGAGCGAATCCGGTGGCAACCGGTCCGGACCGACCAGGCCGAGCAGCGTCCGCTTGGGATCGGCTCCGGAGACGACGAGCTTCGAGGAGATCTCTGTGCCGTCGTCGAGCACGACGCCGCGGGCCCCGTCGTCGTCAAGCACGATCCGCTCGACGACGGTCCCCGTACGGATTCGGACTCCGTGGGCGCGGGCCGAATCGGCCAGCGAGTTGGCGATCATCCCCATTCCCCCGCGGACGATTCCGACATCCTCGGGACGGCTGAACGCATCGCAACGGATGTGGGTGTAGCAGAACGCTCCCCCGGAAGCCTCGGGATCACCCACATCCTGGACCTGCAGGAACGACCCCCGCACCGCTTCGTCCTCGAAGAACTCCCGCACCAACTCTCCCATGCTGACCGTCATCAACCGATCCAGGAAAGCGGCGTCGTCGGTGCCGGCGACCGAGGCACGCAACTGGTCGCGGGTGGGGGGCGGGCGGAGAAACCAGGGGTAGACGATGCTCGCGGCGCGGCGCCAGAACGCGTGCCACTCGGGCAATGCCGCGGCATCTCGTAACGAAAAGCTCGCCAACTCGGCCTGGGTTCGCTCCAGGGAATGCCACCGTGCCAGTCGGCGTCCGTCGGGATACGGCTGGAACGGCTCGGGGTCCAGCGTCAACACCTCGAACCCGTACTTCCGCATCTCGAGGTCGTCGATCACCTTTGGCTGCAGCAGGTGGCAGATGTAAGAGCAGGACGAGACCCGGAAGCCGGGGAACAATTCCTCGGTGGCCGTTGCGCCGCCGACGAACTCGCGACGTTCGAGCACCAGGACGTCGAGTCCGGATCGGGCCAGGTAGCCGGCACAGACCAGCGCGTTGTGGCCGCCGCCGATGATGATCGCGTCGTGGTCGGGCACGGGGCAGGGTGGGGGTGAAGGCGGTTAGGCGGCGGGGACAGCGTGGAAGGCATCGAGGGTCTGGGTGGTGGTGCCGATCCTGGCGCTGTCGGGGTCGTGTCGCTCTCCCTTGGCCTCGATCAGGCCGCCGGGAACCAGGTGACTGTGGAATTCCAGCATCCGGGCGCGGCCGTTGGGGTCGGCGACCACCGTGCGGGCTTCCCAGCCCGCGTAGGTCTTCTTGCCCACCGTGCGGGTGGTCTTCAACTTGGTGACGTCGCGGGCGGTGTGGCGAGGTTTGGGGCCGCGGACGCGGACCAGTTGCCTGAGGAAGTGCGGGGCGGTGTCGGGGCTGTACCACGACTTGGTGGTGACGGTCACGTCATCGACAATTCGCGTGATCGTGTGGGTCTGGCAGGTGTGGCTTCGACCGAGGATCTTCACCTCGCCCAGGCTCAATCGCTCGTTGCGACGTCCGTTCCTGCGGGTGCCGTCCCAGTTGAGGGTCACCGGCTTGGCCTTTTGTGGCTTGTCGTTCTTGCCCACGCCGACGGTCTCGGTCTGAAGCGTCACCCCGTGCTCATCGACCTTCAGCAATCGTGTCGTGACCAGTTGCTCTCGTCTTGTCTTCTGCTCGTTCTCACCGATCGATTCGACGATCACGCGGATGCGTGTCCAGCTGCCGGCTGCGAAACGTCCCCAGGCATGCTGCTCGCGGGGGATGTCCTCGGCCAGGACCGCCGCGGGACACAGGGCCAACGTGGAAACGACAACCAGCAGCCTGGCGGGAGAAGTCCCGGAATGCGTGGCGATCATCGCTGTTCTCCGGTCGCGGACAAAAGAGGGCGTGGTGTGACGGCTAGATTGTGCCCGCCCGGCCGTCAGCATGCCAGTACCAGCCCCACTGCAATCATCGGTCTCGAACATCCGGGCTCTTTGCGGCACTCCTTTGTCGTCGTAAGCTGGTCCGATGTCGATCCACGCGTCGTCATCCTCCGGGTCTCCACTGCTCGAGCTGACGGGCGTCTGTCGGTCGTTCGCTGGCGTGATGGCCTTGCAGCCGACGACGCTCGCTGTGGTCCCGGGTGAGATTCTCGGGCTGGTCGGAGAAAACGGGGCGGGCAAATCGACCCTGATCCGATTGATCAGCGGCGTGCTGAGTCCCGACGACGGCGAGATCTTGTGGCAGGGTCGCCGGGTTGCATTCGATTCTCCCCGTCGGGCCATCGATCTGGGCATCGCGACGATTCACCAGGAGCTCGAGTACTGTGGCCACCTGACGGTGGCCGAGAACATGCTGTTGGGTGAGCGATGGCCGCGGCGTTGGGGAGGCCGAATCGACTGGGCGGCGATGCGGTTCGAGGCGGGTCAACGCTTGCAGCGGGCCGGCTGCGAAGTCGCCGCCGATGCCCAGTTTTCTCGGCTCACCGCCGTCGAAAAGCAACTGGTGGCCATCGCCACGGCGCTGGCCCGCGATGCGAGGCTGCTGATTCTCGATGAACCCACCGCCAGTCTCGCCGCTCCCGACGCGCGACGCCTGATCGATCACCTCAAGACGATCCGGGATTCCGGCGTGGCCATCATCTACGTCTCTCATCGCCTCGACGAAGTTCTCGAACTCTCCGACCGGATCGCCGTGCTGAGGGACGGCGAACTGGTCCACCTGGCCGGCGCCGACGCTCTGGACGGTCCGGACCTGGTCCGCGAGATGGTCGGGCGGCCGTTGCAGCAGGTCTTCCCCCGAACCCGGGACGATTCCCCCGCCGGGGACGATCCGTCGTCCACGCCTGACAACGTGCTGCTGAGGGTCGAGAACCTGTCCCGGCAGGGGATGTTTGAGGGAGTGTCACTGGAGGTGCGGGCCGGGGAAGTGGTGGGCCTGGCCGGACTGGTCGGAGCCGGCCGGTCGGAACTGGCCCGGGCTATCTACGGCCTGTACAGTCCCGAAGCCGGCACGATGGAACTGCTCGGCCGCCCGTGGCGGCCGAAGTCACCGTGGGATGCACTCGAGGCCGGGTTGGTTTACCTGCCCGAGGAACGGAAACGTCACGGGCTGGTCGCCGATCACGACGTGTCCTCGACCCTTGCCATCGGCATCCGCGACCGGTTGACGCGTTGGGGGCTGATCCTGGTGGCTGAGCAGCGACGTCGCGTGGCCGAGATGATCTCCGCTTATGACATTCGCTGCAGCGGTCCCGGACAGCCGGTGGGAACGCTCAGCGGCGGCAACCAGCAGAAGACACTGCTGGCCCGGTGGTTGGAACGCGACCCCCGCGTGTTGATGCTCGACGAACCGACCCGGGGAGTCGACGTGGGAGCCAAGGCGGAGATCCACTCGGTTGTCGATCGGCTGGCAGCGGCCGGGCACGGCGTGCTGTTGATTTCCAGTGACCTGCCCGAGGTGGTGGGGATGAGCGACCGGGTGCTTGTGATGAGCCGCGGGAGGCTGGTGGCGGAATGTCGTGGTGCGATGCAGACCGAGCGGGACGTGTTGCAGGCGGCCGCCGGACTGGCCGCCGCGACCCCGGAGGCCGACGGATGCTGAGTCGGATGACTGCTCCGGTGCGTCGGCGGATGGTCTGGCTGCTGGCCGGCAACGTGGGGCTGTTGCTGGTGATCTTCGCCTGCCTGGTGCCCGGCGACACGGTTCCGGGCGCGGTATCGCGGCTGGGAACGGTGCTGGTCGATACGCCACGGAACATTGCTCCGGAGATGCTGGCGGCGATTGGCCTGACGGCGATCATCTGGACCGGCGCGATCGATCTCTCGATCGGCAGCGTGATGGCTGTCGGTGGCGCCGTGTTTGCGATGGGATATTCGCACGGGGCTCCGCCGGTGGTCTGCTTCGGAGGCTGCCTGCTGGCCGCCGGTGGCCTGGTGGCCGGCAATGGCCTGCTGGCCCGGTGGCTGGGGATCCCGGCGCTGATTGTCACGCTGGCCGGATTGGCCGCCTACCGCGGGCTGGCCCTGGTGCTGGTCAACGTGGGCGTGCCGGGTTTCGACGGCAATCTGACGGTGCCGGAGGAAATCTTCCGTGTGCCGGGGCGCGATTGGGCCGGCTGGTTCCTGTTGGTTGCCGTGGGCGGGGCCCTCTGGTGTGAGTGGTTCGGTCGCCTGCCGCGGTTGTGGTTGGCTCACGGCAGTTCGCCGGCCGCCTGCCGGCTTCAGGGCCTGGATCTGTCACGACTGGCCGTTTCGGCATTCCTCTTCGGCGGGTTTTACCTGGGACTGGGTGGCGTGCTCTACGTGTCCAACCAGCAGACAATCGATCCGGCCCGGATGGCGCTGGGGTTTGAATTGTCGGTGATTGCGGCGGTGGTACTGGGTGGGACCAACATCTTCGGTGGAGAGGGCAGCTTTCTGGGCACCCTGCTGGGTGTGTTGTTCCTGTATCTGGCCCGCCAGGCCCTGATCTATGCGTTCGATGACCCGCACGCTCGCCAGGCGGTCGAAGGGGCATTGATCCTGGGGGTGATCGGCTTCGACTGCGTCCTTCATCGGACGGAGCACCGGATGGAGGAATTGAAGTGAGGGTCGTCGCCCTGCTGGTCCTGTTGGTGCTGGAGTTGGCCGTTTTCGCGTCGGTCAGTGGCGCCGACGTGTCGACCCCGTCGGGTGTTCTCGACTACCTCGAACTGAAGTTCCTCGACCTGATCCCCGGACTCGCCCCGGTGTTGGTGCTCTCGGTTGGCATGACACTGGTGCTGGTGACCGCCGGCATCGACCTGTCGGTGGGATCGATGCTGGCGCTGGTTGCGGCGGTGATGTCGCTGTTTGACGGCGGGACCTCGTTCTGGTTCACGGCCGTGCCGCTGGGGTTGGTGGTCGGAGTGGGGCTGGGGCTGTTCAACGGGGCGCTGGTGGCCCGGCTGGACGTCCCGCCGATCGTGGCCACGCTGGGAACGATGATCTTCTTCCGTGGCCTGTGCCAGCTGGTGATGCGCGATGCCGAACGGGCACCGTTCTTCGACGTGCCGGGGTACGAATGGCTGGGTGGGTTCAGCGGCGCCCTGGTGACGGTCGGATTGGTGGCGGGTGCCGGTGGCTGGTTCTGGAGCCGATCGCGATGGCGTCGCGAGTTGTTGCTGGTGGGAGGAAACCGGGTGGCAGCCCGCTACGCGGGCGTGCCCGTCGACCGGCGGCTGATGGAAACCTACGCGGTGATGGGCGTGCTGGCGTGGGTGGCAGCGACCTGCTTCACCGCACGAAACGGGGCCGTCAACGCCAGCACCGCCACCGGGCTGGAATTGAAGGTGATCGTGGCGGTGGTGCTGGGTGGAACCCGGGTCGAGGGCGGTCGCGGATCCTTGATCGGATCGGTGCTGGGCGCGTTGTTGGTTGCGGTGCTCGATGACGGGTTGCGCGAGGCAAAAGGTTGG
>Ga0310342_100002189_pt1 | contig 12482 bp, 6 predicted proteins | sample S15DNA20500_MG_FD_206155 | JGI IMG/M metagenome (GOLD analysis project Ga0310342, IMG submission 206155) | Marine microbial communities from station ALOHA, North Pacific Subtropical Gyre - S1503-DNA-20-500_MG | ecosystem: Environmental > Aquatic > Marine > Oceanic | place: Pacific Ocean: North... | reverse complement strand
CAGAATTGAGGTACGTGTGGCATAGGGATGCTAGAGCCATCCACTGGGCTTTACTATTTATGGGTTCTACCGGAACTTGAAAATCAAAATGTCGTAGCCATTCTTGAGTTAGCTGGCGGAGAATTTCTTCGGCTTTACAGACCTCTTGTGAGGAAGGTGGTCGCGCTAGAGTTAGTAAGTAGACTCTCTCGATTTGTTTCTTAAGATCATTGCCCACAGAATCAATGATTCTACCTGCCATGTATTGTGCGCTGATGCGTACCAGTTCACTGTTCTCAAGTTGTAGTGCCTGGGATGAAACTGTTGAGTGTGGCCGCTTTAGACAATTGGGCACCAACAAGGGTGCGTCAAAGGCTTCTAACATAGTGACAGGTATAGAACGTCGCTGCATTAAATATATACTACGCCGATATCCTTTTGGGTTGAGTTTGGCAACAACCTCTCCGTTAGGGGTGGTCTTAATTTCATCAGCAGGGCCATAGGGTGTTAAGTCTAGACGCCCAGACAGTTTGAGTACAGAATCTCGCAGTGCTTCAGCATCTAGCCTACGTAGTGGAAAACGGGATAGAAGCCGTAGGTTCGGATCTAGTCTGGCAGTCTCTTGATCTCCTCCAGATTGTTGTCGGTAGGCAGTAGAGGTCATGATCAACCGGTGCATGGCTTTGAAACTCCATCCACGATTTACGAACTCATGCGCTAACCAGTCCAATAATTTTGGGTGTGAAGGAGGTGAACCCGTACGCCCAAAGTTGCCTGGTGTGCTCACCAGTCCGACGCCGAAATGATGTTGCCAGATTCGGTTAACTATGACACGGGCTGTTAAGGGATGGTTCGGTTGAGTCAACCACTTGGCCAAAGCCAGACGTCGTCCCGTCGTCTCTGTGCTCCACTTTGGTTTCTCGACTCGGTAGGGGGCTAAGTTTCCACTGAGAACTGACGGAATCCCGGCTAGAACTAACACTCCCGGATTAGTGTAGTCCCCTCGTCCCAAAACCCTAGTGGGCGTGGGTAGCCCGCCCATGTCAAAGAGGGCTCGAATCTTAGGCCTAGCCTTCAGTTTGTCCTGTTCATCCTTAATTTGTTGTTTAACCTCTTTGGAAATCTTTGAAAAATCTTCGAATCGTTGTTCCAGTTCTTCCGAGGTAGCCTGTAGAGAGCTTGCAAACTTAATTAATAGATATTCTTGAACCTTACTCAACTGATCGGCTTGCATTGTGGAGGCTGTCTTCAGATCCTGTCTCAGAATCTGAGGTAATTCTGCCAGTTTTTCCTCTATAAGTTGCTGTCGGAGAGGACGGGCTTTCTCCTCCAAAACTTGTTCCAGCTTCGTAATCTTTTTTTGAACGGGGACATTATATTTTTCGACTTCTCGAAGCTCATGAGCGGAGGGCAATGGCAACAAGCGGGTGTTCGAGTCATTACATTTGGCCCCCACCCCAATGCAACGCATGTTTGGGGACAACCAGTCATAGGGATCATAGGCTGTTTGCAGAATAGCACTGAATCGATAGTAGTCACGTTGTGGCAAGGGGTCATACTTATGGTCGTGGCAGCGGGCACAACCTAAGGTCAAGCCCATAGTAACCGAGCTTAAGATTTCAATTTGGGTTGCCAGCACATCTAGTCGCTCTGGCAAGTAGTTTTGTTCGGTGCTATAGGTTGAGTCAGGACCCATTCTCAGGAAGCCCGTGGCAACCAACTTGTCTAACTGATCGGAGGTGTATTTCTCCGATGCTTTGTAGTCGAACAATTCATCTCCAGCGAGTTGCTCAATCAAGAACTGGTTATAGGGTTTGTCAGCATTGAGCGATCTTATTACGTAATCGCGATAACGAAAGGCATGAGGCCGGATATTGTCGGCGGAAACTCCTCCCTCGGAATCGGCATAGCCCACGGCATCCAGCCAGTAACGGGCCCATCGTTCTCCATAATGCACTGACTCCAATAGACGGTTGATCATATTTTCGTATGCCTGTGGGTTTACGTCAGTCAGAAAAGATTCGATTTCCTCTGGAGAAGGCGGGAGACCAATGAGATCAAAATAGCTTCTGCGCATCAAGGTCAGCTCATCTGCTTCTGAGGAGAAGGCAAGACCTTGTTTTTCTAATCGAGCCAACAGAAAAATATCTATCGGATTATTTATCTGCTCTTTCTGTCGTATCCTGGGTAAGGCTGGCTGCCTAAGTTGCTGAAAAGACCAAAATAGGCGTTCTTGTGAACTAATGAGAGGATCCTTCTCGGCTGTAATTTCCAAGGGCTTTTCTCGGTCGGGCAAAGCGCCTGCAGCAATCCAACTCTGTAGCTTATCTAATTCGCTAGAGGTCAAACCACGAACGGAAAACTGTTCCTGTAATTTCGGAGGGGGCATTTCCTGGGAAAGAATTCGTTGAACGAGTAGACTTTCCTCAGGTTTGCCTGGAACGAGAGCAGGGCCTGAGTCCCCCCCCTTCAAGAGACCTTCTCGAGTCCTTAAATCCAATCGTGCCTCTTGGCGCCTCCGGCCGTGACAGGGTAAACACTTGGCGCCTAGGATGGTGGATATGATTTCCCGCTCACGGACCGGTGTTGATGATATGGAGAAAGGAACCGACGAAGCCAGACCTAGGGCGCCACTTTTGATCCAGCGACGGATGAGGTTAAGTTTACTTTCCTCCAGCTGCGTACCCCCCATCGGCATATTGCCGGACATAACCATCTTCAGCAGCGGACTATCCAGTGGCTTGTTAGGGATGATGACGGAACCCGAATTGCTGCCCTTCAAAACATTTTCAAGTGTCTGTAGCGATAAACCAGCCTGACCCACCTCATTGTTGTGACATTGAAGACAGTGCTCTTGGAAGATCGGCAAAATATCTGATTCGAAAAGAGGAGTCTGAACGCTCTGAGCTGGTAAAGGGAGGATCCACATCTTCATCAAAACCAAAACAATCCCAAGACCAACCCTTCTAGAATCCAGACCGGTCTGCTTCTGCATACTCTTTTTCCCTCGCATAAATATCATCCAGGAAACAACCGGTTTGAGAGAATTGGCCAAGAAAGTGTGAGACATGATATACAGACTCGTTGAAATGACTCCATTTAATTTTAACGCCTATGACAGACGTCCATGCTTCACTGAGATATTATCCCTAATTATAACATCGGTATCCTGGGTATGTTCAAAGTTGTCTGGGCCAATCCAGATGGTAATTTTTTAGAGCCTCAGTTTTAGTAGAAGATACTGAACCACCAAGAAATGAATATTCTCACTCTGACCGACCCTATAAGGTTGACATTATATTCACTGGCAAGCAGGATACATCCTCCAAAAATTATCCCTGGATTCTCCGACAATAGACTCTTTACTTTATACTTTGGCTTGAGGATGTTCTCAGATCTGAAGGCCAGGAATGAAGATAATCTTAGGTTTAAGAGATTCTTACTGAAGGGAGGGTTAATTATTGTCCTAATGCATTGCAAATCTAACGGAATGATATTCTAAACATAAAACTCTATCAGAAAAAAAAGATCCTTCTAACTAGCAAGTCGGTATTTATCGGGTGCGGGGAAATTTGAAAAAGGATTAGGATTCTACTAGTCTATGCGTTCAGAGTTCTATGGTTTTGCCCACTGGGTCCTTTTCAGGAGAATTTAGTTTAACCAACCCTAATGTATTCCAATATCCAACATGACTTACGGAGACTCTACCAGGAGTGGTGCGGTAGGCCTGCTGAGCAGATGTGTCCCGTTTCAGCTGATGGATCATCCCGTAAGTATTTTCGGATTATGGGAAGTCAACCACCGGTCATTGGTGCCTTTAATCCAAATCGGAAAGAGAACATTGCCTTCTTAAAATTATCGGACCACTTCAGAGCGTATAACTTGCCGGTACCCGAGATTTATGTTGCAGATCTCGACCATAATATTTATCTAGAGGAAGATCTAGGCGACGCCACTCTTTTTTCATGGGGAACGGCCATTCGTCAAACTAAAGGCTTCTCCGAACCCTTAATTCGAGCATACGAACAAGCCTTGAAAATCCTTGTCCGTTTCCAAATTGTAGCCGGGCGAGACTTGGATTACGGTGTCTGCTATCCTCACAGTTGTTTTGGCCAACAATCGATACGCTGGGATTTGAATTATTTTAAGTATCATTTCTTAAAATTGGCCCAGATCCCTTTTGATGAACAGGCCTTGGAAAATGATTTTGGTCGGTTCATCGAATTTCTGATGCAGGCTGACTGCAACTATTTTCTCTATCGGGACTTTCAGTCTCGCAACATTATGTTGGTGCAAGACCAACTCTACTTTATAGATTACCAAGGGGGCCGAAAAGGGGCGCTGCAGTATGATGTAGCGTCGTTGTTGCTTGATGCTAAGGCGGACTTGTCATGGCCATTAAGGGAACAGCTCCTGAATTATTACCTTAAGGAGGCTAATTGTTTAACCTCGCTACCAGAAGAAATATTTTTGCACTACTACCAGGCCTACGCACTGGTTCGCCTCATGCAGGCCTTTGGGGCCTATGGCTACCGAGGACTTTATGAGGGCAAAGCATACTTTGTTCGCAGTATTCCATATGCCTTGAATAGTTTGGAAGGGCTGTTAGCCCGAGGACAGCTGCCAATTAAAATACCTGAGCTAACCGAGGTTTGGAAACGACTTATTCAATCCGACTCCCTGCATCAACTGCGGCAGAAGTCTGCCTCAGGCCTGACGGTGCACATTCAAAGTTTTTCTTACAAAAAAGGACAGCCTCGGGATAGAGTCGGGCATGGTGGAGGTTTTGTGTTTGATTGTCGAATTTTGCCAAATCCAGGTCGATTTACAACCTATGCACACCTAACAGGCCAAGATTTAGAAGTTATCCGTTTCTTGGAACACGATCTGGAGGTTCAACAGTTTTTGCGCCGAATAGCCGAATTAGTCGAACATGCCGTGACCCATCACCGAAGACGAGACTTCACCGATCTCACCGTTCTCTTCGGATGCACTGGTGGTCAACACCGTTCCGTATTTTGCGCCGAACGCTTGGCCGCACTCCTCAAAAGCCAGAGAGGACTTCGGGTCAACCTTCAGCATCGTGAGTTGAAAGGAACGGCATGAAAGCCATGATTTTGTCAGCAGGACGGGGTACACGTTTGGGATCCCTAAGCCAGAACTGTCCCAAAGCCCTGGTTGAGGTGCAGGGAATTCCCTTGTTAGCTGGAGTCATTTCTCGATTAGCTCAACATGGTTTCAGAGAGATTATTATAAATGTTCACCATCTAGCATCTCAGGTCGTTGAATTTGTGAATCATTTTCGCGAGAGTCCTGGTTGTGCCGGGCTGTCGTTGTCTATATCAATGGAAGAGCAACTACTGGATACTGGCGGAGGAGTGCAGAAGGCAACCTGGTTTTTCGATGATGGGAAACCCTTTCTGGTTCATAATGTTGATGTTCTAACAGATCTAAACCTGAGTCGTTTGATGGAATTTCACCTTGACTCAGAGGCCCTAGCCACCCTGGCGGTGCGTGAACGGGAAAGCAGTCGCTACTTCTTGTTCGATGTCCTTGGGAGTCTCTGTGGCTGGCAGGCTCTCCAATCCAAAGAAACACGTATGGCTCGATCAGTACAGGGTCCGGTCACCTCCTTGTCTTTTATGGGAATTCAGATTATTTCACCTGTTCTTCTACAGTTGCTCAAGGCATCGCCACCGTTCTCTCTGGTGGATGCCTACTTGGAGCTGGTGAGAGACGGACAGTTGATTAAGGCCTTTCGTGGGGATAAAGCACGATGGATTGATTTGGGTAGGAAGGAGAATCTAAATCAAGCAGCTGAGTTGTTCAAGCCTTCATTTTTTACAGGGCTACGTTCCGAACTGTAGTTGGAGGGAACCAATTTTGACTCTCTTGATCGGGAAAAATCTTTCCAAGATAATCTATGTGAGAGAGTAAAAAGATGGATTGTTTCGAATAAACTTGACTACAAACGGCAGGGCTATTTTTATTTAACAGAGGAGCTTTGCATTTCTTTACAGAGTTTTAACCGACAAACCCAATCACTTTGGGTCGGTATGGGAGCGTGGCTCTTAGTAGCAGTCTGAATGTGTCTATTCTCGAGTGAATCTGTTGGGATCCAACCTCTACCCTGACTATGTTACCGTCCCAAAATTACCTTCAAAATATTATTACATTCTCAGTGCATGGCCGCACCCCCATCCACGTGGATAGTCTGCCCAGTGATGTTTTTAGCTTCGTCGGAGGCTAGAAAGACGACTAGATTGCCAACGTCTTCGGGTGTCTGCTCCCGTTGTAGCGGTATGTTTTTCTTCATCCAGGCTTCAAATAGCTCACGGGCGTTCATCCCAGAGTAAGATGGGTCCTCAGCAGCAACCATCGGTGCCAGGCGCTTCCAGAAAGCCCCCCAGATCATTCCCGGACACACCGCGTTGACATTAATGTTGTAAGGAGCTAAATCTTTGGCCACAATCCGAGTCAATGTGAGTAATGCATTCTTTCCTGCAGCATAGGCCGGAATGATTTGGGGATCCCGTTTGGCTGCGTTGGAGGAAATGTTAATAATCTTTCCCCTTCGATGATCCATCATATGGGGGGAAACGGCCTTGCACAGAAAAAACGGACCCTTCACATTGACTTTATAGTTGTCATCCCATTCAGCTTCGGTCTGATTAGTAAAGGGTAGTCCTAGCCGTTCTCCGAAATGCCCAGCATTGTTGACAAGGATGTCAATCTGCCCTAGATCTCTCAGAGTCTTCTGCACCAAACTTTCACAATCCTTTTCTACGGTGATATCTGACTGAACGGATAGCGTCTGTCTACCAATTTTTTTAATCTCTCTAACACGCTCATCAGCCATTTCAAGGTTAATGTCTGCGACAACGATGTGGGCACCTTCTCGGGCTAAGCACATAGAAATGCCACCTCCTAGGGCCCCGCCTCCACCTGTAACGATGGCAACCCTATCTTGTAGACGCATAAAATTTCCTTTCAATAATTCTTATGGATTAGATCGTTTATGTTCGATGAAAACCATCCTAATCTTTATATTTTAACAAGAGCTTGATTGAAAAAGTTGTTCAAAGTCAATGACACAATTTTGAGTTTGAACTGAATAGCGGTAAGTAAGTATTCAAAGTAGACAAATAAAGTTTTGGGGTAGGTTGCCTTTCAACCGATCTGTCCAGAGGGTAAGGAGAATCTTGTTATGGAGACTTTCGCGATGGTTATGAAGTTGTCGTTAGATCGAGTTACACGTTGAGGCCCACTGGGAAGAGTAGCATCCTGTAACATTAATCAGGATAATGGTTTTGCATAACTTGAAACTTAAGTGCCTCCCCTTACGCAGCTTTTGGGGTCATGCTACCCTCTGATAAGATGCTAGAAAATCACAGGTCGGTGCCAGGTATCTTCCTCAGAGAGGTGATTTTGTCTAGAGCATATTTAGTTCCTGCAGTGTTGCAACTGTTCCGAGAAGAAGAAAGAAAATCCCGCTCAAGATCATGGCAAATCGAACGAACCAGCCAGGGCGAAGCTGGGGAGGCAGGAGGACAAGATTAATGATGAGGGTATGACAACAACTGATTCCCAAGGCGAAGTTGAAACAGATGGTGGCTAACTTGATCAGCGTAGAAGGGGGATTCAGCCACAACATGAGTAGTCCTATGACAGAGTAGCCTAGAATGAGTGCGAAGTAGATTCGACCAATCTTTGCTGGATCAACCCGACGCAACCACGGACTGGCGGTCCAAAAGGTATCGAGCCAACGGCGAACGATGCCATCGATAGTCCCGCTCATACTGGGGGCTAGGACTAAAAACCCACAAAAGAGAGTCATGCCCCAGAAAAAATTTCCCCATGAGCTACCATTGATAAGATGGGACATACCTGTCATCGTTGCCAGGACACCGTCTGGAGGATTCGCCACTTGTTGCCCCACCCCTTCGGCGGTCATTGCGGCTGCATTCCATCGATCTGCCTCGGTTCCACGCCGAAGAAACTCTACCGAAAGCATACTTGGTAAGGCCAGGCCAATAAGACAGGCTGGTACCCAGATCGCAGTTTGGTCACGGAACACATGACGATACCAGCCCTTCCAACGGGCCAGTGAGTGGTCGGTAATCTCAAAAACTGACCCAACATGCGACAAGGTGATTCCTTTTCCTCCCACCATGCTGGGAATAGCTCCGACATGGTGGCCCATTCCCCAGCCCTGATCCCGGGTAAAGTTGCTAATCGGAGTGTTGCTCAAACCACCGTTACCAGCAATGGCAGCCATTGCGGCAATAAACGCAATTAACGTGAAATCGATATTGGGTAGATGGCCTCGGGTTAGCCAAGAAAAGAAGATGTTTTCAACGTTTGGGCCATCGAGGTACCCATCACCGTCAATGTCTTCGTGTTTGATGAGCTTCCCCTTAGAGTTTTTTTCCCACGTGTCGGGCCGTCCGTCACCATCAGAATCGATACTCGGTCCGAGTCTCTTTTCAATCACATCAAGGTGGCCATCTCCATCCCAGTCTTCTCCTGGGTCAAGTCGTCCATTTCCGTTGCGATCCTCATTACTAAGGACGGGTAGAGTTCCAAATTTGAAAAATCCACTGCCAATGTCAAGCCAAGTAGATGGGGTTGAATACAAGAAGGCCAGAAATATTAAAAAGCCGAACACCGTCACCAGTTTGAATGACATTAATGCTTTTAGAGAGTTATAGACCTTACCTCCGAAAACCAAAGGGATGATACAAGCCAAGAAAATACCCGTAGCCGTAACCTTGTGCATCCACCAGTGCATGGAGACTTCAGCTGGATTTGGCATTTCGCCACCTAGAAACAGTATCATGACCGGTGTCGCGGCGGTGGCCACCAAATAGGGGAAGACGGACCCAAAGTCTAGGACTAAGTAGACAATCAGCCAAAACCTAGGTCCAGGTAGGGTGCGGAACTTCCCTGTAAAGATTGGTTCTCCGGTATAGAGGGTATAGCGGCTGATTTCGATGTTATAGAGGCATTGTGCCAAGATGCTGAGAGTGGCTAACCATAACAACGAGCCCCCATAGCGTGCCGTCACAATCGGGCCCAAGAGCCACTCACCGCCTCCAATGGCGCCCGCTCCTAATACGAGACCAGGTCCTAATAAGGCGTACCAGTTCCGCCGAGTGAATTGCGGAGGCTCAGGTAACTCTTCGGTATTCCACCGGGGCATATTCTTTGACCCGGGATGAGGTGCGACGAAGCTCTCCTTTCGAGGTGAAATCTCCACACCTGTGAGATTTTCCCGCGAAGGAAAGTTGCTGTGGGGATCCTGACTAGAGGGGGTACTCATAGGTTCACCATAGAATGAGGATAACTAAGGCTCAAACGGCCAAACCATCTCAAGTTGTGACATTCCGCACATTAGTTCTAGACAACTATAGTATACCAAAACCTGAATTTATATTAAGGAGGCTTCTTGGCAATTAAAGTTTTCTACTATAAATCTCATCGACGAAACAGATCAATATCCAGCCCTCTTGTCACAAACATAGAGAAGCGGAGCTTCGTTAAGGTATCGTGCCAAATTCTCCTTGAATATTTTACGTCGTCGTTCCCACATTTGAGGTGAGTCAGCAGAACAGTGAGGAGAGATTAACACGTTTGGCATATCCCAAAAAGGGCTGTCTGGTGGCAAAGGTTCGGTTTGGAGAGCATCAAAAGCAGCTCCGCCAATGCACCCTGATCCGAGGCCTTCAGCCAAAGCCTCCTCATCAACGATGCCCCCCCTGGAAATGATTATTACATGACTGCCAAGCTTTAGCTGCTTGATCCGGGCTCGGTTGATGAGTCCTTGGGTCTGGTTGGTGAGAGGTGCAGTCACCACGAACCAGTCGGAGATCTTAAGCAGCTGGTCAAGACCTTCCAGCGTGCAAACCTCGGCCACTCCTGCTGGTGGGGACATGGGCTTCAGGTCTACGGCATGAACCTTTATGCCAAAGCTCTGCGCCCGCACTGCTACCAACTGACCGATGGCCCCTAGGGCCAGGATACCCATTGTGGTGTCTTGCAGCTCTCTCATTCGTCCCCGATACTTCAATGAATCCCAGTGATGCTTTTGCTGATCCACAATGAGATCAGTTAATTGATGGGCAAAAGCCAAGATCATCGCCATGACATGATCAGCCATCGCAATCGCATGGGTGCCAGGTGCATTTGTCAAAATGACATCACTCGCTACGAAGCTGGGATTGGTTCGAACGAGTCTGTCGAATCCAGCTCCAATGAAATGACACCAACGTAACTTGTTGGCAGCCTGAAAAACGGCAGGTGAAATTTCACCGAAGTGAACCTCAGCGTCCACGATTTCTCGAATCTGATCAGCTTCAGTATTAGCTGGGCAAAAGTTGACAGATGGGAAGCTATGCCGGAGTTCTGTAATAAAATCCTCTGCTTGAGGATGCTCATTGTTTAACAGATCATTTTGGAGAACAACTTTCATATTGTTTAAGACCCTCCCCGATCACTTCAAGATATAATTGAAGTTATCGTACCAAGTCCAAAGCGTCAAGCTAGTTCCATTCAGTTCAACTTTGTTGGCAGAAATTAGCCTAGAAACCACGACAAATTTAAAACCCGTCTTTATTGTAATACTTCTGAGAAAAGCAAAGCCCTTCGCATTGTTTGAGAATTTATACTGGATACGGTTAGATCTTCAGAAAAAACAAGGTGACAGTCGTTCTTCTTGGCTTAGATATTAGCGTTGAATCGAATCGATGTCGACAACCAACGTAGATCGATGTCTAATGAAGTTGTTGGTGAGCCAGATAGGGGATATGATGTACCGGATAAAAGGGTTTTGCCTCGACTGAGGTTCGAGTTGACTGTGGCAAACACTATAGTTTGGTAAGAATGGTTACTGTTCAAGTCGTCCCCAAGCCTCCTCGATCGTGAGAAGATTGTAACTTTTATTAGCTAAGTCAACTCATTAGTATTCCAAACGGCTCTGATGAATACCTATCGACCTGCTGCAGCTTCCCTTGTCGAAACGCTGAAAGCTAATAATATTAGGCACCTGTTCAGCCTTTCGGGTAATCAAATTCTATCAATTTACGATGCCTGCCTGGAGCAGGGTCTTGATCTGATTCACGTCCGCCACGAAGCTGCCGCTGTCCATATGGCCGATGCTTGGGGGCGGCTCACCGAAACACCAGGGGTGGCCTTAGTTTCTGCAGGCCCAGGCCATGCTAACACGCTTTCGGCTCTGTGTGTTGCTACAGCTGCAGAGTCACCTTTAGTGCTTCTCAGCGGACATTGCCCTGATGGTCGTCTCGGTAGAGGTGCATTTCAAGAAATGGCCCAGAGTCAAATTGCTGAACCATTAGCGAAAGCATCCTGGACCGTTACAGACCCAAGTTGCCTGAGAACTGAGTTCAAAAAGGCATTCTCAATTGCCACTGAAGGCCGTCCTGGACCAGTTCATCTGAGCCTCCCAGTGAATGTTTTGGAAAGTTTGGTGAACGTCTCAGATGTCACCATTCCTAGTGAGTTCGTGCCTCAAACCCAAGTTTTGTCCGAAAGCTCGGCAGATGAGATTTTAGAGTTGCTTTCCTTAGCACGGAGCCCGCTTATCCTGGTGGGCCCTGCGATGATGCGTCCTCGTGGAAGAAAGTTGACATGCGATCTGAGGGATATTACTCATATCCCCGTGGTTGGTATGGAGAGTCCACGTGGAATTGCTGATCCCTGTTTGGGTGCCTTTGCTGAGATTCTTACCGAAGCTGATCTCATTTTGTTGTTGGGCAAGAAGCTAGATTTTTCTCTAAGCTTCGGCAGTCAAGAAGTCTTCAGTTCTACGTGTCGGTTCTTGCAAATTGACCCAGAGCTATTGGCCCTTGAGCAGGTAGCGTACAGCTTTAAAGACTCTTCCCGATTGAAGCTAGCTGCTCAGGCAGAGACTTTTTCTGCTGCCGAGCAGTTGGTACACATGGCCAAAGAGAGGACTTGGATCCAAAGTGGCTGGTTCGAGGAAGTTCGAGAGGCGATTCAATATCGTCCCCTGAAATGGGAGAATCTAAAGGCTCCTAAAGGTAGCTATCTTCACCCAGCTGAAGTGTGTCGAGAGATTGGTTGCTACCTGGATGGATCAGCTGTCTTCGTCTCCGATGGTGGTGAGTTTGGGCAGTGGGCTCAGGCTTGCTTAGAGACAGGGACTCGGGTGATAAATGGGCCGTCAGGGGCTATTGGTGGGTCTCTCCCGTTTGCTTTAGCCGCTCGGCTAGCTTATCCTTCGGCTCGCGTGGTGGTGACACTAGGTGACGGTACATTCGGATTCCAGGCTATGGAGTTTGATACCGCCGTACGGCACCAACTACCTTTTGTCGCCGTTGTTGGCAACGATGCTTGTTGGAATGCCGAGAAGCAGCAGCAGCTGCAGCGCTATGGACCTAATCGTCAGTTTGGATGTAATCTTTTGCCGACGCGATATGACCGTGTTGTTGAGGCCCTTGGCGGTCACGGGGAATATGTAACGT
>Ga0310342_100002187_pt1 | contig 12487 bp, 7 predicted proteins | sample S15DNA20500_MG_FD_206155 | JGI IMG/M metagenome (GOLD analysis project Ga0310342, IMG submission 206155) | Marine microbial communities from station ALOHA, North Pacific Subtropical Gyre - S1503-DNA-20-500_MG | ecosystem: Environmental > Aquatic > Marine > Oceanic | place: Pacific Ocean: North... | reverse complement strand
GGCCGCACCGAGGTAAGCCTGGTAATTGCCGACCGAACAGACCGGAACCACACACTTCAACCGCTCGTCCAGCGCCCCGGCGTAAATCGTCTGGTTGCCGCCCCCGGAAGTGCCCGTCACTCCCAACCGCCGCGGATCAACCTCCGGCCGCGTCTGCAGGTAATCCACCGCCCGCATGTTCTCCCAGACCTGAATTCCGCACAGCAGGGTCCCCGTCGGCCACAGCGTCGCCGCGACCATCTCTCCGTGGTATTCCCCCAGCCCGGGTTTCAGGCCGCGTTCCCCGGCACCGAAGGCATCAACCGAGAGCACGAAGAAACCGAGCTTGGCCAGGCCGATGCAACGGGACTGGACAACCGGGTCCTGTTTCGCACCGCTCCAGTGACCATGCACGCACAACACCGCCGGCATCCGCCCGGCGTTCCCCGCCGACACTGCGGGCACATAGGCATTGGCCGGCATCTCGATCCATCCGTCGCCTGTACGAATCGTCCTCAGCACCAGGTGCTCGATCCGGTAACCGTCCCGTTTCTGTTCACGGATCTTGCGAACCGGAACCGGCCCCGGCTTGTCGGTCGACAGGCCGATCGCCTGAACGAGTTTCTTGCGGACGGTCCTCCGCAGTTCCTTCCAGTGACCCAGCGACTTCGGGATCGCCTCACCGTGTCTCAATTCGCGAGCCGATCGGCGGATGAACTCGAGAAATTCCCCGGATCTTGCAGCACCAGTCTCTGCCATGACAACCGCTTCCAGTGAGAGGAAACCCATCATCGATCGATCGCCGCTCAGGCTTCCGATCGCGTAAAAACGTATTCGACATCCGAAGACCGTCCGCCGTCAAACCGGTAGCCCTCCAGATCAAACGATTTCATCTCCGGAGCCGACGTCAGCCTGTTGCGAATCACGTACGACGCCATCAACCCACGGGCTTTCTTGGCGAAGGCCGAGACCGGGCGCAGGCGGCCGCCCCGGTCCTCGAGAAAGGAAGCGGTGATCACGTCGGCTCCCAGAGCCCGGGAATCGACCGCCTTGGAGTACTCACCCGAGGCGAGGTTGATCAGCGTGCTGTCACCGTTGCGTTCCAGTTGCCTGGCCAGTGAACGCGTGATCGTTTCGGTCCAGAAGTCATAGAGTGTCGTCCCGGCCGAGGTCTCGAGTTTCATGGCCATCTCGAGTCGATAGGGCTGGATCGCATCCAGCGGCCTCAGGATGCCGTAAAGTCCCGAGAGGACCCTCAACGAGTCCTGGGCGAACGCGAAGTCGTCGTCGGAAAACCCCGGAGCGTCCAATCCGACATACGCGTTGCCGCGGTAGGCCAGGACGGCCGGTCGCGCGTTGTGGACCGTCGGTCGCTGCTGCCAATCGGAGAATTGCCGATGGGTCGTCTCGGCCAGTTCGGGCTTCAACTTCATGCGGCCGGCGAGGTCTGTCCGAGACAGTTTCAGCAACGATGCGATCACCTCGGCGGACTGCTTACTGAAGGCCGGAGTTGAACGCCGTCGGGTCGGCAGGGGTGACTCGAAATCGAGGGTCTTGGCCGGCGAGAGGATCATCAGCATCGGTCGAGTCCTTCCGAGGGCATGCTGCCTGCGGTGGGTGGATTCACTGACCGCCGGCCGACAGAACTTCGAGGATCCCGCGACAGAAGTCGGGCAGATCGTCGGGCTTGCGACTGGAGACGAAGTGCCTGTCGACGACCACTGCGGCGTCTTCCCAAATGGCCCCCGCATTGACCAGGTCGTCCTTGATCCCGGGCGAGCCTGTCACTCGCACACCGTCGTACACGCCGGCCGAGATCGGAATCCAGCCGCCGTGGCAGACCGCGGCGACCAGTTTCTCTGCCGCAGCAAACTCTCGCACGATCTCCAACACGACCGGATCGCGACGCAGTTTGTCGGGCATGAATCCGCCGGGAACAACCAGTCCGTCGAAGTCCCCGGCTGACACGTCACCGATGGCGGCGTCCGCCACGCAGGGATAACCGTTCTTTCCGGCGTACGTTTCGCCGGCAACGGGTCCGGCCACCACGACTTCGGCTCCCGCTTCGATCAGCCGCAACCGTGGATACCACAGTTCGAGATCCTCGTAGATGTCCCCGACGAACACCAGGATCCGTCGACCGGAAAGTGCTTGATGCATCTGCAGGTCTCGTCCAATTGCTCAGGCCAGAATCGGCTTGACCACCCGTGCCGGCAACACACCGGTCAGACGATGGTCCAGCCCCTGGTACTTCACACTCAGTCTCCGATGGTCAATCCCGAGCAGATGAAGGATCGTGGCATTGAGGTCCCGGATATGGACCGGATTCTCGACGATGTTGTAACTGAAGTCGTCGGTCCGGCCGTACGAAACGCCCCCGGCAGTCCCGCCGCCGGCAAACCACATGCTGTAACAACGGGGATGGTGATCGCGACCGTAGTCGGACCTGGCCAGGGTTCCCTGGCTGTAGACGGTCCGACCGAATTCTCCGCCCCAGATCACCAGCGTGTCGTCGAGCAACCCTCGCTGCTTCAGGTCCTGGACGAGGGCCCAGGCCGGTTGATCGACCTCACCGGCCTGCCGCCGGATGTTCTTGGGCAGGCTGCCATGATGATCCCATCCGCGGTGGAACACCTGGATGAACCGGACATCGCGTTCGGCCATGCGGCGAGCCAGAAGGCAGTTGGCCGCGAAAGTCCCTGGCTGTGTGGCCTGCTCGCCGTACATCTCGAGCGTCGATTTCGACTCACCCGAAATGTCGACCAGTTCGGGCACCGAGGCCTGCATTCGGAACGCCATCTCGTACTGGGCGATCCTCGCCTGTGTCTCGGGGTCGCCTCCGCGTGCCAGAACCGCCTCGTTCATCGCCTTCAATCGCTCGATCATCGCCCGTCGCACGTCGCGGCTGACACCGGCCGGATTCGAGAGATACAGCACCGGGTCTCCCTGCGAGCGAAAGGCGACCCCGGCATGACGGGACGCCAGGAACCCGCTGCCCCACAGCCGCGAATAGAGCGCCTGTCCGCGAGGCTCGCAATTGAGCACGACGAAGCTGGGCAGGTTGCGGTTCATCGTCCCCAGCCCGTAGCTCAGCCAGGCCCCGAGGCTGGGATGTCCGGCCGCCTGGTTTCCGGTCTGGATCAGCGTGATCGCCGGATCGTGATTGATCGCGTCGGTGTGGATCGTGTGGACAAAAGCCAGTTCGTCGGCCATCGACCCCACGCGTGGAAACAGTTCGCTGACCGGCTTCCCGCAATCACCGTGACGCGGAAACCGGAACACCGACGGAGCGATCGGGAACCGCGGCTGCGAGGAGGTCATCGTGGTCAGACGCTGCGCCCCGCGGATCGAGTCGGGAAGATCCTTGTCGAACAGCTTCTGCAGCCCCGGCTTGTAATCCAGCGTATCCAGTTGCGACGGTGCACCGGCCATGAACAGCCAGATCACTCGTCTGGCTCGCGGCGAGAAGTGCGTCGACCGGTCGGCCAGGGCGTCCTCGGTCAACATCGTCGACAACGCCGCGGCCCCCAGGCCGGCTCCGGCCAGAAAGGTCCGCCTGGAACTGTCGACGTTGTCACAAAACGACCCGGACATGGTTCATTCCACGTTGAGGAAATCGTCGCGGTTCATCAGCAGATTGGCCACCATCGTCCAACTGGCACACTCTATCGCATCGAGTCCGTCGGGTTTCGGGCTGGCTCCTACCCCCAGCAGCTTGTCGGCGGCCTTCGGATCCCCGGTGAACTGCTTGCGGAACACCCCGGCGGCGGCCACCAGCTGCTCGACATCGACATCGGAGGCCGCGCGGGCCAGTGCCCGCCGGAACATCCACCTGGCCCGCTCGGCATCCACATCGGCCCGCTTCACCGCTTGCTGTGCCAACCCGCGGGCCGCCTCGACATACTGCGGGTCGTTCATCAACACCAGCGCCTGCAACGGCGTGTTGGTCCGCTCACGACGCACCGTACATTGCTCACGGGTCGGAGCATCGAATACGGCCATCGACGGGGGTGGTGACGTCCGTTTCCAGAACGTGTACAGCGTGCGGCGATACAACGCCGTGCCGCTGTCGGCCTGGTACTCGCGGGTGTTGCTGCCGGCAAATGCCACGTCCTTCCAGACTCCCTTGGGCTGGTAGGGACGCACCCCGGGACCTCCGACCCGACGTTGCAGCAGACCGCCCACGACCAGCGCCTGGTCACGCAACACTTCGGCATCCAGCCGATGCCGGGGACCCCGAGACAACAGGCGGTTGTCCGGATCGGCGGCCCGCTTCGCTGCGGTCGCCCGGCTGTCCTGGCGGTAGGCGGCCGAGTTGACCATCAGCTTGAGCATGTGACGCACGTCCCAACCCGATTCGACGAACTCGACGGCCAACCAGTCGAGCAACTCGGGATGAGTCGGCCGATCACCCATCGCTCCGAAATCCTCGGTCGTCTTGACCAGCCCGACCCCGAAGACGGATTGCCAGAGCCGGTTGACGGTGACCCGGGCGGTCAGCGGATGGCGACGGTCGACCAGCCAGCGGGCCAGACCCAGCCGATTGGCCGGGACCCCGGGAGCCAGGCCCACGAACATCGCCGGCACCCCGGGAGTCACCTCCTCGCGACGCTGATCGTATTCCCCACGCTCCAACACCCACGCCCGGGGCCTGCGATCGGTGCGCTCCTGCATCACCAGGGTGGTGATCGACCGGGAGTAGATGAAATCACGTCGACGTTCGGTCGTGCCCAACTCGGCGGCCACCTGCTGCTGCTGCTTGTCGACGGCCGACCAGTACCAGGCCGACACCAGGTCCCGGTCGGCGTTCCGGAGTGACTTCCAGTCCGGCTTGTCGGACACCAGGCCGCGGATCCGGAATTCCGCGGACAACAACCGAGCCTCGTCGTCGCTCAACCACCGCGACCAGACGCGGACATCACTGATCCCGCCGGTCGGCAGGCTGCTGCCGATCACCAGCGGTCCATCGTGCAAACCGGTCGCCTCGACCAGGCTTTCGTTGGCATTCCGCAATCGCCGCACCCGGCCGTCGACCAGCATGCTGATCGACGAGTTCGACCGGCCACCCGAGTACCTCACGCAGACGTGCTGCCACGCCGATGGCGCCAGGGCCTGATCGCCGGGCAACAGTCCCTTGATCGAACCCCCCTTGCCATCGGAAAGCTCGAACGACAGCGACCCGCGAGGATTGCTGGTGATCTTCCAACCCGACGTCTTCTTGTCGTCAGCGGTGTGGCGATGCTCGAGGATCGTCGTGCTGACCAGTTTCTCGGGGGTCCTCAGCCAGAAGCTGATCGAGATCGCCCGATCGGTGGTCAGCCCCTTCAACGGTCGCTGCAACCCCTTCGCCTCATCGGCGAACCGCACTCCCCGCGCGCCACCGGGATGCGACCTGGCCGGTCGGATTCCCTCGGGCCAGTCGGCCGCTTCGGCATCCCTGTCCAAGGGCCGAACGAGTGAATCCGAGAAGATCAATTCGGATGCGGAGACAACGTCGGCGGACGGCTCGGCAGTGGTCTTCCACCACGTGCGGACATCGGCGGTGGGGCGTTGCTTCCGCTGGGCCAACAGACTGCCCCGGCGCAACCGCAGCCTGTTCCACTCGTCCTCGTATTCGCCGGACGGCAGGACGGCAACCGGGGGCGAGTCCTTCTGGTTGCCGTCGTTGGGTGGCTGGGTGGTGTTGTTGAAGAACGCGGCCAGGCGATAGAAGTCACGTTGCTTCAGAGGGTCGTACTTGTGGTCGTGACACCCGGCACATCGGGCGGTCAACCCCATGAAGACCGTCGAGACGGTCTCGACCCGATCGACCATGTACCGGACATTCATCTCCTCGGGAATCAATCCACCCTCGGCGGTCGAGACATTGCAGCGGCCAAACCCGGTGGCGATCCGTTGATCGAGTGTGGCCCGGGGAAGCAGGTCACCGGCGATCTGCTCGACCACAAACCGATCAAAGGGCATGTTCGAGGCGAACGCGCCGATCACCCAGTCCCGGTAGGGCCAGATCTCGCGGTAATTGTCCAGGTGCATGCCGTGGGTGTCGCCGTAACGGGCGGCATCGAGCCAGAACCGGGTCCGGTGCTCAGCGGCAGCCGGCGAGGCCAGCAACCGATCGACCAGCCGCTGGAAAGCGCCGGGCCGCTTGTCGGCCAGGAACTCGACCGACGTTTCCGGGTGCGGTGGCAGGCCGGTCAGGTGCAAGGCGACACGACGGGCCAACGTCGAGCGATCGGCTGTCGGATTGGGCTGCAGTCGACGGCGGTCCAGGCCGCGTCCCACGAAAAAGTCGATCGGTGTCCGGGCCCAGGCCGCATGACCGAGGTTGCCCGGCACCGGGGGCCGTCGTGGCGTCACGAAGGCCCAGTGCCGTTCCCAGCGGGCTCCCGCCCGGATCCAACGAGCCAGGACCGCGCGTTGTCCGGCATCCGGACGTTTCTTGACATCCGGTGGCGGCATCTGCTGCTCGGGATCGTCGCTCTCGATCCGTTGCACCAGCTTCGATTTCGCAGGTCGCCCAGCGACCAGAATGCCCGACTTCGTCAGTCCCGCCTCGGTATCCAGCCTGAGATCCGCCTTGCGGGCCTGCTTGTCCGGACCGTGGCAGGCGAAACAGAACTCCGAGAGAATCGGGCGGACGTCGCGGTTGAAGTCGACTTCGTCATCGGCACGAACGCCCGCCCCGATGCCCAGGCACCACGACAGGACATTCAGCACAACGACCGCTCGTCGCCGGTTCATCATCGCCTCGACCACGTTCCCACAAGGACCACGTCCGCGATCGACATTGTACCAGCGTGGTCCGTCGAAGCGACTTTCAGGCGAACAACCCGTCGATGATCTGCCCCTCGGCGATCTTCGTTGGCCTGGGCAGCCGCGGGAAGTAGGTCGTCTCCGGATCAATCCCCAGGGCATGGTAGATCGAGGCACCGAAGTCCACCGGCGTCCAAGGCCGGGTCACCGGGGCGGAACCGTTGGGATCGGTCGCACCGATCACCACGCCGCCCTTCACACCCGCTCCGGCCAACAGCACGTTGCCGGCCCGGGGATAGTGGTCACGGCCGGCGGTCTTGTTGATCTTCGGCGTACGGCCGAACTCGCCCATCGCCACCACCAGGGTCGAGTCCAGCAGTCCGCGTTCTTCAAGATCGGTCAGCAGCGACGTCAATGACATGTCCAACTGCGGCAGATTGCCCGGCCCCTTGTACTCGTGCCACGTCTCTTTCTTGCCGACGGCGGCCGGCCGCGATCCGAACGACATCATCGAATCGAACAACCAGCCATGGTTGTCCCACGTGCCGTTGGTCACTCCCTTGCCGAACAGCCCCCCCTGCACCGCGTGGTTGACGGTCACGAACCGGGCACCGGCTTCAATCATTCGACGAGCCAGCAGCACTCGCTGGCCGTAGATGTTCATGCCGTACCGTTGACGCACGGCCAGGGATTCCTCGTCGAGCTTCGCCGCCTTCTGGATCGCACCACTGGTCAGGGTGGTCACAGCCTCCTCGAACAGGTTGTCGTGGACCGAGAGCGTGTTGCTGGCCGAGGCGGCCAGTCGGCCGAGGTTGTCGACCTGGTCGAGCAGGCTTCGACGCGTCTCGAATCGTCCCCTGGGCAGTCGCAGGCCCTCGATCTTGAAGTCCTTCTCGCTGGGATCGCCGTCGACGTTGAAGGCGGCGTAGGCGGGACCGAGGTACCCGGGCGGCGTCGTGTAGCGTGCCGCGACGGGAACGCCGACGTAGGAGGGGATACCGGGTTGACGGGTTCCCAGCACCGCACTGGCAATGCACCCGAAATTCGGGAAATACTGCTGGTTGCGAGACCGGGGCAGCACACCGCTCATGGCGTGCTTGGAGGCATCACCATGACTGCCACTGGCACCCTTCCATGACCGGACGACAGCCACCTTGTCCATCATCCGGGCCAGCAACGGCATCTTCTCGGTGATGAACGTGCCGGGGACGTTGGTCGATTGAGGGCTCCAGAGACCACGAATGCCGACGGGGGCATTGGGCTTGGGATCCCAGGACTCGAAATGGCTGATGCCACCGGCCAGGAACAGGAAGATGCACGAGTAGTCGCGTCGAGCAGGATCGACCTGACCGGATCGGGCAGCGGCCAGGTAGCCGGGCAACGAAAGCCCGAACAGTCCGGTGCCCAGTTGCAATGCGGCCCGGCGAGTCAGTTGATCAACCGCCGCCAGGTCCATCCCGCTTTGCCGGTTCATCACGATCCGCTCCATAAGATCAACCACCGCCAATGCGACCAGACTAACCTCTCGACCCGATCACAGACAACCGGAATTGGAACACATCGGTTCGTCGATGACCGACGTTGCTGATAGGATGGCGGCTCTGCTGTTGTTCATCGACCGCCACAGGTTCGACACACCTCACCAAACCACGGTTTTTCCTCGAGGCTTCTCATGCCGTCCGCAAAACCCCGCCCAGGTCTGTCGCTGATCTCCCTGCTGGCGGTGTTGATCTGTGCCACGTCGAATGCCCGGGCAGACGGTCCCTACCCGGCTCACAAGGTCGTCGGCAACATCTACTACGTCGGATCGAACGACCTGGCCATCTACCTGGTCGCCACCCCCAAGGGACACATGCTGATCAACACCGGTTTCGACGAGACCGTGCCGTTGATCCGGGCTTCGGTCCGCTCGCTGGGATTCAAGATGACCGACATCAAGATCATCCTGGCCAGCCACGCTCACTCGGACCACGTCGCCGGCCACGCCCGTGCGAGGGAGATCAGTGGAGCGAAGGTCTACGTGATGACCGGTGACGAGAAGGTGATCGCCGGAGGTGGCAAGGGACAGTACCTCTACACCGACAGCCGCTGGCGGCCGTGCCCGGTCGACAAGGTGCTCAAAGACGGCGAGAAGGTCACGCTGGGCGACACCACCCTGGTGGCCCGCCACACACCCGGCCACACGCCCGGCTGCACCACCTGGACGGCCAAGGTCACCGACGGCAAGAGCAAGAAGCTGGTCGTCGTCGTCGGCAGCCCCAACGTCAATCCCGGCTACCAATTGGTCAACAACAAGGCCTATCCCAGGATCGCCAAGGACTTCGCCCGAACCTTCAAGGTGCTCAACTCGCTCAAGTGCGACTACTTCCTCGGAGCCCACGGCAACTACTACGGCATGCACGCCAAGTACCCGAAGCTGAAGGGAGCCAAGGTCAGTCCGTTCATCGATCCGGCCGGGTACCGCGACTACATCGAACTGAAGGAAAAGGCCTTCCGCGACAAGCTGGCCGCTCAAAAGAAGGCCTCGTCCTGATTGCCTGCCGATCGCCCCAGCGAACCGAACGAGAATGCGATTTCGAGCGACCACCGCATCCCTTATACTGCCGATAGCAATCACAGGGACGTGTTGTCGATCACAGTGAGAACCGGTTCATGAACGTCCACCGAGAAAGCTCTGCCGCCTGCCCCGGCCCGTTGGGTCGGCGTGAGTTCATGCAGGTGGGCGCCCTGGCACTGGGTGGACTGACTCTGCCGCAGGTTCTGGCCGCCCGTGCCGCGTCGGGCAACCACTCGAAGCGCACCTCCGTGATCATGCTCTACCAGCACGGCGGGGCCTCTCAACTGGAGACCTACGACCTCAAGCCCGACGCCCCCACGGCCACCCGCAGCCAGTTCAACCCGATCGCCACCAATGTTCCCGGCCTGGACATCTGCGAGCACTTCCCGCTACAGGCCAGGATCGCCGACAAGTTCTCGATCGTGCGTTCGCTGCATCACGAGATGAGCAGTCACACCGATGGCGGAATCACCGTGCTGACCGGCAAGGCCCCCCTGGTGGCCGATCCGACGTCGCAATCCAAGAGCGCCCACCCGGACTTCGGTTCGGTGGCCAGCAAGTCGCTGGGCCCGGGCCCCAACGTGATGCCACCCTACGTGGCGATCCCGCAGAAACCCTACATGACCCGGCCGACCTATCTCGGCCTGCACCATGGTGCTTTCGAGGTCGGTGATCCCAGCGGCAAGGGATTCCGGGTACCTCACGCCGGGATCGCCGCCGGCAAGGACGGCAAGCGACTCGGCGACCGCAAGACCCTGATCGATCAACTCGACCGCATCCGCCGCACCGAGGACCTGAGGGGCAACCTGGCCGGGGTCGACCAGTTCCGTGAACTGGCCTTCGAGATGCTGACCAGCCCCGAATCGGCACGGGCCTTCAACCTGGCCGAAGAGCCCGATGCGCTGCGTGACCGTTACGGCCGCCACCTCTGGGGCCAGGCCTGCCTGCTGGCCCGTCGCCTGGCCCAGGCCGGAACCTCGGTGATCAACATCTACTTCAACACGCCCAAGACCGGCCAGGAATTCACCAACTGGGACGATCACCCCGGCAACGCCATGCGAGAGGGACACTTCGCCAAGTACATGAAGATCCGCCTGCCCTACATGGACCAGGCCCTGGCGACCCTGATCGAGGACATCCACGCCCGGGACCTGCAGCGGCAGATCCTGGTCGTGGTCGTCGGCGAATTCGGCCGGACTCCGGTGATGCGGTACGGAGTGCCCAACCGGTCCTACGGCCGGGACCACTGGCCGCAGGCCTATTCGGCGCTGGTCGCCGGCGGCGAACTCAACATGGGCCAGGTCGTCGGTGCGACCAACAGCAAATCCGAATACCCCACCGAGCGTCCCTGCACGCCCCAGGACCTGCTGGCGACGATCTATCACCACCTCGGCATCGACCACTCGCAGACGTTCGATAATTTCCGGGGGCGCCCGGTCCATATCCTGAGCGAAGCGAAACCGATCGCCGAGTTGATCTGATTCCCCCGCAGGTCGAGACCGTGAACGGCATCCCTGGCTCTCGGCTCGGAATCCTCGGCGTCCTCGCCGCCTGCCAGGCACTGTGGATCACCGCGGCCGCGGCCGCTCCCCCGGCATCACCTTTCGTCGTCGGTTTCGAGCGTTTTGCTCGCCGTGGCAACCTGGTTCAGGCCGAGGCCGGTCGACTGTTGCTGGGCGAACTCGGTTGCACCTCCTGTCACGCCCCGGGAACCGCCGGACCACAACCCAGGCCGGGCCCGCGGCTGGAGGGAGCCGGCCGTCGACTGCAGGCGACATGGCTGTCTCGCTTCCTGTCCGACCCGGTCGGCACCCAGCCCGGCACCACGATGCCTGACGTGCTGCACGGTGTCCCCGGCAAGCAGAAGACCCAGGTGATCCGGGCGCTGGTGGCCTTCCTGGCATCGCTCCGCGAAGAGTTCTCCGAATTGAAGTCGACCGCAACGCGACCGGTCGCCCCTCGCTTTCACGACAAGGGAGATCCGGCCCGCGGGCGGAGGCTGTTTCACCAGGTCGGCTGTGTGGCCTGCCACCAACCCGATGCCACTTACAAGGTCCGCCCCCAGCCCACCTCCGAACTCGAGAAACTGCTGGCTCAACTCGACCCCGAAGAGCTCAAGGAACTCGGCCTGGATGCTGCCGCTCGTCCGTTCCCTTCGGTTCCTCACGGTGATCTGTCCAACAAGTACACCCGCGAGGGGCTGGCTCACTTCCTGGTCAACCCGGAGACCATGCGACCCGGCGGCCGCATGCCGTCGCTGAAACTGATCCCCGACGAAGCGGCCGACCTGGTCGCATTCCTGCACGAGAACGCCTCGGCCCGGTCGTTGACCACCGCCGGGAACGATCCGGAACTGGTCGCCACGGGCCGCCGACTGTTCATCCGGTTCCGGTGCCAGGCCTGCCACACGGCCGGTCGCGGCCTGAAAGCCGACCCGGCCCTCAAGCCACCTCCCGCACTGTCCCAACTCGACCTCTCGGCCGCCGACTCGTGCCTGGCCGATGCCCCCGATCACCAACCCCGATATCGTCTCGACAAGCAACAGACCCAATCCGTCTCGGCGGCCCTGGCCGCGAAACCAACCCCCCTCACCCCCGCTCTGTCGCTGAAACGCACGGTGCTGAAACTCAACTGCCTGGCCTGCCACTCTCGGGACAAGTCCGGCGGCCTGGGACCCAAGCGGCGCGGCTACTTCGAAACGGCCGGGCATGTCGACCTGGGCGACGAGGGTCGACTGCCACCGTCGTTGGACGGCGTCGGTGGCAAGCTGAAGACGGCGTGGCTGGCCAAGGTGTTGGCCGGCACCGGTGACGTGCGGCCCCACCTGCAGATCCGCATGCCGGTGTTTCCCGTTGCAGAGGTCCTGGAACTGCCCCGCCGGTTGGCCGCCATCGACTCGGGTTCCGACGCGCCGGCCGTGAAGATCTTCGCGGCACCCGGAATTTCTGCCAAGAACCTGGCCGCCGCCGGCAGAACGCTCATCGACCGCGGCTGCGTGCAATGTCACCCCGTGCGAGGCGAGCGTCTGCCCGGGGTGGTGGGAATCGACCTCGAAGGCACCGCCGCCCGGATCCGCCCCGAGTGGCTGAAACGATTTCTGCTCGATCCCGCGTCGCAGAAGCCCCGCACCCGGATGCCGACCTTCTTCCCCAAGGGCAAGACCAACAGCCCCGACATTCTCGAAGGGCGTGTCAATCG
>Ga0310342_100002186_pt1 | contig 12488 bp, 10 predicted proteins | sample S15DNA20500_MG_FD_206155 | JGI IMG/M metagenome (GOLD analysis project Ga0310342, IMG submission 206155) | Marine microbial communities from station ALOHA, North Pacific Subtropical Gyre - S1503-DNA-20-500_MG | ecosystem: Environmental > Aquatic > Marine > Oceanic | place: Pacific Ocean: North... | reverse complement strand
GCTGGCCGACGCTAACTGCCGACCATCGGGAGAAAACGCCACACCATAAACGGCGTTGGGGTGACCGTTTTGCAAAGTTCGTGATGTGATCTTAGGCTCGGCCATGATTTACCATTCTACCCTGTTTTTGATCCCCAATCTCTTACCAGCGGATCGACGACTGCACCGGATGCTCGTGCATCTCGGCACGTTTTTCAATCGGCCAGTCGCGCAGTTCGTCGACCAGGCCCAGTAATCCCTCCACAGCAGCCTCGAAAATCTGTTCTCCCTTTTCCGCGGTCCCCTTGGTCGCGTCTCCGTGCACCCCGGTCTCGGTCCAGCGTCCCCAGTAGTCGTTAAAGCGGACCGGGTAGTTGCCCGTACTGTCGCTGCTAACGTACTGACCCATCCGGTCGTTGTCTGCCACCGCCTTGTCCATCTGAACCCGTTCCGGCGCCAGGTGAAGATATAACGATGTTTCAAACTCGTCGGCGTGGGCGATGATCTCCGATTCCCGAATCTCCATGAACTTGTCCATTAGGAAATGGAAATAGCCTGCCGCAAAGCAAAGTGAATCGGTCGCCAGCACCGTTTTGCGGGCAATCAAGTCAATCAGTGGCTGGTTGGAACCATGCCCGTTGACCAGCAGGATCTTTTCGAAGCCATGGTAGGCCACGCTCTTGGTGATGTTCAGACAAAAGGCAATGAACGTCTCCGGTTCAATATGAATCGTGCCGGGAAAATCGATGTGATGCAGGTTCAGGCCATAACCGATGGGGGGCAGCACGAGGACCTTATCCGGGGCCCGCTTCCCCACTTCCAGGCAGACCGACTCGCACAAGAAGAGATCCACGTCCAGGGGCATGTGGCGACCATGCTGCTCGGTCGATCCGGTCGGCAGAATGATCAACTTCTGCATGCCGATCGCGTCGTTCATCTCGGCCCAGGTCAAACGGTTGTAGCGGTATTCGGTGGCAGCCTTCATGGTGGCATCCTTTTTCCCGGGAGCTTGGAACGTGGCAAAGCCTACCAAACAACTTGCCAACAGGGCTCAGCAGGCACGTGCCAATTATACCGCCGGAGAATGTCACCGAAAGCCAAGCAAAAGTGGGCAAAAATTTCGAAAAAAACCCAACCCGTTGCCAGACGAAGATGCCTGCAAAGCGCTCCCCGATACGGTAAACTAGGCCATCCAAGTGGTTATTCCCACGAATCACCACTTCCCTGAATCCGGCCAATCCCGTTGCCGATGGAAACCTGATGTCCAATCACCTTGACTTCCAACCGACTCGAATTCGCTATCGGGTGATCGCCGTATCAACACTGATGGGGATCCTGCTCTACCTGGATCGCTTCTGCATCGGCATTGCTGAACCCTTTATTCGCCAGGACCTGGGACTCACGAAGCAGCAGATGGGCATTTTTATGAGTGCTTTTTTCTGGCCCTATGCGCTTGCCCAGATTCCCTCCGGCTGGCTGGCCGACCGTTTTGGGGCCCGCAAGATGATGACCATTTACATCCTCGCCTGGTCATTCTTTACCGCCATGATGGGATTGGCCAACGGGTTTATCATGCTGGTCGCCATGCGAGCGGCCTATGGGCTCGGCCAAGCAGGGGCCTATCCGACCAGTTCCAGTATCGTGAGCCGCTGGATTCCACCACTGGGGCGCGGTGCGGCCAGCAGTTTCATCGCCCTGGGAGGCCGGATCGGTGGAGCCATTGCGCCGGTCCTGACCGCCATTCTGATCGTCTCCTTTGTGGCAGCCGACAAATCTCCCCTGCTGCAGCGGGAAACGGTTCTCGACAGTCCGGCGCTCCTCAAGAAGCTCTCCGAGCGAGCGGAACCGGATCAGCAAGCCTATCTCCATGTCTACAAGCAATCCTCGGCTCCATTGCAGGAACTTGTCTCATCCTTTTCCATGAAACAAGCCGATCCCGGTCAAGAGGAACAATCGCAGGAACTGATTGCGGAGAGTTTTAACCGACTAATCGAAGATCCTAACTTTTATTCGCCTGACGCTTTTCTCCGCGTCAAGAACATGGATCGCTTTGCTACCAAGTGTATCAAGCGACTGAAGAATAACGAGCAACTCAGCAGCGCTGATTCCCAAAAGTTCAACCGCTTCTTACTGGAATCGCTCTTTCCGATTGAAATCCAGCGAACTTACATGAAGAGCTGGCGACCGGTTCTCTGGCTCTACGGGAGTTTGGGACTGGTGGTAGCCGGGTTGTTCTGGCTGGTGGTACGGGATCGACCTCAGGTTCACCCGAGTTGCAACGAAGCAGAAATTGAATTGATCACCGGTCAGTCCTTCAAGCCAACGTATCATCCTGTGCATGCGGTAGCAAAAGAAGACGTGGGAAACATCCCTTGGAGTGACATCCTGCACAGTCCCAGCCTCTGGCTATCAAGCCTGTCCCAAATCGGGGTCAATATCGGCTGGCTCTTTATCGGTACCTGGTTTCCGACTTACCTGATGGAACAGCACCAGGTCCCCATCCTGAAACGGGTTGTGATGATCATGGTTCCGTTCATCGCAGGTTTTCCAGGAATGCTGCTCGGTGGGCTGGTTACGGACAAGCTGGTGTCGCTGGTCGGAGTTCGCTGGGCGCGGAGAATTCCCTGGATTGGCTCCAAGGCGATTGCCGTCGTTGCCTTCACCATCTCGCCACTGCTCCCCTCGCCCTGGCTGGTGACGGCGATGATGGCAACGGTTGCTTTTTGCGTTGACTTCGGTAATCCAGCCTCCTGGGCATTTACCCAGGACGTGGGAGGCAAGCATGTCGGATCGGTCCTTGGCTTTGGGAACATGTGGGGCAACCTGGGAGCGGCCGTCTCACCGATCCTGCTGATCTGGATCTCTGTGAATTACAGCTGGGGTCACATGTTCTACACCTGTGCCGGTCTGTTTACCGTTTCAACCATTTGCTGCTTTTTTATTGATGCGGCAACCCCAGTCATTCGTGAAGACAGGGAACAAGGAGCAAGTAGTGAGTGAACCAACTCTTGTCGGCAGCGGTGAGTTTCGATTCGAGGCAGACAATCGCTGGGCCCAGGTGCCGGTGGAAGCTGCCTGGCAGGAAGCGGTCGGGGTAGCTGCCGATTCGCAGGGACGAGTCTACGTCTTTAACCGGGGCCCCTCGCCGATCGTAATCCTGGAGCGGGATGGCAGCTTCGTCGGAGGCTGGGGCCAGGGAATGTTCAATCGCCCCCACGGGATCGTCGTCGATCATGAAGACAACCTGTTACTGACCGATGACATGGGTCACAGCGTGCGAAAATATTCCCCGGACGGAACGCCCCTGATGGATGTGGGCCCTTGTGGTACACCGTCAGATACGGGAGTCGAGGGGATGGACTTTCGAACCATCCGGGCTGGCTGTGGACCGTACAATATTCCGACCAACCTGGCGATTGCTCCCAGTGGAGAACTGTACGTGGCCGATGGTTACGGCAACGCCAGTATTCATCGCTTCACCGCCACCGGCGAGCTGATCCAATCCTGGGGAAACCCGGGCAACGGTCCCAGCCAGTTCAACGTCCCTCACGGGATCGCGGTCGACCAGCAAGGCCAGGTGATCGTGGCCGACCGGGAAAATAGCCGGCTGCAGTTCTTTACCCCCGATGGTGAACTGGTCGATACCTGGACAAATGTTGTGCGGCCTACGCAACTGGTGGTCGATGACGATGGCAACCTGTGGATTACGGAACTGGGAACCATTGCTGGACTTTTTCCCTTCATGGAGCCGCCAGAGGCGCCGATCGGTTCCCGCCTGAGCGTTTTCTCGGCCAGTGGCGAGCTGCTGGCTCGCTGGGGCGGCGGCGAAAATCCAGGTTCCCCCGGCGACTTCTTTGCAGCTCACGACCTCTGGCTTGATCCCTTTGGTGATCTTTACGTCAGCGAGGTGGTCTACTCAGCCGGTGGCAAGGATGGCATGGTCCCGGCCGATTGCCCCAGCCTGCAAAAATTCACGCGAGTTTCACCGGCAAGCGAGGAGAACTGATGGCCGAACAGGGAATCACGATCCTCGGTGGAGGCAACACGGCCTTTTCAGTGGCCGCCAAATTGCAACTGGACGGGGCGGCAGTCACGCTCTGCGAAATTCCTTCCTTTGCGCACATGGTAGAACCGATCCTGGCAACTCGCCAGATTCAACTCGACGGCGTGGCCGGGCAGGACGTGGCGACACTAGAATGCGTCACCACCGATTTTTCAGTCGGACTGGCTAACAACGAGCTCAACTTGCTGATCATCCCGGCCTACGGCCATGCCGCTTTTGCCGAGGCCTGCGCTCCCCATTTGAAAAGTGGCCAGGTGGTGGTCCTGATGCCGGGCACTCTCGGCAGCCTGGAATTTGCCCGCATCCTTCGTCAGCAAGGTGCCGCCGAAGGGATTACGCTGGCGGAGACCGACACAGCTCCGTACGTCTGTCGCAAGATGACACCCACCTCAGCCCATATCTGGGGCGTGGTTGACGGCCTCGGCCTGGGCGTCCTGCCGGCTAGCCAAGGGCCGCGCGTGCAACAACTGGTCGACCGCTGGTTCCCCGGGGTCCAACTCTACAACGACGTGGCAGCCTGTGGACTAGCTGCCATGAACCCGGTGGTGCACCCGGCCGGTGTCTTGATGAATGCAGGCCGGATCGAAAAAAGTGAAGGTGATTTCTACTTCTACAATGAAGGGATCACCCCCGGCGTTTGCCGAATGATCTACGCGGTAGACCGGGAGCGTCTGGCCATTGGCCAGGCACTCGGTTTTGAACTGTCACCGGTCGATACGGCCTTTCATCAGGCCGGTTTTGGTCCTGCCGGCGACCTGGAAACAACGATCAGTGGCAGCGAAATGTTGACAGCCTTAAAGGCCCCAGGTGTTTTGGACACCCGCTGGTTAACCGAAGACGTCCCTTACGGGCTGGCAGCCTGGGCTGCCCTCGGGGAACAACTGGGAGTCGCCTGTCCGACGATGCGCTCGCTGGTTGAACTAATTGGCACGATGCTCGAAATTGACTTCTGGGAAACGGCTCGTACCCCGGAAGATCTGGGGATTGCGGGCCTGGACGGTGATGGACTGTTAGCATTTCTGCAATGACTTCTCTCTTTTAAGGAACTCGACAATGTATCCCGACGATCAACAGGCAGCCGAGATGATGGCCGATGCCCTCAAGATCATGGACCAGTACTACGAGGATCGTGGCATTTTCCAGGACCGCTTCGGCTTCGGGAAAAAACTGGCCATCGTGGTTGTCGATTTTGCTTACGGCTGGACCGACGACTCTTATGCGGGTGGCAGTGCCCGGCTCGATGCGCCGGTGGAAAACACGGCCCAGTTACTGGAAGTTGCCCGCCCTCAAGGCATTCCGATTATTTACACGACCAGTCCTTACCGGCCGCAAAGTGGTGATCAGCCATTTAAATCGGCCGCCGACCTCTCCGAGTCATACCGGACCTGGGATGAACGTGCCTGCCAGATTGACGAGCGGGTGGCTCCTGCACGAGAAGACCTGGTGATCGAAAAAGAAAATGCCAGCGCTTTTTTTGGCACGCACCTGGCTGCTTACCTGATCGAGCTCGGCGTCGACACCCTGTTGATTACCGGTTGCAGCACCAGTGCCTGCATTCGCAGTACGGCGACCGACGCCAAGAGCTTTCGATTTCGCCCGGTGATTATCTCGGATTGCGTTGGTGACCGCTCCGCGGTGGCCCATGTCTTCACGCTGGCCGACATCCAGGCCCGTTTTTCGGACGTGGCCAGCCTGGCAGAGACATTGGAACACTTGCAAGCCTAGCCGATTACAACCGGCTGGCCGTTAATCGTCTGCTGGCAGATCAGGCTGTTGCCAAATGCTCATGCCGCCATCGACCAGCAGCATCTGCCCATGAACGTGGACAGCCGCATCACTGCAAAGATAGACGGCCCCGTCCCCGCACACTTCCGGCCCCGGGACCTGGCCATTGGGTGTATGCAGTTGCATCCACTTCATGAATTCTGGCTGGTCCAGTGCTGGCGCAGTCAGCGGCGTGTAGACCAGGCCTGGTGCCAGTCCATTAACCCGAATGTTGTGGGGAGCCAGCGAGACGCACAACGACTTGACCATCGCTTCCACAGCCCCTTTTGACGAGTCATAAGCCGCATGAACTTCTTCCGCCAGACGGCCATTAATCGAGCCGATAAAAAGGACGCGACCGGCAATTTTTCCGGCTACCCAGCGGCGGGCAAACTGCTGGGTCAGGAAAAAGCAGGAATAGACGTTTAGTTTCATCGTCTTGTCGAACGTTTCAAAATCCATCTCCAGAAATGGCTGATCGATGTAAGTCCCCGCATTGTTGACCAGGATGTCAATGTTGGGATTGGCAGCCATCGCCTGACCATAAAGATCCTCGACCGCGCCCGCAGTCTCTGCCGACAGGTCGCCGGTGATAAACTCTGCCTCGACTCCGGCCTGGCGACATTTGTCGAGCGTCTGCTGGGCAGCGTCACTCATTTGCCGCCCATGGATAACCACGTTGGCCCCTGACTCGGCCATGGCACAGGCAATCGCCTGACCAACTCCCTTGGTCGATCCGGTAATCAGTGCGTTATGGCCCGCTAGCGTGATCATGGGTCTCTTCCTAATCTTGGCTTAATAAGGATCTTTCAAGGCTTGCGGACATCGAGACAGATAATGTTCTTGCCATCCCGCAGGAAAAGATGCCCTTGGGAAAGTGAGGGCGTCTGGCGGCTGCGATCCATGACAACGGCTCTTCCCAGTTCCTTGTATTGTGTCGGCGTTGCCTGCACGACGACCAGTTCACCTTTCATGGTCGTGATAAACAGTTTTCCATCGGCAGCGATCAGGTTCCCTTTCCCAAAGCGTATTTCACGCCACATCCGTTTGCCGGTGGCAGCTTCCACGCAGGTCAGGTGGGTGACGGGGCCAGCGCTACCCACGTTGTCGAATCCATAAAAGTACCCGTCGAGCAGGATCGACGTTTGCCATTCATTGCGCATCACACTGGCCGCGCCGTGGGAAGTCCATTTTTCCGTTACTTGAAAACCAGCCGCCGACGGTTTCACCGCCAGCATCACGCTACCATGATTCTCGCCGGAGGAGAGAAAAAGATTTCCCTGGTGAGCCAGAGGCGTGGCGATATTGCAATCGTAATCGGTGACATACGGATAACTCCATAACTGTTTACCGGTCTTGGGTTCCAGGCCGAGCGCTACTCCCCCGGCAAAGACAACAACCTGCCGATTGTCGGCCAATTGCAAGAGAGCTGCCGAGGAATAGCCAGCGGTCGTCTGCTGGCCGGCCGTCCAGGCCAGCTTGCCCGTCTGACGATGGTAGGCGGCCACGGTTGCCTTGGGGGCACCAACAGTAACAATCACCAGGTCTCCCACGATCAGCGGTGAACTGGCCATGCCGTAATCGGCAACCTTCCCCTTGTGCTCTACAACGGTGTTGTTGCTCCATACGACGCTCCCATCCTTGGCACTCAAAGCACTCAGAATGCCCTCCCCGGTAAAGACATAGACTTTTCCATCCGAGACAAGTGGCGTAGCCCGTGGGCCATCGCCCATTTGATTCTTAAATGCGCTAGAGACGGCTGCTTGCCAGCGCGTCTTGCCCGTGGCAGTATCCAGTGCCAGCGCCCATTGTTTGCCGTCCCGTTGCACCAGCGTGTAAAGGCTGCCATCGGAAATCGCCAGACCCGACATTCCACCACCACCGGCAACTTGCCAGACACGCTTGGGGCCAGCGGCAGGCCAGGAGGTCAGCAAGCCGGCTTCCGGGGAAACACCGTTTCGCTGCGGGCCCAAGAACTGGAACCAGTCGGCGGCTGCCAGACTGCCGAGCTGCTGGGAGGGGGCCAGAACAATCAAGGTGATCAGCAGGCACCACAGTGAATCAATCGTGAAACGTCTATTATCACTGGCACTCATGACGGGAATCTCCTTGCCGCAAGGGGCCTCAGATTGCTTGTTTCAACCATGCTGATGATAAGGGCTAAACAGGCAGAGACAAGTACTGATCCTCCCTTCGCATGTTGTTTTCCCTGGCTACCCTCTTGCGGGGAGTCATTTCTAAGTTCTAATCGGCTCGATTCATTTCATTTCCGGCTCCTGCAAAGGTCTGTGGTTATGAAGATTGCCAGTGGCGGTGTCCAGCACGAAACCAACACCTTTTCCGACACACCGACGACACTCGCTGACTTTCAGCGGGACAGCGGTTGTGGACCTGATTTTTCTGGAGGAGAAGTTCTCGAGGAACGTTTTGCTGGTACCGGAACCATCCATGGCGGATACCTGGCCGGAGCTGCTGAGTTGGGCGTCGAACTGCTTCCGCTACTCTCGGCCCGTGCGCAACCAGCGGGCCGAGTGGAACAAGTCGCCTACGACCAGATGCTGAACCTTTTCCTGCAACGGTTAGCAGCCGTGCTGCCGGTCGACGGCGTGGCGCTTGATTTACATGGAGCCATGGCGACCGAGAAACACGATGATGCCGAGGGACATTTTATTGCCGCCGTCCGCCAGTTGATCGGGCCGGAGATTCCACTGGTCGTTACGCTCGACTTGCACGCCAACATCAGTCCCCAAATGGCGGCCGAGGCCGACGTCATTATCGGCTTTGACACCTATCCCCATGTCGACATGCGAGAGCGCGGTATCGAAGCGATCCAGTTACTGGTTCGCATGATCAACCGCCAGGTTCGTCCCTGCCAGTCTTACCGACAATTACCCCTGATGACGATGCCCCCGATGCAATGCACGCTGCGGGAACCGATGCAGTCCCTGATACAAGAGGTTTTTAAGCTGGAAGCGGAACCCGGGATCTTAACCGCCACCGTCTCGATGGGTTTTCCATTTGCCGACATCCGGGACGCCGGAGTCAGCGTGCTCGTAACCAGTGATTCCGATCAAGGGCTGGCGGATCAAAAAGCAGATGCCCTGGCTGCCCGTCTCTGGGAATTACGTGACCAGTTGCAGCCGCAGCTAACCTCGATCGAAGAAGCAATGCAGTACGCCAGTGAACACCCCGAGGGCCTGGTCATTTTCGCCGACGGATCGGATAACCCTGGCGGGGGTGCTCCCTGCGACGGGACGGTTGCCTTGCAGGCGATGATCAAGGCGGATTTCCAAGGGGGCGTCGTCGGGGTACTACATGACCCGGACACCGCCAGGGAAGCTCACGCTGCCGGGTTGGGTGCAGAAATCGATGCCGTGATTGGTGGTAAGACAGATGCCCAGCACGGTACTTCGGTTGTGACCCATGCTCGTGTCCAGGCACTGAGTGACGGCAAGTACGTGCATCATGGTGCCATGATGCGGGGCCTGGCAGGTGATTTCGGCCCGATGGCCGTGCTTCGCGTGGGAGGTGTAGAAATAGTCGTGGCCACCTATCGACGTCAATTACTCGATCGCGACATGTTACGGATTGTTGATATCGACCCGCAGACACGGCGGTTACTGGTCGTCAAAAGTGCCGTCCACTTCCGAGCTGACCTGGGCCCCCTGGCCAGTAAGATCTTTGATGCCGATACTCCCGGAATCCATCGACCGGACTTCAGCGGTTTCGAGTATCATCATCTGCGTCATCCAATCTATCCGCTCGACCAGGATACCAGTTATCCACCAGGCGAATGATGAATGAATCAGGGACCACTTAATCTTCTGGCTCGGGCCGTGACATTAGCCACTGGCCAAACTGCTGACGATCGTCCTCGCTCAGGCGCATAATGATCGCTTCATTGTGAGAGCTATGGATACTCAGGATGTGGTCGACCTGGAAAACAATCTCGTCACCCTCATGCAAACCGTGGAGTTTCGTTTCATAGAGGTGGTTATCGATCACGCCGCGCAGCCAGCAATCCTCTCGCTCGGTGACTTTTACCCAGAACTCCTCTCCCCAGCCTCGCGAGGAAACTTCCTGGGGAGGGACGGCCAGCAGGGAAACTGGCTGTTCGTGTGAGAGGATCGGTTTCGACACTTCCTCGCCACATAATTCACAAGGACATCCAGGTTCTGCATCCGGGTGTGCCGAAAAACGATCGGAATCAATACGCACTTCCACGAACTCACCGACGGAAACATGCTTCTTAAACCACTGGTTGACGATCGCAAATCGATCGCCAAAACGTCGATTCATTTCGACGCCATTGATTAGCACGTAACCGTTGGGCAGCGACATTTCGCGGAAATCTGCAGATCCAGTCATGGTTTTCCTTGCTCTCCAAGTACAAGACAATTATCGCTGCTGCTGCGGCCACTGGCAACAAACGTCTAACCCTGCCAAAAAATGCTGAAAAAAACAACAAATGGAGTTAAATCCGGCCCCTGCTTTCGCTAGTATGGTGATGCTAGTATGGTGATGACCGACAGGACTCGTAAGAAGATTTCTCACGATGAGTCGCCGATGAAATCCAAACCTCCTGCAAATCGACTGATCACTCGCCGCCAGTTTTCACAGACGGCGTTAATGGCTGGCGGAGCGGGTCTTTCCCTGGGTCAGCTGCTGCGATTGCAAGCTGCCAATTCCCAACCGCAGCGTGATACGGCGGTCATTCAGATCTGGCTCGGTGGCGGACACAGCCAATTCGAAACCTTTGATCCCAAGCCCCTGGCACCGGCAGAAATTCGTGGCCCTTACGAACCAATTCCCACACGCTTGCCGGGAATTTCGTTTTGTGAAAAACTCCCGCGTACTTCCCAGGTCATTGATCGGGCCGCCATCATCCGCAGCATCACGCACAGTACCAACGGACACTTTGTGGCGGCGCACTGGTGTTCCACCGGATACGAGGGAACCAACAATACCTCTTCCCATCCTTCTGCTGGATCGGTTACCGCCAAGTTTCGCGGCCCCAATCATCCTGGCCTGCCGGCGTATGTACTGCTCTCAGAAGAATTCGTCCGCAACCCAAGTATCGCTTCGGTAATGGGCCCCGGTCATCTGGGGACCAGCCAGGCCCCCTTTTTGATTGAACAGGATCCGTACCGTGACCAGTTTCTCACCACGAAAGTGAACGACGCAACTGCCAACCTGAAACTGGCCGATGATGTTACCTTGGACCGGATCGAAGATCGCCGCACCCTGTTGAAAGACCTGGACCAGTTCACTCGGACCATCGATTCGACCGGTCGCCTTCGCGGAATCGACCAGTTTAATCAAGTGGCGCTGGAAATGGTTACCAGTGGGAAAGCGCGGCAAGCCTTTGATTTAAGCCGCGAACCGGCATCGATTCACAAGTTGTACGGCAAACATCGTTGGGGTCAAACTGCCCTGCTGGCCCGCCGACTGGTCGAAGCGGGGGTCACTTTTGTAACCATTAACACGGCCCCTGATTCCCTTTGTTGGGACTGGCATCTCAATATTATTAATGACAAACGACCGGCGGATGGATCGGATGGTCCTAGTCGCGGAATGGAGATTTCGGGTCCTCCACTGGACCAGATGATTTCAGCGCTGGTGACCGATCTTTACCAGCGTGGACTCGACAAGAAGGTCCTGTTACTGGTCTGGGGTGAGTTTGGGCGGACCCCACGCATCAACAAGACCGGGGGACGAGACCATTGGGGTTCGTTAATGAGTATCCTGCTCTCTGGCGGTGGCCTGCAAGTTGGCCAGGTCATCGGTGCTTCCACGAAGAACGGCGAAGTGCCTACCGATCGCCCGATCGGTCCCACCGATGTGCTGGCCACGGTTTACCGGCACCTGGGAATTGACCCACGACAGCACACGGTAACTCCGGAAGGCCGGCCCATTCCATTGCTGCCAGATGGCAAACCGATTGCCGAGCTGATTTGAGCGGTGCACAAATCCGGGAAGCTCTTTTCGCTTAAACGAGTTCCGGCATGGGACGATGGCTGTCCAAAACATGCAGTGGACGTCCTGCCAGGTCCTTGAACAACACGTTCTGCAAATCTAATCCCAATTGGTGATAGAGCGTGGCAAACACCTCGCGGAAATGAACAGGCCGCTGCTGGGCATGTTCTCCAAACCGATTGGTGGCCCCGATCACTTGTCCGGTTTTCATGCCACCGCCGGCCAGCAAGGCACCGGCGACTTTCGACCAGTGATCACGTCCAGCATTTGCATTAATCTTAGGCGTGCGACCGAACTCGCCCCAGACGACAATCGATACATCGTCCAGCATGCCCCGCTCGTCCAGGTCTTGGATCAGTGTCGACAAACCGAGGTCCAGTAACGGTAAGGTGCCACGGGCCTCGGCAAAATTATCCTTGTGCCAGTCCCAATTGTAGTCGCCCTTGAGCATCCGGCCGAAAGGATAACGGCTAAAAGCCAGTGATACACAGCGTGCCCCAGCCTCAATCACTCGACGGGCCAGCAAAAACTGGTCCAGGTGTTTCCCACCGCCGCGCACCGGGGTCTCTGACGTCTGCACACCGTAGCGGGCGCGAACTGCCGGATCTTCCTTGGAGAGATCCAAGGCATGGGCCAAGCGACCAGAGCTTAGTACCTGGAATGCCTGTTCACTAAAAGCATCCATCTGTTGCATTACACCGCGACT
>Ga0310342_100002184_pt1 | contig 12490 bp, 10 predicted proteins | sample S15DNA20500_MG_FD_206155 | JGI IMG/M metagenome (GOLD analysis project Ga0310342, IMG submission 206155) | Marine microbial communities from station ALOHA, North Pacific Subtropical Gyre - S1503-DNA-20-500_MG | ecosystem: Environmental > Aquatic > Marine > Oceanic | place: Pacific Ocean: North... | reverse complement strand
AGCCTTCAGGACCTGGGCGAGACACAGCAGTTCCAGGTCATCTTCTATAACAATGAGCCAACCATCCTGAACCCCTTCTACCCGCGTCCGCCGAAGCTGCTTTTTGCCGACAAGCAGAACCGGCAGATAGCGACCGATCATATCCGGGGCATTGTGGCCAGCGGGACCACTCGACATGAGGATGCCCTGCTGCTTGCACTCAAGATGAATCCGGACGTGGTTTTCTTTCTCACCGATGCGGAGCAGCCGGTGATGACAATCCAGGAAATGGAGAGGGTCTGTCGTCGAAACCAGTCCGTGGGGGCATCGATTTACGCAATCCAGTTCGGTATCGGTCCTCCACAGGGTGGGGAGAATTTCCTGGCCCGGTTGGCCCGTCGCAATGAGGGCAACCATGTTTATGTAGACGTGACCCGGCTTCCGGCACGTGTTCCCTGACAATTCCATCCTTCCTGCTGGTATATGAAAAATGGTCTTTAGTGAGAGGCATTGGTGCTGCTGGGCTGCCCATTCGCTGGCAGCCATGGTCTTGACTGCCAGCGTCCTGGGGCCGTCCAGCTTCCTGACCGCCCAGTCTCCGGCCAGTGATACGGTTTATATCTGGGACCAGGAGAGAGAAACTGAGTCACGGGTGCGGGGAACGATCCGTGCTTATGACAACGAGACACTTACCCTGACGACCGTGTTGGGCAGGGAACAACAGGTCCCGTCGGCCCAGGTGTCCCGGCTCGAGAGTCGCTGGGATCAACGCCAGCTGGAAGCGGACAAGTTCTTTGCCGCGGGTGAATTTGGAAAAGCGGAAGCACTTTACCGCCAGGCCCTGCAGCACGAGATGCGCCCCTGGGCTCGCCACCGCCTGATGGCCCAGGTCAGCTGGTCGGAACAGGCAGCCGGCCAGTGGGCGGATGCGGGCAATACATTCGTCAAGTCGGTTCTGGGCAGTAATCCACGGACGCCCTACTTTGCTGCGATCCCGCTCCACTGGAAGACGCCTGCTCCGTCCCCCTCGATGGAGCGATTTGGCAAGATCTGGCTGGTGGACGAGCAAAACCCGGCAGCTAACCTGCTGGGCGCCAGCTGGCTGCTGGCATCCCTCGAACGTGACTTGGCGATCCAGGTTCTCAAGCAACTGGCCGTTGGGAAGGATCGACAAATTGCCTTCCTGGCTGAGGCCCAGCTCTGGCGGATTCAGGTCCCCACGGTATCCGCTGGGGGTATTGAGGGCTGGGAGAAGATGCTGGAGCGGATGCCCCCGGCCCTGCGAGCAGGACCTTCTTACCTGCTGGGCCATGCCCTGCGAAGGACTGGTCGCGAACAGGATGCGCTAATTGCCTGGATGCGAGTTCCACTGCAGTATCCCCGCCACCGGCTGTTGGCTGCCGAATCGCTGCTTGCCACCGCCCGTTACTACCAGGCAACAGGGAAATCGCTGCAGGCGACAACGCTTTACCGGGAACTGGCAGGCGGTTATGGCGGTACAATTGCCGGACAAGCAGCCAGAGACCAGCTTCAAAAACAGACTGAAAAATAACCAGGCCGGGAGACCACGCTTTGAATCGCACCACTTCGAACTGGATCCGTTGGATGACCCTCGTGCTTCTCCTGGGAGTCCTGGTAGGGACTGTAGAGCAGTTCTCACTATGGGCCCAGGCACCGGCAGAAGCAGCTCAGGACGTGGCAGCCACGGAGCCGGCAGCAGGCGACACGGGGCCCAGTGGATTCCTGGAAATCGTCTTTGCCGGCGGTATCTCCAGCCTCTTGATACTCATCGTGCTGCTCGGTCTTTCGCTCACAGCGGCCTATCTCGTCTTCGAACAACTGATGACGTTACGGCGCAGCGAGATCATGCCGGATGGCCTGGATGACGACGTCCGTGAGTTGATCAAGGCGGGCCAGTTTCGAGAGGCCCATGATCTCTGCGGGGAGAACCGGAGCTTCCTCTCCCTGATCATCCGTCAGGGGCTGGTGGAGGTGGACGGGGACTGGAATGACGTAGAAAAGGCGATGGAAGATGCAACAGCAGAACAGTCAGCGCAGCTCTTCCGACGGATTGAATACCTTTCAGTCATCGGGAATATTGCTCCCATGCTGGGACTGCTGGGAACTGTTATCGGCATGATCATGGCTTTTCAGCAGGTGGCTACAACCGAGGGTTCGGCGGGTGCCGGGGATCTGGCAGAGGGGATCTACCAGGCACTGGTGACCACGGTGGGAGGATTGATCGTGGCCATTCCCTCGCTGGGAGCTTTTGCCGTTTTCCGTAACCGGATTGACCAGCTTGTGGCCGAGGCGGCCTACCGGGCCCAGAGGGCAATGACACCGATCAAGCGCCGTTCCCGGGTCTCCGGATCCACGTCCGCTCGCACCTCGCGACCTCCCACCTCACCCCCTTCTCAACCTGCCAGTGATTAAGCCAAAGGAGAAGGGTCGTGAAAATACCAAGCTACGTGGGAGGAAGGGGGGTCGACTTCAATATGACCCCGATGATCGATGTCGTTTTCTTGCTGATCATCTTCTTTCTTGTTTCCAGCCACCTGGCCAAGCAGGAGGTACAGATGCAACTGCCCCTGCCGGATGCCCGGAGCGGAACCCAGGCAGAGGATTCGCAGTTGCCGAGGCTGGTGGTCAATATCTCGGCCGGGGGGCAGATACGGATGGCAGGCCGCCAGTTGACGCTGGAGCAGTTCCAGGAAAGGCTCGTCAAGCGGCGAGAAAAATATGGCCAGGACCTGGAGGTCCGGATTCGTAGCGACCGAAGCGTTCCTTACCGGAATATCAACCCGGTCATGCGTCGCTGTGCTGAGACAGGGATCTGGAATGTGACATTCGCGGTCTATCGGCCCGGGGAGGGAAGCTGATGAGACGACGTAGTCCATTTGCCCGCCGCGAACCGCTGGAAATCAAGATGACACCGATGATTGATGTCGTTTTCCTGCTGCTGGTATTTTTTGTCTGGACGGCCAGTTTCCAGGTCGTGGAATACCTGCTTCCCAGCGAGCTATCGACCCTGCTTGGAAACCAGGCCGCCCTCGAGGAGCCTCCCCCGGAAGCGGACTTTGAGGATGTCGTGATCCGTATTCACTGGACTGGTGATCAGCCGGGCTGGACGATCAATGATCAGCAGGCAGATTCGCTGGCCCAGCTTCACCAGCGACTGCAAGCCATCGCCCAGGTCAAACAGGATGCGCCGGTCATACTACATCCAGATGAAGAGGTGCCCCTGGGGGATGTGATCAACGTGTTCGATCTCTCTCGCCTGACCGGTTTTGAAAAAATACAGTTCGTGGCTGGAGAAGCACTCTAGGGATGTTCCGGAGAGTCACTACCATGGTCCGTCGTCTATTGCTGGTGATCCTTGTCAGCCTGGCACTGCAGCCGGGCCTGGTGGTGGCACAGTCAGCGGATGATAACCTCCTGGACGGCCTCCGCCAGCGCGGGCTGTTCGACCTGGCCCGTCATCATTGCCAGCAGCAACTGGAGAATGCCCAGGAGGGCTCCCGGAAGCAGGTCAAGTGGACGGTTCAATTGATGAGGACCCATGCTGCCGAGGCCCAGCAGGCGGGCCGTCAACAGCGAAAACAGCTCTGGGGCCAGGCCAGGGAGGTGGCAGCTGACTTTATCCAGCAGCACGGGGACCATCCACGGCGGATCCTCGTGCAGGTTCACGCCGCACTGATCCTGCTTGCCAGGGGGGAGCTGGAGCGGTTTGAAGCGGAGATTGCACCGGACCGGGCAGTCGCAATGCAGGTGGCCCAGGAGGATTTGCGAGCTGGAATTCGTGAGCTCGAGAAGCTGGATCGAGAACTGACACCGCTTATTCCCCTGGCACCCCGCCGCGCTGAGGGAGCCGTATTGACTACCGACGACCTGGTTTCCTTGCAGAACAATGTGCGTTACCAGCTGGGGCGAGCCTACCGGAACCAGGCTGTCAGTTATCCCGCCGATGGCAATGACCGGATTGCATCCCTGCAGCGGGCCACGACCCAACTGCAAAAACCACTTACCCAGCTTGCCGAGGATGATCCTCTGGCGGTGGATGTGATTCGTGAGCTGGCAGCCTGCCAGCGACTCCAGGGAAAAATCGAGCTGGCAAGGCAACAGCTGTCACGACTTGACGAGATGTCCCTCTCAACGCCGTTGGTGCTGGCCGTGCGTGCCGAACGTGTCCGGCTTGCCCTGGCGAGCGGGAGCACGGAGGATGCGATCACCTTATTACAGGAACCTCGCCGGGTGGGGGGCGTGATTTCCCCGGAGCTGGATATGGCCGTGCTGGAGACTTACCTGGCACTCCTGGACCTGGCACGCCAGCAGATGGATAAGCAGCGCACGGGCCAGCTCCAGGATCAGGCATTGAAGTGGGTGCGATCCATCCGGCGGGACCACGGTGGATACTGGGGACGCCGCTCGGAAATCCGGCTTGTCCAGGAAGTAGGCCAGCAGGGAGACCTGGCAAACCTGGGCATCATGCAACAGGCTGCCGATGACCTTTACCTGCGCGGCCAGCTTGATGAAGCGATTGTGGGTTACGAGAAAGCGGGTCGGCTAGCGCATGAGCAGGGAGCGGATGACCAGGCTTTCCCGCTGTATTACAAGGCCGCGCTCGTCTTCCAGCAGCAGAAAAATACCCCCGTGTTTATTGACCGGCTGCGAAAACTCTCGGCACTGCTCCCGGAACACCCCCAGTCCCCGCTCGTCCACCTGAAGGCAATCCAGCAGGCCCATGCCCTGGCGCAGGACGACCAGGCCTGGCAGGAGACCTACCAGCAGATGCTGTCGACCCACCTCACACGGTGGCCGGCCGACAGATCGAGCAACCAGGTTCGAATCTGGCTTGGCGCACGGGCCCAGGCTGCCCGGGACTGGTCGGCGGCCATTGGCCACTACCAGGGAATCTCGCTGGGAGACCCCAGGTTCGTGACCGTGCTGGAGGTCCTGGAGGACTGCTGGATCAAGCAACTGGAAATGCTTGATCCTGATGACCAGGGCCCGGCACTTCAGCAGGCACTATCATTTTTCCAGTCGCTTTACCAGGACTCCAGTGGCCAGTTTCCGTCTCGCTGGAGTCCGGCAGCAAGGCAGGCCCTGCTGGCTGCTGCCAGGCTCCGGTTACGATACATGGCGGCACCTTACCAGCAGGTGGAGAGTCTGGTCCAGGCAGGGCGGCAGGGGCTGCCGGCCGCAGAGGATCGCTTCCAGAGTGAAGTGAATGCGATCCTGATGGTGGCCCTGGCAGGACAGGGAAAGCTGGTGGAAGCGGATCAGCTCCTGGGCCAGATTGGTGAGCAGGATCCCCAGCGGTTATTTGAAATCATGCGGGCACTGGCCGAGATGGCGGAAAAATCCTCGGGGGGGAGCGGCCGCCTGGCGGCCCTGCAGCTCAGCCTGTTCCAGCGTTCTTCTGGACAAAAGCAGCAGCTCAGCCCGTCCCAGCGTATGCGTTGGGACCTGGCCCACGCCCGTGCCCTGGCGGCGGCGGGAAAGCAGCCCCGTGCGGCCGACATGCTCAAGCAACTGGCAGATGCCCATCCGCAATCGGCGAGTGTTCAGAAGACCTTTGCCGAGGTGCTGATGGAGGGAGAGGATGTGGCCGCCTGGCAACAGGCCCAGGCCCAGTGGCGGCGGATTCTCGCCAAGGCGAAACCCCAGGGTCTGCTCTGGTACGAGGCGAAGTATGCCATCGCCCTGGGCTACTTCAAGCTGGGGGAAAAAGCGGAAGCCGCCGCGAGGATCGAGTATCTCCAGGCCACCAGTGGCCTAGAGAAAACACCGCTTCGAGCACAATTCCTAGCACTGCTGGCCAGGTGCCGCTAGGGAGTTATTTCTTGATGGCCCAGATGTTGCGGTAAACGACCGGGTTGCCATGCCCCTGGAGATAGAGGATTCCCGGGCTGGCAGCTTCCGGGTGCTTGCCGGGAGTACCCTTGGGCAGTTCCAGGTCATCGTGGATGACCACACCATTATGCCAGAGCGTAATGCGAGCATTCTTTGCCTTCTTGCCAGCATCATCGTAACGGGCCGCGGTGAAGTCATAATCGTAGGTCTGCCAGACCAGCGGCGGAAGGCACATGTTGACCTTGGGTTCAGAGATCGAGTAAATCCCCCCGCACTCGTTGTTCTTGCCATCCAGGCCAAAGGAGTCCAGCACCTGAACCTCGTAACGTCCCTGGACGTACATCCCGCTGTTGCCACGGCCCTGTCCTCGTGCAGCCGGGATGAAGGGGGTACGGAATTCCAGGTGCAGGTGATGGTCACCAAATGTTTCTGTGCTTTCACAGTCATGCCGCAGCAGGTTTTTCATCACGACCTGGCCCCGGGTGAAATTGGCAGCACTCTTCTCGCTCCCGTCAAAAAGCACCACGGCACCTTCCGGCGGCTTCTTGCCCAGCGTCTTGCTCACCCGTTCTGTTTTCTTGAGTTTACCCACGATCTTGTCGCCATCGACCACGATCATCACGCCATCTTTTAACTGGCAATGCAGCCGCTGGCCACTTTCACGGGTGACCACCACGGAGCCATCGCTCTGTCGTGCGCCATTGGCCAACTCCACTTCATCTCCCCGTGCCCAGCCGGCTCCGGGCAGTCCATCGACATGGATGCGGACCTGGAATTTCCCCGCGCCCATGGCAATCACCTGGGCCCCAACCGTGATTTCACTGCCATCCTCTGTAAACGGCCCGAGGTACTCTCCCTGGAAACGATAGTCATCGTTGGCCTTGGCGGGATCGGTAATTACCACCTTGTCCTGGGCGGCCATGGTGCCTGCAAGGGTCAGCGAAAAAAAGGCGGTCAGCAAAGCGAAGGAAAAACGTCGCATGATTCTCTCTCTTTTTTCAGGGCACGGTATGGATGTTCCAGTTCAGGCGTGACTACTCCAGTGAGCAGGGACAATCATTGTGGTCGTGGCAGGTGACCGATGCAAGCAAACAGGCCTTTTCCCGCCGCGAAAAAACAGCTCTTGTTTTTCGGAGGGGAATCCGGAGGATGGGTGGAATGAGTTCACGCGAACGCAGCGTGAAGGACTGGAGGCCCACGTGGACCGCGTGACTGTACAGGCGCCCGCGTCGGTAAGGCCCCCCCAAGGAAGGAGGTGATCTGTGGAATACCACTGTACTAATAATCGAGGTGGTACTGCCTGATGGCAGTCGGCGGACTGCCCGCCGGGCAGCCACCTGGCACGGCCGCTCCACATGCTGTGGAAGCGGGCCGCTGTCGAAACCGGAGAACAGCCGGGATGTTTCCAGGGGAAGCACCCGGCTGTTCGTCTTTGCCTGCTAGATGAAAATCAGTGCCAGCCCAGTTCCACCTGGAGCCACTCGTAGATGCGGGCTTCCGCTTCGGGCGGCACCGCATGCCCCTGGCCATGATTGTAGAGCCCCAGCGGGGGCCGCCTGCGGTAAAGGCGGTAGATGGTGAGGGCATCCTCCACCAGTGGCCAACTGACCGCTCCATCCGCCGAGTCGCCCCCGATCAGGAGAAAGGCCCGCGGTGCGACGAGGCCAAGCAGTTCGTTGTGGTCATGGGGGGAATCGTGCATCTGCGGCCCCAGGTACCAGGGGGCATCCCAGTTGGAAAAGGTCTTGGATATTCCACCCTCGCTACTGACCGTGGCGCGAACCCGCTGATCAAAAGCAGCCAGGTAGATGACTTCCTTGGCACCCAGGCTGTGCCCCACACTTCCGATCCGGTGAGGATCCACATGGGGTTGGGAAAGCAGCAGGTCCACGGCCAGCAGCGAATCGTAAAGCATGCGGGCCATCCCACGTGAGTCGGGATAGGCCTCGAGGAAATGGTCCGCCTGTTGCTGGGCCTGGATCATGTTGTTGTTCGGCCAGAGGTAATTGCGGGGGCAGAAGGCAACCATGCCGCGTCGGGCGAGACCCAGGCCAAAAGCCTTCTCCGCAGAACCCTCCAGGCCGGCTGGCTGGCGGATGCTGTGGTTGACGGTGGAATGCAATACGACCACCCCGGGGACAAGGCCCCGCAGGCGGGTGGGCCGCACAATATAGGCCTCCACGAACTCGCCAGGCAGGGCCTCGTAACGGACCCGCTGGCGGGTAATTCCCTCGGGCAACTGCTCTGTTTCAAGGACCTCCAGCTTCGGAAGCGGTCTCCGGCGGCTGGCGACCGGGCCAAGTTCCTTGAGCCAGCGGTCACGGATCGTGTGACGATACAATTCCCAGTCACGACGGCTCTCGATGACCTGGTTGCCGTCAGCTGAAAGGAGCGAGGGGAAACGGAGCTTCTCCCCGGGGATCTCGGCAGGTGCCTGCTGGATTTCTTCCAGCCAGCGGACATGACGTTGGGCCTGGACCGGTCGAAAAGCAATAAGAAAAAACAACAGGATGAGCGGGAGCACGAGATGGACACGCAATGTCATGAGGATCTTTCCTGAAGTGTCGGCTGACAATACTCCCTGGACAGCATTATATTGTCTCTCCAGTTGGCCGTCGCTGGCCAGGAGTATTTCCCAGCCAATCCAACCCCGGTGGAACATGGTAGTCGAAGCAGGGAACCAGTTTGCCAGTGCCCTTTCGCGGGAGGATGACTGGCAAAAAGCGGTGGATGAAGTCTGTGGTACGTGTCGGCCCCAGGGAACACCTCCCCCGGACCTGGCCGTCGTTTTCTTCTCCGGCGACCATCTTCCGGATGCCGAGTCGATTGCCAGAGAGCTTTCAGAACGCCTTGAATGTGAGAACGTGCTGGGCTGCAATGGTGAATCGATCGTAGGGGGAGGAGAGGAGGTCGAGCAGCTTCCAGCTCTCTCGCTCTGGCTGGCCTGGCTCCAGGGTGTGGACATCACTCCGATGCAGCTGGCTTTCCAGCGCACCCCGGATGGAGGGACAATCCTGGGGTGGCCCGATGGACTGCTCGAAGAGGGGAGTTCGCCTGCCGCTATCCTGGTGGTTGCCGACCCCTACAGTTTTCCCATGGAACTTTTGCTGGAACGGCTTAACAGCGACCAGCCGGGTATGCCCATCACAGGTGGCATGGCCAGTGGAGCTTCTTCCCCCGGGGAAAGCAGACTGGTGCTGGGTTCCGATGTCATCACGGATGGAGCGGTTGCCTTCTGGCTGCAGGGTGAACTGCAGATCCGGACCGTTGTGTCCCAGGGCTGCCGACCGATTGGTGAACCCTACGTGGTCACCAGCTCAGAGCACAACCAGATCCGGCAGCTTCGGGGGGAGCCGGCAATGGTTCGTCTCAAGGAGGTCTTCGAGAAGCTTCCTACATGCGACCAGCAACTTGTGGAGCGTGGTCTCCAGGTGGGCCGGGTGGTCAGCGAATACCAGGAGTCCTTTGACCAGGGAGATTTCCTGGTTCGAAACGTGGTTGGTATCGACCCGGAAACTGGCAGTATTGGCGTTGCCGACTACATTCGTCCAGGCACGACCGTACAATTCCATGTTCGTGATGCCCAGACGGCCGATGCAGAACTTGTCCAGTTACTTGAGGGCCTGGAGAAGGACCCACAGTTTACTCCAGGGGGAGGGTTGCTGTTCACCTGCAATGGCCGCGGGACACGGCTGTTTGACGTACCAGACCACGATGCAGGTTTGGTCTGGCAACACCTTGGAGAGATTCCCCTGGCCGGGTTTTTTGCCCAGGGGGAAATAGGTCCGGTGGGGAAACAGAATTTTCTACATGGATTCACGGCCAGCATGATCCTGTTTGCCTGAGGACTTTTGGGAGGAGAAGTGATGATCAAGAACCTGGCCCTGGCTCTCCTGATGGTCATCCTTGCCGGAGAGGGGGATGACCTGGAGCAGCGCAACCAGGACCAGCTCCTGCTCCAACCGCTGCAGGGCTTTATTGGGAGCTGGCGCGGTGTGGGACAGCCTCGCCGCGGATCCACGGTCGGTTCATGGAAGCAGCTTGACGAGTGGCAATGGAAGTTCGCGGAGGGTCATGCCAGCCTTCATTTTTCTTCGATGGAAAGCAAGTTCTTTCGCAATGGGCAGCTCCGCCCGACCGACAAGAAGGGGGTCTTTGAGCTGGTTGTTCATCCCCAGCCTGAGAAATCGACCCCACAGCGGTTTCGGGGAACACTGGATGAAGCGGGACGGCTGGTGCTGGTGAATCCTGACGCGGCAACAGGCCAGCCGGCACGGATCACGATGCGTTTACTTGCCCGCGGGGATCGCATGACGATGCTTGTCGAGCAACGACTGGGGAAGTCATTCTACGGGCGGCTTGCCGAGATTGGCTGCACGCGGCAGGGGAGTGGCTTTGGGAAGGGGCAGGCTTTTCCAGAATGCATCGTCTCGGGCGGCCGTGGGACCATCCAGGTCACGTTCGAGGGAAAGAATTATTATGTCTGTTGCAGCGGCTGCAAGGATTTCTTTGACGAGGACCCCGAGCAGGCCCTGGCAGAATACCGGCAACGGCTGGCGGACAAGAAATAATCACCTGCCAGGTCGTCAGCCGGTGGGAATCGATTCCCAGCTGCCACTCTGGGCGCTCTGAAAGATCGCCTCGATCACCTGCATGTTCTCCACGGCATCTTCAATCGGCGTCGGAACGCGGGTGTTATCGATAATCGCCCGCGAGAAAAGGTCCCCCTGGATGCCGTACTGGTCACAGATCTCAAAGCAGATTTCCTCGATCTCGGCGTTCTCGTCCTGGCACCAGAGCCTGCAGGGCTGGTCCGGCGGTGCGTTGAAGGGAATCTCGATTTCAATCCGCCCGGTATCACCGACGATATGGACCCGCTGGTAAGGTGCCAGCTGGGTGGAACAGGTAAAGGTCGATGTGCCGCTGCCAAAGTCCAGCATCACGCTACTCAGTATGTCTGTCTGGAAATCTGGATCTCGTTCCACCCAGGCCATCGCTCGCTCAGGCAGCCGATCAAAAATGAACCGTGACAGCGAAATCGGGTAACAGCCGATGTCCATCATGCCGCCCCCTCCGATGTCCGCCTGGTTGCGGATATTGTCGGCATCGACGTTGTGGTAAGAAAAAAACGACTGGATTGTTCGTAGTCGGCCGATGGCACCGTCGTTGACTAGCTGCCGGGCCTTTTGCCACTGGGGATGGTGGCGGTACATGAAGGCCTCCATCACCTTCAGTTCCGGGTGGGCCCGGGCGGCCTCCACCAGCTGCTGTCCCTCGGCAGAGCTCAGCCCGATCGGTTTTTCGCAGAGCACGTGCTTGCCCGCTTCGATGGCCTGGATCGAGACCGGCACATGCAGGTGGTTGGGAAGCGGATTGTAGATAGCCTCGATTTCCGGATCGGCAAGTAACTGCTCGTAACTCCCATAGGCCGTGGGGATTCCCAGCTCCGCAGCGGTTGCCTCCGCCTTCTCCAGGTTTCGAGAAGCAATCGCGCGGATGTCGCAGTAATCCGCCGCCTGCATCGCCGGGATCACCTTGGCCGTGCCGATCAGCGCCGTGCTGATCACGCCCCAGCGAATTTTTCTTTCATCGACGGTCATGTGAATTCCTTGCTGTCAGTCGGGGATGAGCAGTCAACGGGGCGACAGGATACCAGATTCACGAAGGGTAAAAAAGCAACCGGCCACTTGCAAGCTGGCTGGCAGGACAAACAATGAACAGGTCAAGGCTTTTTCTTGCCAGGTGGAATTTCATGTCCCAGGACCCGCTTCCCAATTCCGATGCCGATGGAGCAGATCAGTCGGATCTGCCCAGGGTGCGTCGCTTCCCCATCGGCTGGTTGCTTCTGGCCATCGTGGTGGGGGGCGTGTTGTATGCCGGAATCTCCTGGTGGAACACCCGGCAGGCGGTCCAGCGCCGCCTGGCAGAACTGGAGAAGGACCGCCAGGCCGAGCAACGTGTGGTCCAGCCCGTCGATGGATCGGACCATCCCGTTGATCCGGCGATCAAGTTTGCCCGGGAAAGCCTGGCCCGCTTTCAACAGGATGTGGTTGATTACACGGCGACGATGATCAAGCGGGAGAGGATCGAGGGGGAACTGCTTCCAACGACAACGATGTTTACCAGGATCCGGAATCCTCTGCAGCGGGAAGGGGATGCCCCGGTTCCCCTGAGTATTTACATCCGCTTTGATGATCCGGTCGGCCAGAAGGGTCGTGAGGTGATCTGGGTTGAGGGAGAGAATGACGGCAAAATTATTGTCCACGAGGCGGGTTTGCTGGGATTCAAGCGGCTGTCGCTCAAGCCGACCGGGGTCCTGGCCATGGTCGGAAACCGATACCCAATTACGGAAATGGGTATCGAGAGGTTGCTGCAAAAGATGATTGTCCGTGTCAATCAGGATAGGCAGTACAAGAACTGTGAAGTGCAACTGGAGCCAGATGTTCCACTGGGAAAGTCCAGGGGTGTGCGGGTTGTAATCACGCACCCGAAACGATCAGCGGACCACGATTTTTTTCGGGCCGAGGTGGAGCTGGACACCCGCCTGTTCAGTTACTTTCGGTATGCGGCCTATGACTGGCCGCCGGAGGTTGGGAAGCCGGCACCGCTGCTGGAAGAGTACATCTACCAGGACGTAAAACTCAACCCAGCCCTGGAG
>Ga0310342_100002183_pt1 | contig 12490 bp, 10 predicted proteins | sample S15DNA20500_MG_FD_206155 | JGI IMG/M metagenome (GOLD analysis project Ga0310342, IMG submission 206155) | Marine microbial communities from station ALOHA, North Pacific Subtropical Gyre - S1503-DNA-20-500_MG | ecosystem: Environmental > Aquatic > Marine > Oceanic | place: Pacific Ocean: North... | reverse complement strand
GCCCGTAAAAGCAAGGACGTTCTTGTTCTTCTTCAAAACGTCAGCCGAGGCGCCAGATGGAGTGCCGGATGAATGGCCTGATGTAAATGACAACAATAAACAAGATAGATTTATTGATGTTGATGGCGACGGTATCCGGGATGGCAATAATATCGATAATATTTTCCTGTCGTTATTCCGAGGTGATGGCTTTCCCGATATCGACTTTACACTGATCGCCTTTATCGCTGGTTTGGCAGCGATTGCTGGTTCTGGCGGTTTGTCGAATACGCCCACCAGTAACTTTACCCGGGACCAGGGATGGGGTATGGGCCACCATGTGGGGGCCATTCCCAGTGTGATTGGTGGTCACGATATTAAACTCTCCCATGTCGGCTCGGTCTTCGAAGTCAACGCGGAATCGTTGCCCAAATGGCGGCGCTGGTATCGCCACGTCTGTCGGGACCAGTTGGCCTTTTGGATGCCGACCTGCTTTGTCGGCCTGGCACTACCGAGCATGTTGTCCATCCAGTTTTTACGGCGCGGTACGGACGCCTCGAATTGGGATGCAGCTGCGATGACGGCTGGAGGTGTCGGAGAGCACGTTGCCGAAAGCTGGGGTCTTACCATGGGTAATATCTTCTGGTTTATGACACTCTTGTGTGGCTTCCTGGTGTTGGCACCCAGTATGGCCAGTTCGATTGATGGTATCTGCCGGCGCTGGGTGGATGCTTTCTGGACGGCCAGTAAGCGGCTGCGAAAACTGGATCCAAAAGCGATCCGCATCGTTTACTTCCGGGTCCTTACCGGCTATGCCTGTTTTGGAATGGTTATGCTGCTGTTCCCGCCCAGTCATCTGATCAAGTATGCGACGATGATCTTTAACGTGGCATTGGGATTCAGCTGCTGGCATACCGTGGTCATCAATACGACCCTGTTGCCGCCGGAGTTAAGGCCTGGTTGGTTCGTTCGGATTGCTCTGTCACTAGCGGGGGTATTTTTCTTTATCCTCGGGACGATGGCTGTCCTGGAACAGACCGGCTTGTTGGCAAAGATCGTCGGATAGCGTAGCCCAGCAGAACAACTGCTAAGACGATTGGGGACCCAGGTGGTTCCCAATCTTGCTCAAAGGATAATAGGCAGCCCGATAAACTCGTTACGAGGAGTGAAGCGATGAAGACGCGGATTTCGATGATCCTGGGAATGTTGGCAGCACTCTTGGTTGGATGGGGTCTCGGTAATGCTGATCGCCAGCAGGCCTCTGGCAGTGCAGACGAGCGCGGGAAAACACAGCAAGTGGCTTCAAAGTCGCAGGTTGTGGCCGTGGCGCAGCGACGCGCAGCTACCAGTCAGCCGGCAGTTGAAGATGACGGTAAGCTGCGGATTATTTGTTTTGGGGCGCACCCGGATGATGCGGAATACAAGTCGGGCGGGACGGCTGCCAAGTGGGTGCGGGCAGGGCATCACGTGAAACTCGTCTCGGTCACTAATGGTGACATCGGCCACTGGCAAATGGCCGGTGGCGCGCTGGCCAAGCGACGGACTGCCGAGTCCCAGGAAGTGGCTCGTCGGCTTGGTTGCTCGGCGGAAATTCTCGATATTCACGATGGTGAGTTAATGCCGACGCTGGAAAACCGCAGAACGATCACGCGGCTCATCCGTCAATGGAAAGCAGACATCGTGATCAGTCACCGTCCCTGGGATTATCATCCCGACCATCGTTACGTTGGTGTGCTGGTGCAGGACGCGGCCTTCATGGTAACGGTCCCATTTTTCTGCCCCGATACGCCTCACCTTAAAAAGAACCCGGTCTTCCTCTATTCGAGCGATGGTTTTCAGAAACCGTACCCGTTTGAACCGGACGTGGTTGTTTCGGTCGACAGTGTCTTTGATCAAAAGGTGGAAGCTCTCTCGGCCCTGGTTTCGCAAGCGTACGAAGGCGGAGCCAACGGCAGTCCCGAGCGACTGCGGCAAGTTCCTCCGGCCAGTGATCCGGCAGCCCGACTGGACTGGTTGAAATCGAGATGGCAGAACCGGCAAAGCCGCACGGCTAACAAGTACCGGGGAGACTTGATTCGCTTTTACGGGGAAGCGTTGGGCAAGAAGATCAAGTATGCCGAGGCCTTTGAGGTCTGCGAATACGGCCGTCGCCCAACCTTTGAAGAACTCAAAACCCTGTTCCCGATTGCCGACTGACGGGGTGACACTTTGTCTCAAACCAATCCAGTAGAGGCGGCGCCGTTTGTCCAGGTGCTGGGTATAGCCCAGGATGGTGGCTACCCGCAGGCGGGTTGCCAGCGGCCTTGTTGCGCCGGGGCTTGGGAAAACGTTGATCAGCGGCGTTCGGTTGCTTCGCTGGGGATCGTTGATCCGGCCACGGGTGAGGGCTGGCTAATCGATGCGACCCCCGATTTCCCAGAGCAACTTGCGGCCCTGCAGCAGGCAGGGGGTGTGACGCTGGCTGGTATCTGCCTGACGCATGCCCACATCGGACACTACACGGGCCTGGTCTACCTGGGCAAGGAGGCGATGGCGACTCGGTCCTTGCCCGTCTGGGCGATGCCCCGGATGCAGGCCTACTTGCAGGATCATCAGCCCTGGGCAACGCTTGGCCAGGAGCAATACCTGCAACTGCAGGAGCTGTCAGATCAAGCACAGCAGGCACTTAATGAGCGCATCGCGGTAACGCCACTGCTGGTGCCGCATCGGGCGGAGTTTTCCGAGACGATCGGGCTGATCATCAGTGGCCCATCACGGCGCGTGCTGTGGCTATCCGATATTGACAGCTGGGACGATTGCCAGTCATCACTCGAGGGTTTGTTAAGCCAGGTCGATGTGGCTTACGTCGATGGCACTTTTTTTGATGGAGATGAGTTAGTTGGCCGTTCCTTGCAGGACGTGCCCCACCCGACCGTCTTGCAGACCCTGCAGCAACTGGCGTCGTTGCCAGAGACCGAACGGGCCAAGGTCAGATTTGTTCATTTGAATCACACCAATCCGCTGTTAGATCCAGCCAGTGCGGCCTCTGCGGCGGTTGAGGAGGCTGGATCCCAGGTGGCCCGGCAAGGGAAGCAGGAGCCTCTTTAAGCAGGCGGTCTTACTTGGGGGTGGGCGATTTTTCTGCTGCCGGGGCGACGGCTGGCTTGAGTGCCGCCGGCCGAGGTGTTTCCAGCGGGCGATTGGCAGCCCACAGCAGGGATCGCCAAAGCATCGATTCCAGGCCGGGCGTTTGTTCTGGATGAGGTCCAAAACAGACCACGCGTCCTTTGCCGTAGCTGCCAGAGACGACTGCCGGGGAATTGATCATGACGCCCTTGGGGCTGTCATTTTCGGCGATTTCCGAACGGTAAAAAGCGAGTGGTTGAAAATCAGGGATGTCGGCTGAGTTGGCAGGTGCCAGGATCGGTCCGTTGGCATACTTAATATCGGTCGGATGTTCCAGTTTGCCCAGCAGGTTGTGGCCTGGCGGCGTGAGCTCCATTTTGACCATGGCCCGACCGCGACGCCATTTATTGGAGACAGTCTTGGCATCCAGCACGTTCAGGCCCCAGGAAAACCCTTCACAGGCCAGGTAAGATCCGGCACAGATGCCGACGTAGCCTCCACCCTGGTGTATGTAGTCCCGGACTTCTTTTCGCCCGGCTTCTCCCAGCGACTTGGATTGGGCGCTGCCACTGCCGCCGGAAAAGATCACCAGTTGAAATTGATCCAGGATGCCGGCCGCAATATCGGCCGGGCTGACACGGACCAGTTGAATCGATGTTTGTCGGTGGAAGTGTTCGTGCAGTTTCGGAATGCCTGGTCCAGCAGTACCGGGAGCATCGTAGATGGCAATTCGAAACGTTTTCGGTGGCTGGGGACTGGCTGCGACGGTTTCGACCGTGACACTCTTATCGAGCATGTTTAAATGAGTCATGAGTCGATGCATCATGATGCGGTGTTGACGAGCCCGCTTGGGGAGTCGCTGTTCCTTGAAGGTGGTTTCCAGGATTAGCGATTCAATTCCCAGGTGTTCGTTGGCCGCCCGGGCCAGACTGCTGTCGATGGGAGGGCCGCGGCGGCGGAATTTCTTGTTTTCCTCTTCGATCGTGACGTTCAGTGCTGCCAGCATGAGGGCCGTGGCTTCGTGGGCAGCGGGTGTTCGGGAGGAAATGATGGTGCTGCCGACACTTTTGGAATTAATGCGATTGAAATCATACCCTTCGTGCAGATCGACCAGCCACTGGGGCTGATGCTTCTTGACCAGCTCCCAGATACTGGTTGCCAGGACGCCGCGGGGTGGTTCTTTCATTCCCGTGCGGGGAAAGTTTCGGTTCAGGTTGCTCAGCTCTTCGGCAATATCGGGAGTCAATCGCTTGTTGATATTTAATGCTTGTACGTTGGAGCGTGGAATCACGATGACTTTGCCGCGTGTTATTTTCCAGTGGCGAATTTGTTCAGCCGCGTAGGCGCCCGACGGTTCATTGCCATGGACCCCACCGGTGATCACCATGGTTGGTCCCGGCTGGCCCGTCTCCTGGATGTAATAGGGAGTTTCAAAGGGAGTTCCCTTGGCCAGGATTCCGGCCGGCTGGTCAGTGGCCAGGGTTGAGCCGCCGCAGGTCAGTAAGAGTGCCAGTAGCCCGTAGTGCAGCTTGAAGAATGGTGGCTTCATGAGGAATGTCCCTGCGAGAGAATGGACCTGGGAAGAGGCGTTAACTTGATCCTAAGGACGTATTTCACGTTTTGCAAGTGAGTGACTGGCGTTAATCAAGCTGTCTGGACAGCGGTCTTTTCCTTTCTTGTCGATTTCACGGGGCTGACTGAATTTTGTTGACCGGTGGAAAGGAGTTGCATCATGGAGACCGAACGGGACAAGGCCTTTGATCGCTGGTTTCGACTGGCGGAGTTGCAGTTGGAATTCTTGCAGCAGTGGGGTGTTTACAAACTGAACGTGGCCCGGGCGGAGTTGTTGGCGGCCGTGGCCGCTGGGCAACAGGCGGTTGCCCAGATCAAACGCCGGGTGGCACGTGAATTGGAAGCAGCGCTGCAACGATTACAAAAGAACCGTCGCTTGTACTTGCGGCGGGCCGAGCGCTGGGGCCGGCAATCACGTCAGCTGGCATTGATTCGCCTGGGAGAAGATCTCAGTGTCAGACAATGGAGTCAGCTGTGGGTCGCTTTCCGGATCTTTGAGAACCGGGTTCCGTTCACCACGCTGGAGCCATTGATGAAACAGCAGGTGAAGCCTGCTGCCCGCGCAGGGAGTGAGTATTTTCCTGTTCGTCCGGACAGTCCCAACGTCGCGGATGTGCCCGCGGATGTTAGCAACGTTTACCAGTTGATAGCCTGGATCAAGGCGCAGCGAGTGCTTCCACGGCGAGGGACGACTGCGTATCAGCAGATCGTGGGAGCCTTTGATCAAATGTCGTTATTTGCCCGGGCGGAAATTGAGCGGATTGAAGAATTGCTTAAAGCGATGGAGCAGGAAACGCTCGATGCCTGGCAACCGGTCACGCTGGCTGCTTTACCCGACAGCGTGGATGTCCAGAAAATCATCCAGGCGGGCATGCGCTGACCTCTAAAGACCGTCGAGGCAGCTTGCTGGTGAGCAGCAATATTCAATTGCGTCGTTTGGCTACGATCTCTATAATCGCGCCCCATGAGGGTTGAATTGTGTGCGGAGCTGACCGCGTGCTGTCGTCTTACGCGGATGACGGCAGCTGCAGGGGATCATAATGGCTGACAGCAAACATCTGTTCGATTTCGGCAGTGGTAGTCAAACGGGTGAAACGAGTCGGCCAGAACCGAGGAAACGCAGGCCACCGGTCGAGTTTGAGAATCCATCCATTCATAACCCACTGGTCGACAGTCTTTGCGTAGGTGGTCTTTCGATCCTGGTGATCACAGGATTCCTGGTTTACCTGTGGCTCAATCCGGAAGCGATATCGCAGTTAAAGCCGAGCGAATCGGATCCCGTGCAGGTTGAGCAGCAGCAGGATTCGGCCAGTCAGAACAGCAACCTGCTGCTGTCTGATCAATCCGGTATTAATAACTTGCTGCTCATGTTCTGGTTGACCGTGCTGCTCAATAACCCGCACTTCATGTCCTCTTACCGTCTGCTTTATCGATCACGGGAACAGGTATTGCGATATCGCTGGTCTTCGATGTACATGCCGCTGCTGCTGTTGGCGGCAGCCGGTTTTTGCCTGCTCGGCCAAATGCAGGTCATGACGACCGGTGGCAGGTTAAGCCAGCTATCGGATATTATGTTGCAGGTGCTCGGTGCGGTGGCGGCACTTTACCTGGCCTGGCACTACAATGGGCAGGCCTGGGGCATGACGGCATCGTTTCTTTACATGGCGGGGATTCGCGTTACGCAATATGAACGGCGCTGCATTCGTAGCGCTTACTGGTCGCTGACAGCATTTCATGTAATCTGGTCTCTAAGCTTGTTTTTGCGTGGACAGGAGACATTGGAGCAGATCAAAGATGCCGTCTTCGTGTTGTCGCTGCTGATGATCCCGGTGGGGATCCACGGGTTTCGGTGCGCGGCCCGACGAACGAAAAAGCGGATACCGTTGCCGGCCTTGTTGCCCTGGATAGCGATCTATTTTTGGTATCTGCTAGTCTACGTACACGACTATGCTTTGATCTTATTGCAGTTGGCTCATTCCTTGCAGTATCTCTGCTTTACCTCACGTGTGGAGATGAACCTGGCCAGTCGAAAGACTTCCCGTTTCAACGTGCGGTTGTTAGGGATTCCCCTTTCGGTTTGCCTGCTTTACCTGACACTGCTGGGGTCAGGCTGGCTGGTCTTTGAATTGGCGCGGTTTGTTCCGATGACGACTCCGCAGGAAAAGGTGCTTCAGATTGGACTGGGGCTGTTGGCGGTCATCGTAAATATCCATCATTACTTCGTGGATGGCGCAATTTGGAAGATTAGTAATCCCAAGGTACGGCAGGACCTGTTTGCACACTTGAAACCCGTTTGACAGTTTTCCTGAGGAAGTGGCCTGGCGGGCAGGAGTCATGATGAGCGATCGAGACGAAAAGAAACCGGCCGAGGCCAATCGTCTGGGCCCTTTGGTGGCAGCGGAAATCCACGATGGGTTCGTGCAAGGTGTGGTTGGCTCGCACATGATTTTGCAGGGTTTGCTGGCAGAAGAGGCGGCTCTCGATGAGCAGACGCGTTCCTTGCTGGCCGAGGCGACGTCTCACCTGGCCGCGTCGATTGCGGAGGCCCGGCGACTGATTGAACAGTTGTCTCCGCTGGAGATCACCGAACACCTGGCGGATCAGATTGCGGACTGGATTTGCCAGCAGTCTCACATCCAGGCGGCGCACGAACTGGTGACCGAGGGGGATTGTGAAGGCCTGGATCCTCGCATTGCCGGCACCATTTTTCGCATCGCCCAGGAAGCGGTCCGCAATGCTGATATTCACGGCCAGGCAACCAAGATTCAGCTGCGACTGCAGCGGGACGCAACCGGAGTGCGACTGGTCGTTTTCGACGACGGTTGTGGGTTTAATCCGAACCAGATCGCCGAGGGTCGCTTTGGTATCGCGGCCATGCGTCAGCGGGCCGTCTGGTTTGGTGGTGACCTCGCGATCGATTCAACGATTGGTGAGGGGACGACGATTCGGGCGGAGTTTCCGGCGGCAGGCTGATCGCTACGGTTTGCTGATCCATCCCAGTTGTCGGATACGCTCAAATTCTTTTTCAATAGCGGTTCCTTCGTAAAAAGAGATCCAGCCTTTCAGTCGCTGGGTTTCTCCAGGCTGGCAGTCGGGAAACTGCGGGTCGCTGTGCAGACAGGGACAGATCGAATTGCCCCAGGGTCGCACGCAGTGCTGCCAGGCAGTGATCAGCCAGCGATCGCCCGCTGGATTGCGGCGGGCCGCAAAGGGACGCGACAGCAGGTTGTTGTCTGTCGTCAACTGGTTGAAATCGGGTGCAGATTTGAGCATCACGCAGTTTTGTACAACCAGCCCCGTGAGTGTCTTATCGGTGCCATTGGTGATCCACAGTTCCATCTTCAGTGAATTGGCAGTTGGCTGCACGCGGGCGCCGAACGTAACCTGGTTAGGAAGCGTCCGTGTTACCGAATAAGTCCCATCGGTGTGCCGTTTCCATTCCAGCGATTTTAGGGAGATTTCCTGCTTGTCCCATTTGGTTGGTACATGCGTATGGGCCAGGTAGAGCAGTTCGCGTGAGGGCCGCGGGCCGGACCAGATGGCTTCTGGGACATCCACCACCAGGTACCCCCCGTCTTTCCACGGTGGAAAGAGGCTGATCTTTGACTCCCGATGGGGTCGGATGGCACCATCGCGAAACCCGACGCGAGGGTGACGACCGCCCGGGTAGGGGAGGGCGCGTAGAGAACCAGCATACAGGTCAGCAGGGCGCGTTTGAGTGTCGATGTTCCATTTCTGCAGGGATTGTTTGATTGTGGCGGCCGATAAGCCGGTGGCGCTGCGGACTTCGGCAATTGTGAACTGATGGTATTGGACCATGTTTTCTAGCCAGTATTTACGCTCGGCGTCTGTGGTTGGAGTTCGAAAGGCCAAGCGTGATTTCTTGGCAGCGATCATTTTCTGGCGGTCTTCGATGGCACCCAGCGGATTCTTGGGTACCTCGCCAGCAGAGACGTACTTTGACAGGTCACGCAGGGCAATCACCTGGTAATGATTGAGCGCCAGGTATTTTAGGTAGCCTTCAAATTGTTGTTGCGACGTATGGACCCAGGGATGGGCGCGATCCGGGACTCCGTGAAACTGCAGAACTGCGATTCGGCCGAACTGTGCCTGTTCGGCGGCCCGGCGAAAATCTTCCATCGTCCAGTCGGGTCGTGCATCACCAGCGGTTGGAATCAGCAGCGGGTGATCCAGGCCAGGTTCGTAGGCGGACCCGCGTCCCTCACGGTAAGGATACTCTGGGGTGCCTCCGCGACGCGCGAAACGAAAACCATGCTTGGCCAGCACCGGGAGTGCTTCGACGGCAATCGAGTTACCCGGGTAAGCAAAGCTGACCGGTTGCGGGATGCCATGAAGTCGACATTGCTCGTTGATGGCGACGAGCTGTTCATCCAGTTGAGTAATGTTCTTGGCAGTGACTCCCAGGTGGTCCCGCGTGTGATTGCCGATCTCAAAGCCCTCGCGATGGAGTTGCGCAATTTGCTGCCAGGTGAGGTAGTCCTTCTTGTTGGTTTTAAAATCAAATCCTTCGGTAATGAAAAACGTTGCTCCAAAGCCATATTTTTTCAAGAGGGGTCGCACCACGTCAAAATGAGATCGGACCGAGTCATCGAAGGTAAGCACGACCAGCTTGTCTGGTATGGGGCTGACGTCGGCGGCCACCAGGAGCCTGGAGACGCTGGGGAGCAGGCCGATGGATAAGCCGAGAAAGACCAGTCCGTTAAGTAAGCGAGACATGCTTTATCTCCTTGCCGAAGGGGATTTGCGTGTGGTGAGGTGTCGCCAACCTAACAGATTCAAAGGTGGCTCTCCACCTGCGGACCAGTTGGCAGGTTGTGGGGATAGTGGCTGGCGTCCGTAGTGGTAGATTAAGCGAGCAGATGGTACAACGAGGCATCTGTAAGGATCTCCTCTTTCATTGCTGCCAGGAAAGGAAATGCAATGCCCAAATTGACCGTGGAAGGTGTAGGTGAATTCGAGGTAGCGGAAGGTAAGCGTCTCGTTTTGGCTCTTACCGACGATGCCGAAGTGGACCAGTTGCACGCCTGTGGCGGTCAAAGTCGTTGCACGACTTGTCGGGTAGAAGTCGTCGAGGGTGAACCAGACGAGATGACCGTAGCGGAGAAGAATACGCTAGAAGCCCGGGAAGTGACGGGCGTCCGTTTGAGCTGCCAGCTGCTCTGTAACCATGATATGACGGTCCGTGTTGTGTCGCGGCTGGAGGGGAGTGGTCGGGAGGACGCTGGTGGGCGGCCGAGCGATCAACTGCAACCTGCCCCCGCTGAATGGACAACCAGGTAACTTGGGTGTCGGTTACTCAAACTGTTGCGGGCGTTCCCCGACGTGAACCGAGAGTTTAACTGGTTTTTGCCTGCGCAGTACAACCACGGGGACCTCGGTATTGGCCTCGGTTTGGCCGATCAAGCGGATTAGCGAAGCCATCCCCTGGACGTCCTTTTCATTCCATTGAATGATCACATCGTAGCGTTTCATGCCAGCCTTGATGGCGGGAGATTCGCCGGGGGCAAATTGTGTAACGACGGCACCACTTCCCATCGGCAGTTTCAGCCGAGTGGTCTCTTCAGGGGTGAGATCCCGTAGCACGACACCCAGCCAGCCACGAACGACTCGACCACTTGTCCGCAGACGCTGGTAAACGTTGCGTGCCACGTTACTGGGAACGGCAAAACTGATTCCCTGGTACGTTTCCCCAACGATCGCCGTGTTAATTCCGACGAGATGTCCCTGTTCGTCAACCAGTGGACCGCCACTGTTACCCGGATTCACAGCTGCATCAGTTTGCAGGAAATCCTGGTAGTGACTGCCGATCTTGGCGGAACGATGTTTCGCACTGAGGATACCGAAGGTAACACTTCGTTCCAGCCCAAAGGGGCTTCCAAGTGCCCAGACGAGTGAACCGACGTTGAGATTTCTGCTGTTGCCCCATTCGATCGGAATCAGGTTTGTCTCAGCGACTTTCAGGACGGCCAAGTCCGTTAGCGAGTCGACGCCGACGATCTCGGCTTCCAGCACGCGACCATCATCAAATTTTACTTGGATTCGATCAGAACCGAAAATGACGTGCCGATTGGTCAAGATGAAACCGTCCGCATCAACGACGACACCCGATCCCTGGCCGCGGGAGGGATACGGATTGGAACCAAAAAATCTGGATTGCTCGTTATCCAAACTCTCCCGCGAAGGACCTGAAACGCTAATGTGCACGACGCTCGGACCAACCCGTTGAGAGACCATTTGATAGGCTTGAGAAATCTCCTGTAAGGAAGATCGTTTTAAGCCTTGCCCAGCCAGATCGTATTGAGCACGCTGCTTGCCACGCGTCAGCGCGTATTGAACTTGTTCGATGGCGTAGGGAGCCAGGTACGAGAGGATTAACAGGAATAGCAATGGGGAAAGGAAACTAGTCAGGTAGACAGTTCGGGCCGGACGCACTGGCGTTTGCTCCGGCTCCACTGACGGGGAGACGTACGGCGAGCGGGAAGGACGGCCCGGATGGGAACGGTTGGGTAACCGTGGTTCCTGCCAGTTAAAGTCTTCGTGCATCAGGTCTTTGTTCCTCTGGTTCTTCAATAGACAACGGTGAGAAGAAAGGTGTCGTCATTATAGACAAACCGGCGGAAAAGACTTCCTCGTCCGTGGCGAATTTCCCATAAACAGGCTAAAATGAAGACCTGAAATCAGTTAAAACCGTCCGAAACCTTCCGTTTTAGGAAGACCACTGGACTTATCAGCCAGTTTTCAATCGCCATGCAAACGCGACCATTGAAGTATCCGACTTTTCCGGCCGTTGAGACGGCTGACGCAGACGGGCTATTGATGCTCGGTGGAGAACTCAGTCCCGTTTGGATACTGGAAGCGTATCGCCAGGGTATCTTTCCCTGGCCGCTGTCCCTTGAGGGCGTCGATTTGTTGGCCTGGTTTAGTCCCGACCCGCGGGCGATTTTTGAACTGGACCAGCTCCATATTTCCCGCCGTTTGCGACGCCGCTTGCGCAATGGTGGTTACCAGGTCACGACCAACCGGGCCTTCGACCAGGTGATGGCCAGTTGTGCCGCTCCCCGAGAGGATGAAGCGGGTACCTGGATTACACCAGAACTGGCAACTGCCTACCGACGGTTACATGAGTTGGGTTATGCCCACAGCGTGGAAGTGTGGCATCGCAAGGAATTGGTGGGAGGTCTTTACGGGGTTTCAATCGGTGGATTCTTTAGTGGTGAGTCGATGTATCACCGACACCGGGATGCCTCGAAAATTGCGATTTGCCACTTGGTTCGCCATTTAGACGAGCAGGGATTTACACTGTTCGATATCCAGCAAAGCTCGTTGCATTGTTCGATGATGGGGGCGATTGAAATTGGTCGCGATGAATATTTGCAGCGTTTACGTACGGCTACGGGACAGGATGTCTCCTTTGGTGACATGAATCAGAGAGTGAGCGGGACGTTTTCCAGGGAAGAATCCCTGACAGGCTAAGTTTTTAGTTTTGCCAGCAGAGTTTCTCAAGGATCGTTGAGACGACAAGGTTCAGCATCAGGGTGAGACCGATGGACGAGAATCAGGCGACCTCATCACAGCTCAACCCCGACGAACTCGAGCGGTATGCTCGACAGCTTGGCCCCGGCGTACTCTCCCCGGAGGGTCAAATGCGTCTCAAGCAGTCCACGGCCCTGGTGACACGGGTTGGTGGGATGGGAGGCCCGGCCGCCCTGATGCTGGCCATGGCGGGGGTGGGACGAGTGATCATTGCCCACGGCGGAGAGATGATTTCTCCCGACTTGAATCGACAGGTCTTGGGATCCGAGGCGGTGATTGG
>Ga0310342_100002182_pt1 | contig 12494 bp, 11 predicted proteins | sample S15DNA20500_MG_FD_206155 | JGI IMG/M metagenome (GOLD analysis project Ga0310342, IMG submission 206155) | Marine microbial communities from station ALOHA, North Pacific Subtropical Gyre - S1503-DNA-20-500_MG | ecosystem: Environmental > Aquatic > Marine > Oceanic | place: Pacific Ocean: North... | reverse complement strand
ACCTGTTTGGACTGCCACAAGCAAAATAACGTTGGAACAGATTGTACAATCTGCCACAAGTGAATTGGTAAGGAATTCCTTTTATGAAGTTGACACGTCGTAAATTTTTAGCTTGGGCTAGCATCTCTGCAGTAGGTGCCGTTGCATGCGACGCTTTCGGAGATGACCTAAAAATCCAAAGTCCGGTGTTGCAACCCGAAGACCTGGTTAAAGGGCAGGACAACTGGTATGCCACTCTATGTAGACATTGCCCCTCCAGCGAAGGTGTCTTAGTTCGAGTTATTGAAGGTAGAGCGAAAAAAGTTCAAGGCAACCCCAATTACCCGACAAATGCGGGCAAACAAAGTGCCCGGTGTGATGCTGGATTACAGGCTTTATACCATCCTGACAGGCTTTCCGGTCCGCTCCAAAGAATCAATGGGACATTACAACCTGTTAGTTGGGATGTTGCCTTAGACACTCTCCAGAATCAACTACGTTCAAATGGAGAAGGGCTCACCATGGTGACCCCCCCTATAAACGGTCCCGTGGGATCCATTACTGATAAGTTCTGTAGTGCATTTAATGGGCGCCGCCTGAATTTTGAACCTTTGAGTAACGCAACTCTGCTTGAAACGATGAAGACTGTATTCGGACAAGAGTCTTTGCCTGACTTAGATATTGGCAACGCCAATTATCTGCTATCATTTGGAGCCGATTTCCTTTCTACCTGGGTTTCCCCAACGCGATGGTCTTCCGCGTTTGGAGACCTCAGAGATCCATCCATTGGAAAAGGTAGAGGAACTATTACACAAATCGATTCTAGATTCTCTATGACAGCAGCAAGTGCTGATAAATGGATTCCGATTATACCGGGTATGGAAGGCCATCTCGCATTATCATTGGCTAATGTGATAGCAAACGAAGGACTGCATGCCAACGGAGTGGATCTGACCTTACTCTTCGGCGAAGAGACACATAGCTACTTGTCTGAATTTGACCCAGAAATAATTGGACCACAAATTGGCCTGCCAGAAGGAATCTTGGACGGGAAGTCTGCTGCCGAATTTATCCGCCACCTCGCGAGAGATTTTGCGGGTCATGGGCCGAGTCTTGCGATAGGTGGCGGCTCTGCGGAGGCTCAGGATAACGGTTTGTTTAACATGCAAGCCATATACGCACTGAATCACTTAGTAGGTAGCGTTGGGACCACCGGAGGGATTCATTTCAACCCCGAAAGCCCGCTAATAGAATGGGCCAGCAACCAGACAGATGCCTCCATCAAAGATTGGCAGGGATTGATCGCTGACATCCAACAGGAGCGGATTAAAACGCTCATCGTCCACCAAGCAGATCCTGTCTTCGGACTCCCAACTTCCCTCGGGCTGAAACAAGCAATAGAGACCTCTGGCGTCTTCTCAATAAGCTTCTCGTCTTTCTTAGATGAAACCAGCTCTCTAGCGGACCTTATTTTACCCGACAGAGTGTACTTAGAAGAGTGGGGGGCTGATATCCCGACCCCAGGCCCGGGATATCAAGTAGTCGGGTTCCAGCAGCCAATCGTTAATCCTATGAGCAACGTAGACCCTCGGAGCTTTGGAGATATACTCCTCAGTACAGCTCAAGAACTAGGTAAAGACGACCAGCTACCTTGGAACAGCGTCAAAGAAGCCGTCAAAGAAGGCGCCGACAAACTTTACTCATTAAATAGGGGTTCTATCAAGGCCGCCGATGAACGGGAATTCTGGACCAATCTCCTACAAAAAGGAGGGTGGTGGGATGACACTCAAACCGGGCCTAATGCCACTGCTCCACGTGGAATATTTGTTACGATTAAAACCAAAGTCGCTCTGCCACCTGACTTAGGTAGGGGCCAATTTTACCTAATACCCTTCGCACATAATACTTTACTCGACGGAAGGAACAGCCATCTTCCTTGGAGCCAGTCAACTCCAGACCCAATTACAACAGTTACCTGGCAGACATGGATAGAAATGAATGCCAGTCGAGCTAATGAATTAGGGCTAAGAGAGGGCGACGTAGTACGTATTGAAAACAATGGGTCTTCAGTTCAAGCACTTCTTTATCCTAATCCTGCACTACCGCCGACCGTCGTAACCGTGCCGATTGGGCAAGGCCATGAGAACGGGTCCGAATATGCCGTGAATGGCGATAAGCGAGAAAATTCCAATATCCTTAGTATCTTAGATTCCTCCCGCACGAATGAAGCCGATGCTCTCGCATGGGCCGCGAATCACGTAACCGTTACTCCGACGGGTGAAAGCCTTAAGATATCAAAATTTGAGGGTGAATTTGGCGCCCGCGAAATCGGAAACGAAATATTGAACAACCCCGGTGAAGAAGTAATCAAAACTGTAACCCCAGGAAGTCATTAGTAACGGATTCAATTGATTAATTAGGATTTTTTATGGTAAGTAGTAGAGTAGATCACAAATGGGGAATGGTGGTAGACCTAGACCGTTGTACAGGTTGCCAAGCATGTGTTGTTGCCTGTCAAGCAGAGAATAACCTTCCCATTAATGATAAAGCCGCCTTTTTGCAAAAACGGGCTTTCGAATGGATACGAATCGAGCGCTATTGGGAAGGTGAATATCCCAATGTCAAAGCTCGGTTTATTCCCATAATGTGCCAACATTGCTCGAATGCACCCTGTGAGCCTGTTTGTCCGGTATACGCTACTTATCAAAGCGACGAAGGACTAAATGTTCAGATCTACAATCGTTGCATAGGTGCTAGATACTGCATAAATAACTGCCCTTATCAAGTACGTTTCTTTAATTTCTGGCATCCAACATGGCCAGCTAGCTTTGAAAATTATCTGAACCCTGACGTAACTGCCCGCTCTCGAGGCATTACGGAAAAATGTACTTTTTGCGTGCAACGGCTACGGCGTGGCGAGCTCAAAGTCGAACGGACCGAAGGTGGCCGCTTAAATGACCAAAACATGGCGGAAAGAAATTTTATGCCTGCATGTTCGCAAGCTTGTCCAACAAATGCGCTAACTTTCGGTGATCAGATGGACAAATCAGCGAAAATCGGGCCGTACTTTGACGACGTTAATGCACATGACATTCATCATGAACATGATAGAACTACCAGAAGCTATCTTCTTCTTGAAGAACTAGGAACCAAGCCAAACGTCATCTACTTGAAAAAGATAGATCAATACCCTTTGGGTGAGAACTGATAAGATGGCAGAGCATTCGACAAGTCATTTCCCAGCAGATACATGGGTGTTTCCTCAATCCAATCAGGTCGTTAACGAAGTGATGGAAAGGACCACCAAGAAAAGCAAAGTATTCGTGGCTTTGCTTCTCATATCACTCACCCTCCTGGCTCTAGGTATTATAGGTTTTGTGATTCGCTTAACCGGGCAAGGGTTAAGTGACTATAGCTCTTGGGGCTATTATATGGCGGCTTTCTCCTTTGTATTCATGATTACCAGTTCTGCACCATTGGTAGCAGTCGCATTCCGGTTCACCAAAAGCCATTGGCGCCGTCCCCTTTCCAGAGTATCCGAGCTATTCGCCATAGTCGGGGTATTCAATATATTGCTGTTTATCCCTATGGTAATTGTATTGCCTTCAATTGCTAATCCAGATTTCGTGCCTGGCGCCCATGGAGAATTAGCCGCGAGGCGAGCTATTTGGCTTGGCTCATCGGGAGTCCCTGTAGGAGCACCTGGATTATGGAATATTTTGAGTTTAGCCGGCCTAGCGATAACTAGCCTTGGCATTCTGTGGTTATCCCTAATGCCTGACCTAGCCCAATCTAAGCATGCGGTAAGTGGATTCCGGAGAGCACTCTACGGTGCTTTATCAGGGCGTTGGTATGGAACCAAACGACAATGGATTCAGCAAAAAACCGGGCTATGTCTCCTAGGTGGGTTCTACTTCATGCTGGTAGTATTCGTCCACTTCGTAATAGTTTCTGATTACGCGATGAGCCTGATAGCCGGGTGGAAGGATTCCATCCTACCCCCGCTATATACAATCATAGCTTTCCAAAACACTTTGGGACTTTTACTGATAATTTTGTTTGTGCTTCGGAAGTGGGGAGGGTATAGAGAATACATCGGGATGTCCCTCTTCTGGTCTGCAAGCAAAATAATGTTGGGGCTCAGTTTACTATGGACATACCACCTCTTCGCATTTTTTATGACCTTCTGGTACGGCAGATTAGAGGTAGAGTCAAGTATCCTCAGGTACCTGATGTTTGAAAGTTACTCTGTAATTTTCTGGACAAACGTTTTATTCAGTTTCTTTTTCCCCTTCGCCTTAATGGTTTGGAATCCTATTCGGAAAACAGCTTGGGGGCCCGCTCTTGCAGGGCTATCAGCTCTGGTCGGCGGATTCTTATTCAGTATCAGGATCTTTGTGGGCTCGTTCAATGCTGGAGATATATATGCCCTGGCCTTATCCAAAGTGCCACCTCCAGTATTCCCTGATATCTGGGATGTCTTCATGGTCTTAGGGCTAATCGGCGTTCCACTATTGGTCTATTTAATTAGCATTAAATTATTGCCAGTTATGTCCATCTGGGAGATAAAAGAAGGATCGATGTACCAAAAGATGGATAAGCTTTTTAGGGGAGAATATTTAGTGGTAGCGAAACCAGAGTAATCGGGTAACATTACATAAACTATAATAGTCATCTAGTATCAATTTATAGGAGCCTCCATGCAGGAAGGTAGACCCCTAACACCAACCGAAGTCAATAGAGATCTACTTCGGCCCATACTTGAAACGCCTAAATGGTTTTGGCCAGCTATTGCTGTCTGTGGGGTAATATTATTAATCGCAGCCGTCACGGTTGGATATATGATAAATCGGGGATTGGGTATTACTAATCTCAACAGACCCGTCGTATGGGGCTTCTTCATCACTAATTTCGTTTTTTGGATCGGTATCAGCCACGCCGGCGTCATGTTATCCGCCATTCTTAGGCTTGCGAAAGCCGAATGGAGAAGACCTGCAACACGGGCAGCAGAAGTTCTTACTATCTTCTCGTTAATGACTGCCATGACGATGCCTATTATTCACACGGGCCGACCATGGAGAATCTTGTACTGGGCTTTCCCTTATGACTTTGCTAGAGGCATATGGCCAAATGTGAGGACACCGCTAATTTGGGACCCAAGCGCAATCTTGACTTATCTAACCTCCAGTACTCTATTCGTCGTAATTGCTCTCGTCCCTGACTTCGCCGTACTGCGAGATCGTACAACCGGTATATCTCATCAAATTTATTCTTTACTATCTCTCGGATGGCAAGGAAATCCCAGACAATGGAAGCTTCAGGTAATCGCAGGGGTATTGTTATCCGCTTTGATACTACCTGTATTCGTGTCGGTGCACAGTATAGTTTCATGGGACTTCGGAATGGCCGTTGCAGTAAAATCTTGGCACTCTACTATATTTGCACCCTATTTCGTGGTTGGAGCAGTTCACTCCGGAGTTTCTGCAGTCGCGTTCGTTTTAATATTGCTCCGATGGGCGTATGGTTGGCAAGCCTACATCAGGCACGAACATATCGACGCTCTGGGAAGATTACTAGTGGTAGTTGCTACCGGGTGGTTCTATTTCTTCGTGATGGAAGTAATATTTGGAATCTATGGTAGGGAAGCAGACGAAATTGCCGTCAGGGCTCTACAATTCACCATATGGCCTATTAGCGCTTGGACCTTTATATTCGTTGTCACTACTTATTTTATACCGGTAGCACTCTGGCTAAGTAGGAGTGCTCGTCGTAATCTGTGGATCATGTCGATCGCATGCATATCGGTCAACATAGGCATGTGGCTTGAACGCTTCTTAATCATCGTACCAGGTCTAGCAAATAGGCAGGTATTCACCTTTACTTGGAATATGTATTCCCCAAGTATTCCCGAAATTATCATAGTAACAGCCACATTCGCGTTGGTAACAATGTTGATGTTACTGTTCAGCAGGGTATTTCCCTTAATACCACTGTACGACATAAAAGAAGGGGAAATATTGAAAACAGAAATACAAATCGGGCGAAGGGTGGTGCCCGCAACCTACAGGGAGGATTAATTCCTCAGGCTCAACAAAAATATCTTACTAGTTGAGTTGCTTGAAGAGGTAACATTATGGCCAAACGTCCATTATTAGGATTATTCAACAACGCAAATTCTGCCGCAGATGCCGGTGACGCTTTAAAGGGCGCTGGTATATCAGAGAATGACTACGATTTTCTGACTGATGCCCCCTACCCTGAAGGGGCGTTTGGCGAACGTGAAGAAAAGCATCGTCTTTACCTATTCCCATTTATTGGGGCGATATTGGGTCTGACATCTGGAATCATGATTACGTCCATGACACAAATAGCCTACCCCATGGTCACAGGTGGGAAGCCTATACTATCACTTCCTCCTATGGCAGTGATCTGCTACGAAGGGACCATGCTCGGCGCTATCTTATTCACCTGCCTTGGAATTATTTTTGAATCTCGGCTCCCCAAACCTAAACTCGGGCTCTACGATAACCGAATTACAGAGGGATTTATCGGTGTATTAGTCAATACTGACGAGAGCCAGCACGGTCAAGTCGAAGACCTTATGAACAGATCAGGAGCTATCGAAGTAAAAGGGGAGACTTAAGCTAGGTAGAACAATGATAAGCAAATTCCTTCATATACCGTCCCCGAAGCCCAACGCATTCCGATGCAAAGCGGCTAGATTTCTAACACCACTTGTGGTGCTACTAACAGTAACAACTCTCGTTGGGTGTTCCCAAGGATCATACCCGGTGGATATCTTCTACGAAATGCATTATCAGCCATTCTACAAATCTCATGAACCGCCCAGATTGTCAGTTCCTGACACCGCAGTAGCGTACTATCCACCTCCTCAAGCGACTTCATTTGCCAATAGCGGGGAGCATTTATATGAAGTGAACTGCGCCATGTGCCACGGAGACACCGCTATGGGAGATGGTCCTGTACTTAACAAAATGATACAAGAATACGGGTACCAACCCGCCATGACTCCCGATCTAACCGCTGATCAAGCCAAAGCCTTAGGGCCAGCCGGCGTCAAAGGGTTGTTAAAATCCGGTGTGGCTGTAATGCCTAATTTCTCGAAACTACTTAACAACGACGAAATGGATCTCGTTACGGATTACGTGGTAAATTGCATCCAAGGTAATGACCCAGAAAGGTGTAATTAAAGAAACTGAACTTAGACGGCAGGCCATCAATTAGCCGTATCAGCTATTCAAACCTACCCAATGAACTTGATGTGAAAAATGTAATCCGAGCACGCCATCCTCTAATAGCTATGATTTGTATCATAGTTATCGGTGTCCATAGCCCATCGATGCTGGCTCAAACCCCCGATACCACATTGAATGATACTGATATCTTGGATTACGATGAATCTCATGCTCAATCTATTGACCAACAAATAATGTGCCCAGTATGCCCCGCAGAAACCATTGATCAGGCCCAGGTGCCTATCGCCAAACAAATGCGGCAAGTTGTTCGCGAGCAGCTTGCCATAGGTGCTACTGAAGCAGAAATATTGGCCTTTTTCGCAGACCGTTACGGGCAAGCTATCATAGGTGCTCCTCCGAAATCAGGGTTCAGTTTAATAGCTTGGATTTTCCCTATCGCTGTACTTACGGGTGCTTTGGTAGCTAGTATCTTCGTTCTAAGGTCCATGACGGGTAAACCAATTATCTCAGCTACATTACCCACAAATGAAATTGTTTCGGAATTACAACCTTTCCTAGAACTAGTAGACTCTGATTTAGGGTTAGCGGAGAGTAACAACGCCGAGAATTTACCTGGAGGTCCGAGTGACGATGGCTAATTTGGGCGCCATCGGTCTTTGTATAGCTTTAGTTTTATCCTCGTATTCTGTAATTGGCTCTGTGCTCGGGAAATCTATCAAGATCTCGGCTCTAGAGGAAAGTGCACGTAGAGCAGTCTACGTTTTGTTACTTGTGTTGTTTGTAACTACTATCAGCTTAGTAACGGCTTTCATTAATCGAGATTTTCAAATTGCCTATGTAGCGGCCCATAGCAATCTCGCTATGCCAAATATATACACCTGGGTAGCATTCTATGCGGGAAACGAAGGATCTCTATTATTTATAGCAATGGTCCTTGCGTTATTATCTTCCATAGCTATATGGTTAGCACCCGTAAGATCCAAGGAAACTTTAGCCTATACCGTAGCCACATTAATGGTGGTGGAGACCTTTTTTTTGGCCGTCATGATTTTTATGGCGAACCCCTTTGATACTTTGCCATTAACACCTTCCGACGGCGAGGGTATTAACCCTTTACTAACCCATTTTGGAATGTTTTTTCACCCCCCCGCCCTTATGTCAGGTCTGATAGGGTTAACCATACCCTTTTCTTTCGCCATGGCGTCATTGTTGGGGAAACAGAATAATGACGAATGGGTAGATGCAGGACGGACTTGGGGCATTATCTCTTGGGCGCTTTTAGCCAGCGGTTTATTGTTGGGATCTTGGTGGGCTTACACAATATTAGGATGGGGAGGGTTCTGGTTCTGGGACCCAGTCGAAAATGCGGCTTTTATGCCTTGGCTAGCTTTAACTGCTTTTATTCATTCCATCATGGTGCAAAAACGTCGCGGAATGTTCCGGATGTGGAATATAGTTTTAATCAACGTCGCTTTCGGATTAGCACTGTATGGCATGTTCATGAATAGGGGAGGACCAGTCCCTTCAGTTCATTCTTTCGGAGCCTCGGATCTTGGGTTAGTGTTTTTATCTTTTCTAGCTGTCGGTATCTTGATTCCATTTCTAATTTTTTTCTGGCGTTTTAATTCACTAAAAAGCGCACAATCACTAGACTCAATGCTTTCGCGCGAGTCTGCGTTTTTGATGAACAATCTGTTATTCTTGGGAATAGCCTTCGTAACCCTATGGGGTACGGTCTACCCTCTAATTTCTAAACTTGGGGCTGGAGAGGAAATCACCGTAGCTAGGCCCTTCTATGATCAGGTAAATGGGCCACTAATGCTGCTCTTAATACTTCTTATGGGCATCGGTCCTCTAATACCATGGAGGCAAGCTAATTTAGCTAGCATTAAAAGAGCTCTACTCTTACCTACCATGGCTGGAATCATCGTTATAATCGTTTTGATGCTCTTCGGAATACATAAAGCTTTACCATTGATAGGATTCGGATTATGTGCCACTGTTTTCACAGGTATCCTAACTGAGTGGGTCCGGGGAACGAGGGCCCGCAATCGTTCTTCAAAGGAAATCTATCCTATAGCTTTCTTGAAACTAATTTTTGCTAATAGACCTAGGTACGGCGGTTATATAGTACATTTAGCAGTTATAATGGTGGCTTTTGGAGTGATCGGCTCTTCCTTTTTCGGATTACAGCGTGATGTAGTTCTTGCGCCTGGCGAAACCTATGATATAGCTGATTATAAAATCACATATATAGAAACCACTCCGATAGTACAATCAGATCGAACGGAATTCATCTCCGCAATAAACGTTGATCGGAACGGCGAATATTTGACGACAATGACCGCCCGACGATCTTTTTATCCATCCTTTAATATGGCATCCACCCTTGCGGGGATTCGGTCTACCCCTGTAGAAGATCTTTATATTGTTCCGAGCGAAAATCTGCCTGATGGATCTGTCGGGTTTCGTATATTGATTAATCCTCTGATGTGGTGGATGTGGGTTGGAGGTCCCGTAATGATTGTAGGCACGGTAATAGCTCTTTGGCCTCAACAAATTCGCCAAAATTCCATGGAGGCTAACCAATCAGACTAGAAAACCCGGGTATCCAGTACCGGCGGACTCGTCAATATGAGAGTCCACCAATGGGAGCATTGTGGAATTAGTTTCAATTATGGTTGGAATCACTCTAGGGATCTTCTCACTAAGTATCCTAGTGTATCCCTTTTTTAAGTACAAACAGTCTATTGTCCGCTCCGAAACACATTCTGAGACTGATTTGGAATTCGACCTCAAAGCAATATATGAAGCTATTAAAACCTTACAATTAGAGCACCAATTAAATAGAATCACTGAACAAGATTTCATGGAACAACTAAATCATTATCGGTTTCAGGCCGCAAACCTACTAAGAAGCAAATCACTGAAGAGCTCCAATCTAGGAAATTTTGGCGAATCAAGCGAATTTAACTCCAATCTCTTAGAACACGAGATCATGTTGGCTCGAGGCTTGCTATCAGACGAAACAGCTGATCCAAAGATATGAAACACTATTGTAAATTGATCTCGGTTTTCTGTATGGCTCCCTGCTTGCTATTCATTCTAATCAGTTCTACCCTGGATGCCCAGGAAAAACGTACTGTCATAGGACAGGTAGTAAATGAGACTCTAGGTGCAAGCATCAACTCGGAATTAGCGATCATGCTTCACGTGTTGGATCAAGATTCTGGTCAATTTGCAACTCTTGAAACCACGACTAACAGCAAGGGAGAGTTCCAATTTAAGGATGTATTGCTTTTCAATAATGGAACTTATTTCGTAACTGCTGATTATGGTGGCACGAGCTATAATACAACCATTGAACCCTCTTCATTGGGAAACAAGATAAAATTATCGGTTTATGAGAACACCCAAGACATCTCAATAATCCGGATAGAACACCATGCCTTGGTATTAGTCAATGTAGATCCCCGGAAACAATTAGCTACGGCGGCCACTTTTATCAGCCTTACTAACGACACCGATCTTACCGTCTTGCCAGATCTGGAAAACGTTGGTCCAGGCAGGTTTAGCTTCCTAAGATTCTCTCTACCCCCGGATGCCCATAACCTAGATGTACAATCTAGTTTAGTCGGAAGTCAAATAATTCCTGTCGGCAGTGGATTTGCCATAGCAGCACCAATAATGCCAGGAACTCATGACATCAGTTTCTCCTATGAGTTTAGATACCAAGGAACTGATCTGACTTACAAACATAGTGTGCTGCAAGGTGCGGATGTATTCCAAGTCTTAATACCGCAAAGCCTCAGTGAAATCCAGGTTGGATTGATAAATTCTACCACCTCTCCCAGTGTCTCCAACGAATCATACCGTATTTGGGAAGTTAGAGATTTAACACCGGGGCAAGGCCCAACCGTGAGCTTGTCTAGTTTGCCCAAACCTAGTCTACTCGATCGCCTGATATCAGAAATGACCAACCCAGACATTTGGCTCCTCGCAATACCAGTGGGTATGGGGGCCCTCCTTATTTTGCTACTAATATGGAGTATAGTTCTGAGTTTAAGAAATCACGATCCATTACCCACTACAACATCTAAAGCTGAGCTGCTTTTACATTCTTCAGCTGACAGAGATCGGCTTATATACGAGATAGCTTTATTAGACGATCGTCATGCAAAGGGCTTACTAAGCCAAACTACATACTTGGAGACCCGATCAGTTCTCATTGATGAGGTGTTAACAATAGACGCGAGTCTCCATACAGTTCCAATTCCTAGAAACAGCGATTTCAATGAGCCCACAGGAGAACGAAGCAAATGAGCAAGCGGGGATGGCTATTCTTAACAACCATTTTCCCAGTGGTTGGATTTATAGCTATTCTAGCCTGGGCATCCCTCTCCAGTGATGGAAGCCCTACAGGGATAGGCGTTAATACTGGCTCCGGCAAAATAGATATTGAATCTACTCCCGCTCCAGAGTTTAAAATAACGCTCAGTAACAGCGAGACTTTATCGTTGTCCGATTTACAAGGGAAGGTGGTATTGATCGATTTCTGGGCATCGTGGTGTGCTCCTTGCCGACACGAAGCAAATATTTTGGCAGAGACATATTTAGAATATGCCAATCAACCCATTGAATTTGTAGGAATTAATATATGGGATCATCAACAAGCTGCTTTGGACCACCTGCAGGAATTCGATCCAGCCTATCCTAATGGTATCGATGTGGGCGGCAAAATAGGAATAGAATATGGAGTCAGCGGAATCCCTGAAAAATACTTTGTGGACCCGAACGGCCAATTAAGCCGCAAATATATTGGACCTATACAAGCCAACGCATTACGGGAAATTATCTCAGATCTAATGGCTAATTGAGGCGATTAGTGGGACTATTAGAATTATGTGTGGAGCCAGTCCGATACATTCAACACATAATTTGCCCAATCTACCGGTTATAACAAGATGCTAATGGAATCTCATTAAACTATATACCGACCACCAACTACATTCATCCTATCACCAGTGATGTATGCTGATTCATCAGACGCATAAAAAAGACATGCATTGGCAATATCTTCAACAGTGGCCTGCCTATTCATGGGGATACTCTTTAGATGATCAGACGACCCTCTTTCAACGCTTTGAAATTCAGGGTACCAGGTGGGATTGATCCGCTCTGTGTCAGTCGATCCAGGATTAACCATGTTAGCCCGAATATTGAATGGTGCCATTTCGGCAGCTACAGCTCTGATAAGTCCCAACAACCCGGATTTGGCTGAGGTAACCGTGGCGGTTT
>Ga0310342_100002180_pt1 | contig 12502 bp, 13 predicted proteins | sample S15DNA20500_MG_FD_206155 | JGI IMG/M metagenome (GOLD analysis project Ga0310342, IMG submission 206155) | Marine microbial communities from station ALOHA, North Pacific Subtropical Gyre - S1503-DNA-20-500_MG | ecosystem: Environmental > Aquatic > Marine > Oceanic | place: Pacific Ocean: North... | reverse complement strand
TAAGGGCCATCGGTACGCTCCAACTGAAAAAGTTGAGGTAGGAGTAGACCACACCTTATTTCTGAAAGTCCACCGCCTCGGCCCTACCAACACCTGAGTCAGCGGTTTCCAGCCCTCAGGACTTGGGACCTGACCCGTTCAGTCCCGTCCACCGCTCAATCAGGTAGCCACCACCAACTCGGTCTCTTCAGCGCGAGCGCCGACCCATGGGTCGATGGCCAGCTGGTGCCAGCACACACGAAGCCAGCGCAGCTTGTTGAAGTTGTGGGTGACCACGCCCTCCGCCACAGCGGTGTGAGGACCGGTCGTATGGAGATTGAACACCGCCTCTGCCGGCTCGAGCGTGAGCGAGCGGACCGCTGCCTTCCGGGACACACCATGCGCATCCACGCAGGAGAGGATGTCGCCCGCCTCAATGGCTCCCGCGAGCTTCCAGCCCGCGTCCGTCTGCAGGCTGTGGTGCACAGTGGTTCGAAGTGTTCGCCCATCCACCTCGATGCTCAAGATCTCCGAGGGGCCATAGCTCAGCTTTCGAGAGACCCGCTCGGTCACCATGCGGCCATCGCCCTGGATGGAGAGGACCTCGTCTCCCCGCTGAAGGTCCCGGATCGCTCGGTATCCAGTCGGCGTGAGAAACCGTGTGTCGGCAGGAAAGCACAAGGCCTGCGCGAACGTCATCGAGAGCCCTGAATTCTCCTTCTTCTTCTTCCCGTACAGTCGTGTCAGTCCCGCCAGACGCGGATCGCCCGGCGCTTTGATCTCCAACATCTCCACGCAGTTGTCCATACGGCTGAGCATGATGGCATTGAGGTGCAGTGTCTTAAAGGCGATGAAATTGACGTTCCCCACCATCATCGCAGCCTGCTCCGCTGCGGCAAAAAGACCCTCGGTAGTGGAAGGCACGTAGGCGGAGTTCCAGAAATTATTGGCGCGCCTGAAAGGCGCCATCATGCCGGGTAGTGTGAAGAGCTTCATTCCTGCCATCATTCCACCGCTCTTCGCGGCCGCCTCCCGACCCATCTTGCTCCAGGCAGCAGAGAGTTCTTCGAGAGCCCTGACTTCATCCGCTGGATCCGTGATGGTCTCCTGAGCCGTTCCACAGAACTCACAGATCAGGCTTCCTGCCCCGATGGGGGCGCCACAAGAATTGCAACTCACTGATTCCTCCAGTGACCGCGTGGGTCAGGATGCACTCCAGAAACTGAAGCGAGTGAAGGATAGGAAAACTGCGGAACAATTACCAGCCACACCGCCCGACCTTTCTCCAGATCTCGACCGCCGCTGCAGAAAGCGGCGGTCCGTCCCAGCGGACAGGACTGATGAGGTACACTCGTGCCCCCGGAGGTCCCATGCGCATCTTGTCCTGGCTCATTCTGTGGACTCCCCTGGTCCTTGGTTGCGGGGACAAGGATGATTCCGACACCGGCGATGAAGCCGACACCGACACCGACACCGACACGGACACCGACACGGACACCGACACGGACACCGACACCGACACCGACACCGACACCGACACCGACACCGACACCGACACCGACACCGACACCGACACCGACACCGATCTCGGTCTGACAGGACACATCGCCATCACCCGGGTCGTGGACGAGGAGCTCCTGTGCGACAGGGAGTATGCACTGACGGGCTGGCCCTACACCGGCACCTGCGAGGGCTGTACCTTCGCCTTCTACATCAGCTCAGAGGAAGTCCGAACCGATGACCTCACAGAGTGCCACCCGGACTCCAGCTGGTCCCTGACGCCCAACCCACTGATCCGCGGCTGGGCCATCGGTCACACCGACGTGCTCGATGCGTCCGCCTACTACGGCTACGGCACCTACTACAATGTCCTCTTCTACGAGGCGACCAAGGACTACAGTCTGGTCGGCGGAGACGTCGTCTACGCCCGAGGCGCACTCGTCGAAGACGGGGACATCTACGGAAGCTTCTCCATCACAGAAGACCGGGTGGAGTGGGGATGGACCCAGCCGGCAGAGTCTGGCGGCGTCGATGAGCTGAGCGCTCGGTTTCACTTCCCCTGATCGCCCAGATCCGCCGGTGCCCAGACCTGGTGGACATCCCGTTTCAGCAAACAGGCCACCATTCGAGAAGCACCCTGTAAATACAGTACACTGACTGTCGGGAGTGGAAATGACACGCACATCCGTAGTCGTGACGAGCCTCTTGATCGCCGCCTGTACGACAGGCAAGTCGAAGCTGGTCGAGGAAGGAGCGAGGAGTCGTCCGGACTCGGACACCGACACCGACGTCGATGCCGACACCGACACCGACACCGACACCGACACCGACACCGACACCGATGCCGACACGGATGCTGACACCGACACCGACACCGACACCGACACCGACACCGACACCGACACCGACACTGAGCCTTCACTCGATCCGGCTGGCGACTACACCCTCCCCGGCCCGTGGACGCCAGGACATCAGTGGGACACCATCACCGGCAGTCTCGGCAACACCCTGTACCTGAGCACCTGGTTTCCGTCCTCCAGCACCGGAAGCAGTCACACCTGGTACGGCTGGGGCTCGTGGTGGAACGAGGGGGAGAGCTACTCGGACGTGAGACCGGCCTGCGATGAGCCTCTGCCCGTGATGGTCCACAGCCACGGGAACACCTCTCTTGCCTGGGAGATGTTCTACCTTCCGGAATTCCTCTCCACCCACGGCTGGCTGGTCATCGGACCCGATCACGATGGGAACCCCGCCTTCGTCGGGTCCATCGGGTTTTCCCACAACCTCCCCCCGCGCCCCCCTGGACATCCAGGACACCTACAACTGGTTGCTTGAGCAGAGCGCGGATTCGAGCAGCAGCCTGTACGGTTGTGCGGATGCAGACGCTGGGTATGTGGTGAGTGGGTACTCCTTCGGAGGCTACACCGCCTATGCAGTGGGCGGTGCGCTCGTGGACGATGCCTCCGGCGACCCCACCCTGGACCTGAGTGACTCTCGCGTCACCGCCATCATCACCTTTGCCCCCTGGAACGCCTTCTCCATGCTTGGGGCCGGCACCGCAGACATCACGGTGCCGGTGATGACCATCGGCGGGCAAGAAGATGCCACGGTGGGAACCCAGTATCTGGACCTGTTCGACCCCATCGAAGGCACGCCGCGTCTGCTGGGTGACTTCGACAACGTGGGTCACTACAGCTTCACCCCCATCTACTGCGCCGGGTACGGCGACGGCTGCGGACCGGCATTCTTTGACCAGGACACCTTCGTGGAGATGACCAAAACATCGGTCATCTCCTGGGTGGAGTACCTGAGGGGCCGAGAGGGCGCGCTGGAGCAAGTGCCCGCGTATTCCGGAGAAGTGACCTGGACCCTCACCGCCGCGACATCCCCGTGACCGGCTGAGTCCCAGCGTCACGAACGCTGTCGTCAGCTCCAAACAGCGATGTCAGGTCGGCCGGGTTCTTGCGGCGCTCACGATGGCCACGTGGTCTACCCAGGCTGGCGGACGCACATCAAGACACGCGCGCTGCAGTCGAGGGATTCTGTATACTGCGCAGGTGCTGCTTTTCATCCCCATCGGCCTGCTGATCTCTGGCTGTAATGGCCAGAAGACCTCCTCAAATGCTGCCGCAGCAGATGTGCAAGACACTGCACAAGCGGAAGAATCCGGCACAGGTTCTCCGCCAGATCCGCCAGATACCGGGGACCCACTTCCAGCCGAGGATCCCCCGGTGGACGATCTCACTCCCCCCAGCCCACCCTGGACCGCCGAGGAAGTCACCACCCGCATCGATGAGATCGTCGGGGGTGCCTGGCTGCCGCCCACCCACCTGCGGGACACCTACCTGGAGGCCATGTCCCACGGTGATGCCACCTGCCCCGGCAGCACGGTCGAGATGACCGACCCGAGCACCGCGCTGGAGGCATGCACAGCTGGATCCGGGTGGTCCTACCAGGGTCACACGGTCTACATGACCAACGGAGCCATGGGCGTGGACAACTTCGCCAACTGGTCGCTCAGCGCTGACTTCCGGATCACGAATCCAGCGGACCAGTTCTTCACCGGCGGTGGTGGCGTGTTGATGAGCTATCTGAGGGCCCCGGGGGGCACTGAAGAATGGACCGCAGAGGTCTACGGTAGCTGGCAAGCCGAAGCTGATGAAGGCTGGCTCGGCGAGGGCATGAGCACCATGCTGACCATGAGCCTATCCACCACCGACAGCACCCAGACCATCGAGATCAACGGCGGGCTCGGGGTGCTGGGAAGTGACATCTTCCTCTCCGAGGTTGTCATCGGCGGACCCGACTGCACCGAGACCCGCGGCAGCATCGGCCTGCATGACGGTCGGGGGTACTGGTACTGGGTCGCACTGGACTGTGGAAGCTGCGGCCCACTCACCTACGCGGGTCAGGACCTCGGCGAGGTCTGCCTCGCGCTCGCTGACCTGCCCGAGCAGATCAGCGAAGCGATGGCAGTGCCATGATCCTTCTGCTCCTGCTCTCCTGTGCACAGGCCCCAGACAAAGAGGGCTCAGCCGCGTGTTGCAGCACAGCTACGCCCGACACCGCCGCACCTGAACCCGCGACTGACTCGGGGGACCCCCCTCCTGAGGCTGTCATCGAGATCGTGGCCCTGCCCGCCCCCCGGCTGCTACGCCGGATGAGCCTCGACATCCGCGGACAGCTGCCCAGCACCGACGAGCTCGACGCGGTCGAGGCGGACCCCGGGGCTCTTCCCGATATCCGGGCCGAATACCTGAGCTCCGAAGCGTTCACCGAGCGCTTTATCCACCTGCTCAATGAACGATGGCAGACGCAGGTCGACTCCTTCACAGCCCGCGAGGTCGAGTTTGGCTTCGAGATCAGCGAGGAGTTCTCCTTTGAGCGCTCCGTGGGGGACGAACCCCTCCGCCTGATGGCCTGGGTGGCGACCCATGATCGCCCCTGGTCCGAGATCGTCACCGCAGACTACACCGTCGCCAACCATTACCTGGCCCAGGCCTACCCCCTCGCCGCAGAAGTCGACGGAACCTCCTGGGCTCAGGCCTACTACACCGATGGTCGGCCCACCGCAGGGGTGCTCAGCACCAATGGTCTGTGGTGGCGGTACTACACCACAGTGTCCAACATGAACCGAGCCCGAGTGGCCGCCGTCTCGGATCTCTTGCTGTGCAATGACTTTCTCTCCCGACCAGTGGCCTTCTCCGGAGTGGATGGCCTCACCGACGATGATGGAATCGGCGAGGCGATTCGTACGGATCCGCATTGCATTGCGTGCCATGCCGCCATCGATCCCCTGGCCACCACAATGTTCGGGTTCTGGTGGAATCCGCTGGAGAGCGCCGTCGAGATGGCGCAGTACCACGCAGAACGCGAACCGCTCGGAGAGGCGTGGCTGGGGGTCGCCCCCGCATACTTCGGGGTGCCGGTCGATGGACTGACCGATGTGGGTACCCTGATTGCCGCCGACCCCAGGTTCCGCCGGTGTACCGTCGAGACCATGGCGGGCCTCTACTGGCGTCGCCCCACCACCCTGAGTGACTTCTCGACCATCCAGGGCCTGGAGGATCGATTCGCAGAAAATGAGCTTCGGATGTTCTCGTTGATTGGCGACGTCATGGACACCACGGCCTACCGCGCCGGCAGCCTGACGGATGAGGCCACAGAGGAGACCCGCTCCCGCGAGAGAATCACCCGCATGCTCTCGCCGGATCAACTCGGCTCCTCGATCGCACAGGTCTCCGGATTCAAGTGGACCTGGCGTGGCTTCGACCAGCTTGCCAATGATCAGATGGGCTTCCGCATCCTCGGCGGGGGGGTCAACGGCGTCGAGGTGTTCACACCGCAGACCGATGCCTCGCTCACCTGGGCCTTGGTGGTCTGGAGAATGGCCCAGTTTGGTGCAGATAGCGCGGTCCAGGCCGATCTGGTGGGCGAAGAACCGCCCACGCTCTTCCAGCACGTTGATCTTGAGACCACGCCCGAAGAGGAGGCCTTCCAAGACGAACTGCGACACCTTCACTGGGCCCTGTTCGCGGTTCGAGCGGATCCTGACTGGATGGAGGCCACCACCGAACTGTGGATAGAGATCGAGGCCAGGAGCGGCTCGGAAGCCGCCTGGACAATGGTCCTCACCACCATGTTCGCCGACCCTGAGTACGTGACCTACTGATGCTGACCCGGCGCCATTTCTGCTCCCTCTCCGCGGCACTTCTGGCCGGAAGGCCCAGCCTGGGCTGGGCGGCGAGCGACCCGAAGAAGAAGTACATCTTTCTGTTCTGTCGTGGCGGCTGGGACCCTGCCGTGGTCTTCGCGCCGGCCATCGACAACCCAAACGTGGACACCGAACCCGGCGTGGTGGCTGCCGAGGCTGGCGGCATCACCTTTGTTGACTCTTCGGAGCGGCCCTCCGTTCGTCGCTTCTTTGAGAACTGGGGCGCTCATGCGGCCATCATCAACGGACTCGAGGTCCGCTCGATCACCCACGACCGCTGCACTCGGCTCATGCTCACCGGAGAGTTGGACGGTGCTGCAGACGACTGGCCCGCCATCCTCGCAGCAGATGCTGGCCCAGGGGTGCTCCTTCCCCACCTGGTGCTCTCTGGCCCCTCCTACACCCACCGGCACACCAGCAAGGTGGCCCGGGTCGGCGCGGAAGGTCAGCTCGCGGATCTCTTGACTGGAGATGTGCTCTCCATGAGCGACATTCGCGCGTTTCGACCCGACGATGAAAATGAGGCACGCGCCCGGGCCTTTCTGCAGGAGCGGGTGGGTGCGTTTGAGGCCACGTCCGGGTCCGGAGCCCAATTCGGCGCCGCCTATTCCGAGGTGCTCGACCAGATCACGGAACTCCACGCCATCCGAGACTCCCTCGGTCTGTCCGAAGTGAGCGATGCGGCTCTATGCAACGGCGACCCGATCGGTGAATGCGAGACCCTGCTTCGCTGCTTCGACCTCGGAATCACCCGGAGCGGCATGATCCAGTATGACGGGTGGTGCGCCAACGGCTGGGACACCCACTCCCAGAACTCCATGCAGTCCAGAAACTTCGAGGAGCTGTTCCTGGTGCTCGACGTGCTGATGGACATGCTCCAGTCCGGCGTCGGTACAGACGGCGGCTCCCTTCTCGAGGAAGTCACGGTGATGGTGTTCTCCGACATGGGCCGACACCCGAAGCTCAACATCTCTCATGGCAAGAACCACTGGACCTTCACCTCTTGCATGCTGATGGGCGCAGGCATCCAGGGTGGCCAGGTCATTGGAGAGATGGACGACGACTTCCGTGGACGACCGATCGACCTTGCCTCTGGCGTACCCACCGATGGCGGTACGGCACTGACGCCCGAACACATCGGCGCCACGCTGCTGGCCCTGGGGGATGTGGACCTTGGCGAACACCTTCCAGGCATCGATCCCATCCAGGCCGTGATGACCTGATGCCTACGGCTGTAGGCCGCAGTCCAGAAACAAGCCGAGCAGGTAGAGATCCTCCTCAGGGGCACCGCCTCCCACAGGCATGGTCCCTCGGTCCAGGACTGCACTCCGAATGGCCGCTTCATACCCACGCACATCCACGAGTGTGTCGAAATTGATGGTCTCCGGCGCGTCATAGCGATTCGGGCTGCTGATGGAGTGACACGCCGTGCAGAAGCTGCGGAAGAACCCTTCGCCCCAATTGGTCCAGGTGACCTCCGGAGCACCCGTGTCACATTCCGTCTCCGGGCCCGGGCCGGGCGTGCCGGAATCCGCAGCCGTGTCATCCGGAACATCCGCGGCCGTGTCATCCGAAACATCCGATGTACCAGCACCACCGTCTGCCGAATCCTGCCTCGACTTCTGGTCTCCACAGGCCAATGCCAGCGCCCAAACCATCCACACCTTACGAATCATGCACCTAGTCTACACGCCGCGCGCCAGCGTCGGTGCCTCTGCCTGGGAATCCCCTTAGTCGCCAGAACCCTCAGTGTCCGACTCCTGGACTCGCGCCTGGATCCGAGGATCCCACCCGGGTCGATTCCACCCGCCACCGCCTCCAGGTCCTCATCGCTCAGGTTGGACAGCCCAGCAAGGTCCTGTTTCGTGAAGGTCAAACCATGGTTCGCGCCCCGGGAGACCAGCGACGCAGAATCCATCCCCTGCCTTCATCTGATGCTTCAGTGCCTCCTCCTCAGCGATGTGCTTCAAGAAATGAAGGAGACCCTGTGGAGACATGGCGCCTCTCTGCTGGTTTGCGTGTGTTGGCATTGCAGGTTCCGTCGTAGCCAGCAAGTCAAGCGATGGAGATCCAGAATACTATTGAGGACCATGCCGCACCGGTGCCCCACAACGACCCCTTCCTCAGGCTTAGACCGCCTGGCTCTGCACCCCGGCGGGGTCAGCACCCAGTCATGTGCGGAGCAGCATCGATGAGCAGCCTCAAACAAGTACAGACACCCGCCCTACTCCTGGACCGAGCATGCCTCGAGGCCAACGCTGCACGCATGCGCCAGCGGGCCGAACAGCTCGGCGTGAAGCTCCGGCCACACATGAAGACGGCCAAGTGCGATGAGATCGCCCGAGTCGCACACGGTGGTGTGCAGGGCCCAATCACGGTGGCCACCATCAACGAAGCCGAGTTCTTCTTTGCCCAGGGCTACCAGGACATGCTCTATGCCGTCTGTGTGGTGCCTCAGAAGCTCGACCGGATCGCCGCCATCACCACCCAGGGTGGTCGCCTGAGCGTAATCGTCGACTCGATCACCGCCGCGCGTGCAGTGGCAGCGCACCAGGGCCCCCACACCGTACTCATCGAGATCGACTGTGGAGAGAACCGCACCGGCATCCGCCCGGACGACCCGGCGTTGCTGGATATCGCTAAGGCGCTCACGGCCAGCCCCAGCTGCACCCTCCTGGGTGTCTTGACCCACGGCGGGCACAGCTACTCCGCCCAGGACATCCCCGGTATCGTGCAGGTGGCCGAGGCTGAACGCATGGCTGCGGTGCAGGCCGCGCAGATCCTCCGGGAAGCGGAGCTGTCCTGTGAGGTCGTCAGTGTAGGGTCCACCCCCACCGCGATGCATGCGGCACACCTGGAGGGCGTGACCGAGATGCGCCCTGGGGTCTACCTGCTCGGAGACCTGTTCCAGGCAGGTGTGAAGAGCTGCGGATCCGACCAGATCGCCGCCACGGTGCTGGCCAGCGTGATCAGCCACCGACGAGACTCCAACCGACTCGTCGTGGATGCCGGCGGCCTGGCACTCTCCAAAGACCGAAGCACTGCCGGACGCCCCTTTGACTCCGGGTATGGATGGGTGCTGGATGCCAAGACCGGGCTTCGCATCGGTGATCTACAGGTGCGGTCCGTCCACCAGGAACACGGGGAGGTCACAAGCGAGCGCCCTCTGCCCTGGGATCGCCTGCCTATCGGCGCCCTGGTTCGGATTCAGCCGAACCACATCTGTATGACTGCAGCGATGTACGACCGCTACCACGTGATTGGATCAGACGGGCAGGTCGAGGCCACCTGGCCACGCACCAACGGCTGGTAGAGGGGCGGGAATCTACTCCGCAGCCGCCCAGGTCTTGTACTTGGACTCCGGACCCTGGCCCGCAAAGAACTGAATGGCGCGCACCGGCTCCGTGCCCGTGACCTCAAAGCTCACCTCTGCGCCCGCCGGCATGAAGATCCCATGCCCCTCACCCACCTCATGGGTCGTGCCATCGATGGTGATCTTGCCCGCACCCGAGAGCATGTAGATGTACTCCTCTGTGGCATCCCGGTGGACCGGAACCTTGGCGCCAGCAGCGATCTCGAGCATGGCGAAGAAGGCGTACCGCGCACCTTCCTCCGCCCCAGCAAACCGGCTCAGCTTCGCCTTTCCACTGGGCGGCTGAAGGGCGGTGACATCCGAATAATGGACCACACGGTGGGCTGGCGCAGTCGTGGCGACCTTGTCGGATGCGGCGGACGGATCCTCCGCGAGTGCCGCTGGGTTCACAGCGATGGTCGCCACAAAAAGAAGTGCACGGGCACCATAGTTCTTGCGCATGTTGTCCTCCGGATTCCTCATGGCTGTGCGTAGTAGCCGGCCAGGAGATAATCGACATCGATCGCATCTCCACAGGATGCGGACCATCGGTCGGTCGAGTTCAGTGTGAGCGTATCGCCCGCGGCAATCCGTATGCCCGACTGCATATTGGCCACCAGCAGCTGCTCATAGTCGGAGGACGAGTAGGAGGTCCCGCCTCCGTACTCCCACCCCATACCCACGGAGAAGACCGCCACAGTCCCACTGGACGACACCAGGCTGAGACGCTGCGCGCCACGGCACTGCGAGCCGGTGTTGGATGCGGTCAGGATCAGGTCGGTGATAATCAATGCCTGATCCGATGGTGCGGTAAGCGCGCTCACCGAGGCCCCGCTGGAAACGGTGCCACCATACGACACGACTGGATTGGTTCCATAGGACACCACCGGCCCGGCCGGGTAGCCCACAGCCGTCTGTGATGAGCCGAGGTAGCCCATCCCCGCCGCAAGCAGGGCGATGACTGTGATCTGAAAACGCGAGGTATGCATGAGGTCCTCCGAGGGTGATGACCCCGTCAGGATGCCACATGCAAGCCGGGAGTCAGGTCAGCTCGACAGCAAAATCGAAAGTTCCGGCCATGCCACCCGATCCATCCGCGACCAGAGGAAGAATGAGGTCATCCTCCACAAAGGGATCTCCCGGGATGGACGTATCTCCCTCAAAGTACAGCTGCGTCGTCTTGAGCTCTCGGCCCTCCACCCAGATCTTGATGTGGATGTGGCTGGGCCGATAGGCCGAACCGTTGAGGTATTTTCCTGGCTGGAGCGTATGGAACGAGAATCTCCCTTCCTCATCCACCGCCATCTGGCCTCGGTACTCCTGCGCCGTCGAGGTGTTGTCATACGCTCCGTCCGGGTCCGCGTGCCAGATCTCCACGATGGCGCCCGGTATTGGCACACAAAGGAGATCGGTCACCCGACCGGACATGGTCAGGGATGTCCCGGTGTGTCCATACAGGTCGTACTCGGTCCGAACCGGTACACCCTCAATCCAGAACGGCCCCTCGATATTGTCAGAGGTCTCTGCACACACCCCACTTCCACCTGAATCGGTATCGGTATCGGTATCGGTATCGGTATCGGTATCGGCATCGGTATCGGCATCGGTATCGGCGTCGGTATCGGCGTCGGTATCGGCGTCGGTATCGGCGTCCGTGTCCGCGTCTCCGTCTGCGTCCAAGAAGGAAAATGGTTGTCCGGCCGACTTCTGGTCACTGCCCTTACAGCCCACCAGCAGCCCCACCACACCGGTGAGACCAATCGTCAGGAAGGCGCGTCGGGATTCAATATTGGTATTCATATAAATAGTTGTACCTGAGACCCAGGAACTCTGCCATCACTGATGGCGATATCGGGGCGAAGCCGAACGTCTGCATTTTCGTACCCTAGCGTCTGGGCACTCCAGCAACAGATGCGAGGACAGCATAGAGCCCTCCGATGACCCGGCCCTCCTCCAAATCCCAGCCCTCGTCCGCATCGCCAGCGGAAGTCGTGCGCCTCCTGGAGGCCATCATTGAAGACCGCAGTCTTCTCGCTGATCTGGCGCCCGACCTCCGCAAGCAGTTGCTGGTCGCCGCGGGCCGGGTGTCCCGTCCAGACAGCAAGGCGCGCACCCAGCTTCAGCGAGAGCTCCGGCGTCGAGACAAGGCCATGGTGCGCCAGGCCGATCGGAACCTGCTCGCCAAGACCGGGATTCGACACCTGCGAGAAAACCCGGTGTTCCAGACACCGAGGCGTCAAGCCAAGCATGCACCGCTCCCGCCGCCCATCGGACAAGTGCAGGGAGATCGGGCCTGCTACGTCTGTCAGAAGGCCTACCAAAGCATCCACTTCTTCTATGACCAGATGTGCCTGGAGTGTGGAGACTTCAACTACCGGAAGCGCTCGCCGGAGGGAGACCTCTCTGGCCGGGTCGCGCTGGTCACGGGCGCCCGGGTGAAGATCGGGTATCAAGCGGCCATCCTGCTGCTCCGGGCGGGCTGCCATGTCATCGTCACCACCCGGTTCCCCCGGGATGCCGCCCGCCGGTACGCTGCCGAGCCAGACGCCGCTGACTGGTCCGACCGCCTGGACATCCATGGCCTCGACCTCCGACACATTCCCAATGTGGAGGCGCTGTGTGGCCGACTGCTGAAGCGACACGAGCGGCTGGACTTCATCATCAATAATGCCTGCCAGACCGTGCGCAGACCGCCAGGATTCTACCAGCACCTGATGGACGCAGAGCTCGGGCCGATCGCCCAATTGACCGACGGGGAGCAGGCGCTGCTCGGACCGGAGAGCTCGCAGCCGACACTCTCTCGAGAGCCGGGCCTCCCCGCCGCCGCCCTCAGCCAGGTTCCGCTCGTCCCTGGAGATGAGGACAATGGCGAGGCGCTCTTCCCCTCGGGAGCCCTGGATGCCGACCTCCAGCAGGTCGATCTCCGAGAGGTCAACAGCTGGCGCCTCAAGATGGCC
>Ga0310342_100002179_pt1 | contig 12511 bp, 12 predicted proteins | sample S15DNA20500_MG_FD_206155 | JGI IMG/M metagenome (GOLD analysis project Ga0310342, IMG submission 206155) | Marine microbial communities from station ALOHA, North Pacific Subtropical Gyre - S1503-DNA-20-500_MG | ecosystem: Environmental > Aquatic > Marine > Oceanic | place: Pacific Ocean: North... | reverse complement strand
CAGCGGCAGCTATGACAAGACACTGAAGTTCTGGGATGCCGAGACCGGCCAGGAGCTGCTCACACTCAAAGGACACTCAGGTGAAGTCAGGAGCGTGAGTTTCAGCCCGGACGGCAGGTGGATCGTCAGCGGCAGCTATGACAAGACAGTGAAGATCTGGGATATCTCGCCACTCACGGCCGGCGAAGAAGACTAACCCGGCCCACCTCAGAGAGCGAAAGTGCGCCCCAAAGCTCACTGTCCAGCTCACAGTCAGCCGAAATCCCCCCTTGTCCCGGAGAGAGCCGCTTCCACCAGCGCATGAGAAAACCCCTGCATTGACAGGGGCTCGCAGAGCGGAGGGCACGGGACTTGAACCCGCAACCCCCGAAGGGGCACCTCATTTCCAATGAGGCCGCTAGCCAATTCGCTTACCCTCCGGGTGCCAGCTAGTCTAGCACGCCCGTGCCGGAGATCAGCTGGATAAACTCGTCGTTGTTCTTGAAACGACCAAGTTGCTTGGTCAGCTGTTCCATCGCGTCCACGTGGTGCATCGAGGTCAGCGTCCGACGCAGCATCGTCACCGCATGCAGCCGCTCCTCGTCCAGCAGCAGCTCCTCGCGCCGCGTGCCGGACTGGCTGATGTCGATCGAGGGCCAGACCCGCCGGTCCGCCAGCTTGCGGTCGAGTACCAGTTCCATGTTCCCGGTCCCCTTGAACTCCTGGAAAATCAGCTCGTCCATGCGGCTGCCGGTATCGATCAGGGCGGTTCCGACCACCGTCAGAGAGCCTCCCTCCTCGAACGCCCGGGCCGTGGCGAACAGCTTCTTGGGGATGTCCATGGCCTTGATGTCCACACCCCCGGACATCGTCCGGCCGGTGTTTCCCACCCACTTGTTAAAGGCCCGCGCCAGCCGCGTGATCGAGTCCATCAGCAGGAACACGTCCTGCCCCATCTCCGAGAGACGCTGGCATCGTTCGACCACCAGCTGCGAGATCCGCACGTGGCTCTCCACATCCTGGTCCAGGCTGCTGGCAACCACCTCGCCGTCCACATTGCGGCGCATGTCAGTCACTTCCTCGGGCCGTTCATCGACCAGCAGCACTACCAGCTTGAGGTCCGGATGGTTGGTGGAAATCCCGTGGCTGATGTGCTGCAGCATGATCGTCTTGCCGGTCCGCGGGGGAGCAACAATCAGTGCTCGCTGCCCCTTGCCAACCGGGGTCAGCAGGTCCATCACCCGTGTGGTGAGCGGCTCGGGGCCGGTCTCCAGCTTCAGCCACTGCTCGGGGTTGATCGGGGTCAGCTCGCTAAAGGGTTTGACGTCGGTATACTTCTCCGGCGTCATGCCATCGACATCGATCACCTCTTTCAGCCGCGGCCCCTGCTGCTTGCGGGCATGCTGCACCAGTCCCCGGATCATGAGTCCCTGGCGAAGCCCGTACTTCTCGATCATCGTGCCAGGCACGAAGGGATCGGACCGTTCACGGGGGTAACCTTTCTTGGGGTCACGGAGGAAACCGTAGCCGTTGGGATGGAGCTCCAGCAAGCCATAACCGGCTTCCACCGCTCCTGTTCCGCTCTCGGGCATGTCCCCCTCGTTGCGGGGGACATAATCTCCACCGCGACGACGACGACGTCCACGGCCGTTGGAACGGCCGCCGCGTCCACCAGAGCGAGAACGATGTCTCTTCTTCGCCATTAAAAAATCCGCCTCAAGGTATCCCACCAGCCCGGCTGGCCCGCGTGTGGCAGCTGCGCCGCCGGTCTAACACGCGAAGGATGTATGAATTATCAGGCCGCTTCACATGGCCCCGCCCACCGGGGCGGCCATGTCAAAAACATGCCCTGTTTTTTAGGGAAAGCACTTTTCCTCGCGGCCACCCAACGGTTGGGACACCGCCTGCTTTCCTGTCATCTGGCAGCATCGTCCATGATGGCCGACTGGACCGTGGCTCCGGCCACTACCAGCGGATGACTGTTGTATTCCACGACCACCAGCCAAACAGGTGATCCACTTGGATATCGCTCTTGCACCATCGCCAGGTCACGAAAAGCATTCGTTGATCCTGGTGATGCGTCTTCTCCAACTCCCTGATGGTTTTCCGGCTGTTCACCCAACGGGGAAACACATTCACACACGGCGGTGAACGAAAACCAGCGAAGGAAAATGCCCGGAGAAAACAACGTGGGCAACAGCGTCTGATTACGCTCGACAGAAGTCGTTTACTTAAGCGGCATCTTACTCAATCGGCCCACCCTGTCAAGCGAATATGGGGCCTTCCCAGGCTGAAACACCCTGTTTTTTCAGCCGAAACAACCGGGATAACCGGAATTATTTATATATCTTTGCGCGCCAGCGTACCGATGAAGATGATGAAAGCGTACACCCTTTTCCCATCCCAGCAGCGATCCATGTTGAGCAGCGAAATGAGCAAACTGCGTCACCGATCAAGCCGTTCATGGGTCTGCTGCGTCGCGCTGGTATTTCTCTCCCCATGCCTGGCTCCCGCTCCACGGGCAGATGATATCGAGGCCACCATCCAGTGGCAGGTGGATGTGGAACAGGCCCAGCAACTCGGTGCCCGCCACAACCGACTTGTCCTACTGCATTTCTGGTCCAAGGACTGTCCCACCTGTGAGAACCTGGAGCAGGGGACGTTTCGTGACCCGGCATTCGTCACGGCACTTCACACCAGTTACATCCCCGTGAAAATCAACGTCGACCAGTTCCCACAATTACGGCGTCGATACCGCATTCGCCGCTGGCCTACCGACGTGGTACTGACCGCCGGCGGCGACGAGGTACACCGCGGCCTGAGTCGTCCGACAACGAGGCAGTACCAGAGCCTGCTCTCGGCCATTGCTACGCGTCACCGTGGCACCCGCCAGCAACTCTCGCCGGTCCTGCAAAACCCCCTGACCCGCATCGCCCAGGTGAACCATGACCAGAAGGACAAGCCGAAACCGGCCCGCACGTCCCTGGGGAACCTGGCACCACCGACCGTCACCTACGGGGTCCCCTTCGCCCCGACTGCCCAGCCAGTGGCCAAGGAGCGGCAGCCAGCCCGCGTGGCCACAGCCGGGCCACTTCCCCAGGGGACCGGCCAGCGGCAGCTCCGCGGGACACCCCCCACGGACTGGTCAGCACGCAACTCCGAGTTCACTCCCCGCTGGATCGAGGCTCCCCAATCCCAACCGCCCGCCCAGCCTGCCGGCAGGGAAACGGCCATGACACCCAGGGAGCATCCCGGCCAGGCAGCGATCCTGCAGGCCCGTCTAGAGAATACGGTGAACCCGGCGATCACTCAGCCCGCCCCCGCCCCCGTCCCGGCTCCGCGTTACAACTTCACCAACACTCGCCTGGGCCTGGGTGGATATTGCCCGGTCACACTGCTGGGAACACCGGAGCAGGTCGGCAACTGGGTGATCGGTGACCGCCGCTGGGGAATCATGCATCGTGATCGCCTCTACCTGTTTGCCGCGGCAGCCCAGCGGGACCTGTTCCTCGAGGATCCGGACAGGTACAGCCCGGTGATTTCCGGCTACGACCCGGTGGTGCTTGCCGAACACCAGCAACTGGTCGATGGCCACCGCGAATATGGTGTCACCTACAAGGGCCGGATCTACCTGTTTGCCAGCGAGGCGACCCTGAAGAAATTCTGGTTAGCGCCCGCCCATTACATGGCGATGGTGGACGAGGCGATGCGAGCCACCCGCTAGGGCCCTGTTTCTCCGCTTCCGGCAAACCCGTCCACCAGGGAATAGCCGCAGGCAATCAGGATCCCCATCACGATCAGGAGCAGTCCCACAAGGATCGTCAAGTGGCCGGCCCAGGCCAATCCCAACCGTCCTTCCAGCACACGAACCAGTCGCATCTGGCGATACCAGGTCCAGCCCTTAAATCGTGCCGAAATCAGCAGGCACCCCAGCAGCCCGGCGACGATGCCCACAACCACGTCCTGCACTTCCATCGGTCGGTTCCTTGATAAGGCCCTGTCAGGTCCCCTGGAAGCTGGTCACGCCCCCTCCCGCTCGTCTCCCCAGCCCAGGGTTCGCTTGACGGCATTGTCCCACCGCCTTGAAAGCTGTTCACGCTCGGCCGCGTCCATCCGGGGTATGAAACGGCACTGTTCGACCCAGTTTGCCTCGATATCCGCCCGGTCCTGCCAGAAGCCGACTGCCAGGCCGGCCAGGTAGGCGGCTCCCAGGGCGGTTGTCTCGGCCACCACCGGCCGCCGCACGGTGGTTCCCAGCAGGTCCGCCTGGAACTGCATCAGCGTGTCATTGATGCTGGCTCCGCCATCCACCTTGAGCTCCTCCAACTCGACCCCCACGTCCCGCTGCATCGCCTCCAGCAGCTCCTTCGACTGGAAGGCCATCGACTCCACGGCAGCCCGCGCCAGGTGGGCAGCCCGGGTACCCCGCGTGATCCCGAAAATGGCCCCGCGGGCATGGGGATCCCAGTGGGGGGCTCCCAGCCCGACAAAGGCGGGGACGACCACCACGCCGTCACTGTCCTCAACCTCGGCCGCAAGCTTTTCAACCTCGCCGGACGACTCGATGATCCCCAGCCCATCCCGCAGCCACTGGACCACGGCCCCCGCGATAAAGACCGACCCTTCCAGGCAATAAACCAGCTCCTCGCCCACCTGCCAGCCAATCGTGGTCAGCAGCCGATTCTTTGACCGGATCGGTTCAGATCCGGTATTCATCAACATGAAGCACCCTGTGCCATAGGTATTCTTGACGTCCCCCTTGTTAAAACAGGCCTGGCCGAAGGTGGCCGCCTGCTGGTCCCCCGCGCACCCGGCAATCGGGATAGCCGCTCCCAGCAGGGCCGGGTCCGATTCCCCATAGACCTCGCTGCAGGAGACGACCTCGGGCAACATCGCCCTGGGAACGTCCAGCACCTCGAGCAACTCCTCATCCCACTCTCGCGTGTGGATATTCAGAAGCAGGGTCCGGCTGGCGTTGCTGACATCGGTAACATGGCACCTGCCGCCCGACAACCGCCAGATCAGGAAGCTGTCGATGGTGCCAAAGAGGATCTCTCCCTTTTCAGCCCGACGGCGAAGTGCCGGGTCCTGGTCGAGCAGGTACTTGATCTTCGTTCCGGAAAAATAGGCGTCCAGGACCAGCCCGGTCCTGCTTTGAAACAGTTCCTCGTGTCCTTGCTCTCGAAGTTGATCACAGATCCCACTGGTCACACGACTTTGCCAGACGATGGCATTGGCCACGGGACGCCCCGAATCACGCTCCCAGAGAACGGTTGTTTCTCGCTGGTTGGTGATCCCGATAGCGGCCACATCCTCGGCCGTGGCATCGGCCGTGGCGAGCACCTGGCGGGCCGTGTCAAGCTGCGTCTGCCAGATCGCCTCCGGATCATGTTCCACGTGGCCTGGCTGGGGCAGGATCTGCTCGAATTCCTGCTGCGCCGAGGCAACGGCCGTTCCGTCGCGGGAAAACAGGATCGCCCGGCTGGACGTGGTCCCCTGGTCAAGTGCCAGAATATAACGGCTCACTCCTGGTCCTCCGGCACCAGTTCCCCGGTGTCATGAAAGCGGAAAATCAAAAGGTCATAAGCCAGCACGCCGAGGATCCCTCCCATGATCGGCCCCACGATCGGCACCAGGTACCAGAGGTTGTTCGGATGCAGGAAAACCTGGTTTCCCCAGCCGGCCATCCAGGTAAACAGGCGTGGCGAAAAATCACGTGCCGGGTTGATGGCATAGCCGCAGTTCGATCCAAAAGAGATCCCGATCATAAAGACAATACTTCCGATCGCCAGGGGAGCGAGGTTGGCCCCCGGGGCCAGGTTTCGCACGTCCCCGATGGCGCAGATACAGAGTAAAAGCAGGGCCGTGGCCACCACCTGGTCGACCAGGCCGGTCCAGTTGCTGAGCGTGGTACCATCGGGAAACTCCCGGGGGTAGGTGGCCCAGATACCTGCCGTGGAGAGCTTGTGGCCGGCAGGGCCTTCGACCTGCTGCGGCAGCGCGGGCTGCATCTCCCCACTGGCCTGGACCGGCGGCGGTGCTCCCGATTCCACGACATTGATCGCCTCCACGTAGACCCCGTAGATCACGGCCGAGGCCAGGAAGGCCCCCAGCATCTGCGCCGACACGTAGGGGATGACCTTGGACCAGGGAAGCTCGCGTCGAACCGCCAGGGCCACCGTCACGGCCGGGTTGATATGGGCTCCGGTCACCCCTCCGGCCACATAGACACCCAGCAGCACGGCCACCCCCCAGCCAAAATTGATCGAGAGATAATCGCCGTGGGCATACTCGGTCAGCGCCACCTGGGCACTTTCATGACCGGCCCCGGCGACCATCGCGGTGGATTTCCCCAGCGTCACCTGGGCATTCACCCCCAGGCCGAAGATCATCAGGATAAAAGTCCCCAGCATTTCCGCCGAGAACTCGCGCATCGAGCCACGAAACATCTTTTTCCGCTTACCTTCCTCACCGGGTGGACTTCCCTTACCGGTTTTTTAATCCAATTGCCCGCGGGCCGCCACCACTCGATCGCTGTTTGTCCCGCCTCCCGCTGCCGCTAAGATAGAGGTAATCACCGTTCCTTCCCCTGACGGCATCGATCCCATGCCCCGCATCTGCCTGCTCTCGATCCTGGCCCTCTCCCTGGCCGGCCCCGGCCTGGGAGCCCAGCAGGAGGATCCGGTGCAGTGGCAGACCGGTTCGGCCGTGGACCGCCAGCTGGAGCAGCCACTGAAGGGAAGCTGGAACGACATCCCGCTGCGGCGGATGCTGCAGGCCCTGGCACGCAGCCAGCGGGTTGCCATCTTCCTGGACCGCCGCGTCGACCCGGACCAGCCGGTCACGTTCGATGCCGACGGTGATTCGCTGGCGGTCGTCCTGGCGCGACTGACCGGCCAGCTCAAGCTCGGCCACTGCCTGGTCGATTCCACCGTCTACATCGGCCCAAAGGACATCACCGCCAAGCTGGCGACGGTGGCCGAGGTGCTTCACCAGTTCCTCGGCCAGCTACCGGAACCGTTCCATAAACAGGCAGCCAAGCGGGTTGCCCTGAAATGGGACCGCCTTGCCAGCCCCCGGCTGCTGGTGGCCGACCAGCTACGGCAGGCAGGCATCCGGATCGCCATGCCCGAGTCGATTCCTCACGACCTCTGGGCCGCCGGGGAACTTCCGCCCATGCCGCTGGCCCACCGCCTGGCCATCCTGCTGGCCGGCTTCAACCAGGCCTTCACCGTGGCGGGGGACCCTCCCAGCATGAGCCTGCTGCCGATGCCCGAGAAGGTGACGCTCCGGCGGGTCTACCGCAAATCGGTCTCCACGGCAAATTTCCAGCGGATCCGCGAGTTTTTTCCGGACCTGGAAGTCACCCGCAGCGACAAGGAACTGACCGCCGTCGGCCGCCAGGAAGACCACCGGCAGCTTGCCCGCTTGCTGCGTGGGGAACAGGTAACCGCCCCCAGGGCCGGGCCTGTCAACAAGCGTTATCGCCTCAAGGTGGAGCAGGTGTCGATCCAGCAGGTCCTCGAGGCGATCGCCCGCCAGGACGGCCTGAAGCTCGATGCCGACGAGGAGTCCAGGAAGCGATGGGACAAGTTGATCGACCTGGACGCCCGGGATGTGACCATCGAGAAACTGCTGGAGATGATCCTTTCCCCTGCCAGGCTGGCCGGACGCGTGGAGGGGACCACGTTGATAATCCGGCCCGCCGCTCCCTAGTCGCCGCTAGGCCTCCAGCGCCTTCTTGAGATTCTGCTTGATCGACTCCTCGATCCTGCCTCGAAATGCCAGGGCCATGAAGGGCAGGGTCCCATCGACCACCGCGGCGTCCTCGCCGACCGTCAGCACCCCCTCGATATCCAGGCCGTAGGTGGTGAGGGCAAAAGTCAGCACATTGGAGTCCCAGGTGCCATCCAGCTTGCTCACCTGCTCACCATATTCCTCCTTGACATGGTCCAGGAACGTCTTGAGTTTCTCGGTGGCATCCTCCACGCTCAACTGGTGGTCGACGCTGGCATTGAATTCCGGCATTCCTGATTCCCTTGCGACTGAAATGGCACTGTCTGGTTGGGCTTACCGTCCTTAGCCCGATAGTGTAACAAAGTGTCAGGTATTTGTATTAATTCCCCGCCCTCCAGGCAAGCAGCGCCATGGCAGCTGGCTCCAAAAAGCAACGCCGCAGGCTCTGCCGCCTGCTGCTCTTACTGGTCATCCTTGCCGGGGCAGGCTGGCTGGGCTGGACCTGGTTCTTTCCAGCCCCGGCAGACGCCTCCCCCGCTGCGATGGGCCGCTGGCTGGCAAAGCGTGATCTCTCGAGGGTTTCCGATCAGACCCGGCTGGCCCTCGTCGATCGCTTGCAGGAGCTGTTGCTGGCGGAGGCCGGGATAGCTGCTTTTCCCGATCCCCGGCCAGATGACCTGGAAAGACTTGCCGGCAACGTCGAGCTGCTCAGCCATGTCTGGTTCCTGGCACGGGGAAGTGAATACCAGAACTGTCCCCCCCGGGAGCGGATGTCATTTCTCCGGCAGCAGGTCGATGCCGTAACGGTCTGGGGAGAATTCGACAACCAGCTCCAGGACCAGCTTCGCCGGAATGCCGGCCAGCAGCCGGAGACCAGCAGGCTGCGACTGCTTGACGACATCGACAGCTGGATCCTGGCCGAGCCGACCGGTCAGCAGGAGGGACTCCGGCACGCGTTGCACGACGCCGTGCTCTGCTGGCTAGCAACCAGCGACCTGGGGGACCAGGAGATGACGTTACGGCAGGAAGCCGCCGAGCGGATCTCCTCGGCGCTGGACAGCGGAGCGGTGGACGCGGCGGACCGGCTTGAGCTCGACGCACAGCACCAGGACCGCGTACTGCGGAATTCCTGGCTCCTCCTGGAAGCCTGGTTTCGTAACCGCTCCCTGGAGTTTGCCGGCCTTCCCATTCAGCAACGACTCCCGTTTATCGAGAAGCAACTGGACAAGGTCGCCGGCTGGCAACTGGACCGGGTGATGGTGATTGGCGACGTCAACGAGCCTGCCGGCTCCCGTCCGGCAGATGCCAGGCTACTGGAGGTCGTCAGCCAGCTTCTGGCTCAGCTTCCGGACTGGATCGAGCGGGCACCGAAGCAACAGCGGGATGCGGTGGCACACCTGGCCGAGGAACTCAAGCACAGCCTGGCCACCTACATGCTCAAGCAGGCACTGCCGGACCTGCTGCCCGGCTTTCCCTAGAACGGCCGCCGATTACTCGGGAATCGTCTGGCTGTCGTCATAACTACGGCGGTCTTCCGGGTGCCAGAGTGGAAGGCCACCCTGAAGCCGCGCACTCAAGACGCCGAGCTTTTCATCGGTTCCTGGCAATGCAACCGTGGAATCATAATCCAACTCGTCAAATTCCTGGGGTTCAAAATCCCACATTCCTTGCTTGATTGCATCCAGAACCGAATCGGGCATTGCACGCCTCCTGTAGGTACACGCTTGGAGAATAAATAGAAATCAGATTTGAATGGTCGCCATTGCCAAGGTTGTTTCACCGCCACTGAAGGGCCGATGATCAGATGATGCTCCGAGTATTGAAATCACCTGCCAGGATGTCAAGCGAATTGCCCGGCAAAAAATAAAATCCTCGTGACGGTCAATCTGGCAATGGCCCGGCCGCAACCGGCTGGTGGACCAGCTCCACCAGCCGTGCCACCCGTTCCGGGTCGAGCCGGCCCTCGCGGCCACCCCGGCAGGCCGCTCCTCGCACCGCCAGCAGGTCGATCGCCGGTGTTGCCAGCAGCCGGATCTCTGCCATCTGAAGGGATCCGGCAAGCACCACCTTCATCCCCTGCTGCCGGACCTGCCCGGCATGCTGCCAGACCCGCGCCAGGGGCCAGTGGTCCAGCAGGCTACCAGCCTGCTTGTCGAACGTATCGACAAGCACCGCACTGCAGCCAAGATCCCTGGCCGCCTCCAGGACCTCCCCCGGCGAGGGGGACCGGGCACGCTCCTGGTCGGCATAGACAACCGCCACCGGGCTTGTCTCGACCGGCAGCCTCTCCAGCGCCTCGCCCCATCGTGTTTTCCAGCCAGGCCTGTCCTGGCAGCCGGCCAGGCCGATCTTGGCGTACTGGATCCCGGCCGGGATTTCCGCCATCCGCTCAGGAAGGGACTGGTCCGTTAATTCGCCCAGCGCCAGGCTGATCAGCGTGCTCCCCGCCACCTGGTCGACCACCTGCTTCCAGACCCCCGGTGCCGCGGCACCCAGGGAGCCGGCGGCAGGTTCTTTCACGTCCACCAGGTCCACACCGGCAGAAAGCACCCCGGCCGCTTCCGTCCCATCTCGCACGCTCACCAGCAGCCCTGTCATGATGCCTCCCCCAGCCCGAGTGATTTCTGCTCTCGCTTCACCTCGACCAGGCGGTGGTTAAGCGTGCGGACCAGGTCCTCGGTGATCGGCTCACACCAGGTCCCCCGCAGGGTAATATACCCCTCACACCAGTGTCCCAGCATCGGGCGCACATCCCGCTTCTGCCACTCGTCGGCCTTTTCTGCCAGGCGGACAACAATCGTGCTGGTGGTCGGCCCCTGGTCATCGAACGGATCCCCCTCGGGCGACACCATGCTCGGCGCCTGGCCAAGGAAAAAGACCTCCACGACATCCACCGGCAGCCTGAAGGGGCGTGCGGCACCGAGGTAGACCAGCAGGTGCCAGTCGTGGTATGCCAGCCGCGGCTGCTGGGCCAGCAGCGCAAGCGGGATGATCACCAGCAGGGAAAGGACCCCCACCACGCCGGCGGCGATCCTCCAGGGCAGGGGGTCGACGGCGAGAAGCAGCCCACCACTTCCTGCGGCCAGCAGGACCGGGAGCAGCAGTGCCGCGGCAAAGGCGCGGCGGTTGGAAGACAGCCAGGTTTCCCTGGTTCCTGCGTGTGCCACGGGTCTCGTCACTCCATGCGTCCTGGATTCCAGTAGCCGGTCAATCTAGCAGATTGACCTGGCATACCGAAGCAGCCCCCCGGGGTGGTTTTCCCCGGCCTTCACCTGTTCCCATGGCCGCAGGTTCCCTAAGATGCAGCCAGCCCGCTTCCTGGATCTTCTCCCCCCCCGCGCCATCATGTCCTACCAATCGATCACAACCGACGCCGAACTGATGGAACTCTGCGATTCCCTTGCCGGCGCCGAGCTGATCGCTTTTGACACCGAGTTCGTCTCGGAGGATCGCTACGAACCGGAACTCTGCCTGCTGCAGGTCGCCAGTGGCGGGGAAAACTACATTGTCGACACGCTCCGCGTGGAGGACATCACCCCCTTTTGGAAGCAGCTCGTTTCCGGAGACCACGTGACGCTTGTCCATTCCGGCCGCGAGGAATTCCGCTTCTGTCTCAGCGCGGTCGGCAGCTACCCTGCCAACTGGTTCGATGTCCAACTGGCGGCCGGCATGATCGGGCTGGAATACCCGGCGGCCTACGGGACCCTCTGTTCCCGGCTGCTGAAAGTCTCGCTGGGAAAGGGGGAGACCCGCACGGACTGGCGGAGGCGTCCCTTGAGCCACCAGCAACTGGACTATGCCGTCCAGGACGTCCTGCACCTGGACAACCTGTACCGGGAACTGACCAGTCGCCTTGATCGCCTTGACCGGCGCGATTGGTTCGAGGGGGAGATGTCCGCCTGGCTCAGCAAGCAGGAGTCCCAGTTCAGCGGCGAACGCTGGCGGTCGGTCTCCGGGATCGGTTCCTTCCCGGCCCGCAGCCTGGCGATTGCCCGCGAACTCTGGCACTGGCGAGATGACCTGGCGCGTTCCACCAACAAGCTTACCCGGCGCATTCTCCGCGATGACCTGCTTGCCGAGCTTGCCCGCCGCCAGCTTACCGACTTGAAAAGAATCAAAGCCATTCGTGGCATGCACCACCGGCACCTGCAGCAGCACCTGCCGACCATCGCCGAGGCGATCCAGCGTGGCCTGGATGTGCCCGAAAAGGACTGCCCCCAGCCACCCAAGAGCAACTCGATCCGCCAGCGATCCTCGCTCTGCCAGTTCCTGGCCGCCGCCCTTAACGCGCACTGCCGCGAGGCAAAAATAGCTCCCAACCTGGTCGCCAGCATGCAGAATATCCGCGAGCTGGTCGCCCTCCGCCTGGATGACCTTCCTTCCGAGGGCGAGGACCCTCCGCTGCTCTCCGGTGGCTGGCGACACGAACTGGTTGGAGAACTGCTCGACGGGGTCCTGGTGGGGAAAATTGCCGTCCAGGTGGAGGACCCCCGCGCCGAACATCCCCTCTCCCTGCGGGCCACCGGCAGGGGCTCCGACCGGGACAAGGGGAAATAGGCCGTTTACTCCTGCGTGGCGCCGATGGCCTGGGCCCGCCCGTCGAGGAACCAGGTCATCTCCTCCTGGATCAGGCGCGTCTCGGGATCTCGCGAGATGACCTCGGCACGGAACTGGTGGCGGCCGGCGACGCTCGCCTTGGCGTGGATTTTCAGCACCACCTTTTCCCCGGGCCCGATCTCCTTGATGGAGTCAAACAGTACCTGGCCTGGAAGCAGTTGCGCCCTCGCGCCGCTCG